>Ga0210124_1000165_pt1 | contig 38645 bp, 32 predicted proteins | sample Muzzi_PWC_D2_FD_185554 | JGI IMG/M metagenome (GOLD analysis project Ga0210124, IMG submission 185554) | Wetland microbial communities from San Francisco Bay, California, USA, that impact long-term carbon sequestration - Muzzi_PWC_D2 (SPAdes) | ecosystem: Environmental > Aquatic > Marine >...
AGCTTCAAGCGGCTGGATTTTAAGTATGGTTGTTAGTTGGGCTGCCTTCGGCAGAAAGCCAGGAGTCATTGGGGCGGTGGCTTGAGGAACGGAAAGTGAAGGTGTAGGTTGTATGTTATCAACTAGATGGAAGTTTACTGGATTAAATATTTTATATTAGGCAGCTAATATTCCTCAATCATGGGCATAATTTTAATGTGGTGTGATTTGAGACTGATAGAGTGTTGATAAAATGGCCCGAAAGAAAGTCACTTACGCCAAACCTGAAAGTGGAAAAGAAGAATTTGTGCGGCATATTTTTAGTATTTACGCACAAGAGTTGGGTTTTGAGATTATAAATATTCAAAAAGCTTTCCCTGATTGTACAGCAATAGATCTCAGACATGATGGAGAAAAAAAGGTACTCATTGAGTTTGAATATGAGGCACAAAATTTTGTTCAACATGGACATGATAAACAAATGATGGAAGAGGAAGAACATATTGTTGTTTGTTGGTCGGGTAAAGGAATTGATTTGCTTCCGGCTGGTGTTGAAGTCATTGTTTTATCGGAAAAGAAACATAAGATAGAGATTGCTGAATATCCTTCAAACGATTTTGTTGATGCAGAAAAACCGCTATATCGTATTATCGGTTATAATACGTCGGTAGCAGGCGGGAAGCCGTTTTCTTATTTTGAGAATACTCGGATGTTTAGAACCAACATCAAATTTAAGAACAACTATCTGCCCAAAAACTCGGTGGTAGTGCTCTATGAAAAAGGATGGTTGATAGGCGAGTTTACGGTAGAAAAATATGTTTACCTTGAACAACCACCCCAGACAGAGGATGAAGAGAAATTTTACGAGTTGGTTAGTTATCCGGTAACAATTGATGAGACTCCATTGATTTATGATGAATGGTTAAAAGGGCATATCATCTATTCAAACTTCAAAGTATATGACCCTCCCGTAAATTTTGAGATATTAGAAAGAAATATGTCTCGTGGGGGGTCACTAAATCTGACTTTTGAAGAATTGCAAATGATTCGAGGACAGAGAAAATTGGTTGAAAGTTAAGGGGACCGCTCATAAAGTTCGTTTATAATGAGACAGAGATTGATGAAATGGTATTACATATTGTTGAAGCAACAGTTTGCGGACCACACTCATTGGAATTGACCTTTGACGATGGGACATATAAACGAGTGAATGTCTTGCCCTTGCTTGATGGCCCGATTTTTGAGCCATTGCATGAGCCGTCCTATTTTGCTCGGATGGTGTTAGACCCGGTGGCGGGTACTGTAGTCTGGCCTAATGAAGCTGATTTTGCCCCAGAAGCATTATATGAGCTTGAGCCAGAAGAAGAAATCGCCACTTTAGAAACAGATGCAGCCAGCTAAGGCTCAACTATGACACATCACCGGCTAACCACATCCAGCACGATTTTAATCTTGGCGGGGTCATCGGTGGGGGTAATGGTGACGGTCAGGCGGTTGTTCTCTTTGGCAAAGGTGAGGCGGGCCTTTTCGTTGAAGATTTCGGCGTTCTCTTCGCTCCAGCCTCGGGTGGGGAGGCCAATTCGATAAAAAAGCGTGGCGCTGATGGGGCTGATAACGCTGGTGTACTCGATGAGCATGGGATAGATCGCCACCAGTTTTGAATCTGGTGGCGGCGGAAAATCGGCCAGAGGGTTATGACTATCTTCACTATTTTCCGGCAGGGTAATCGGAAAATCGACGTTGATGTCGGTCAGCTTATAGCTTAGATGCAGCGTGCCTTCATCGAGGATATCAGCGTTAGGGATAGCCTCTAGAATTTTCACCGTGGCCGAGATGGTGTATTGAGCCAGATAGGGTTCGCTCTCCTCATTAACCCACAAATCCCCTGTGGCTTGCTCAAATGTAATATTCGGTGCGGTCAAATCATCCTGGTCAAAGCTGTATCGCTTCACGATTTGTCCATCTAAACGCTCCAATTGAGGCGGCTTAGACACCGTCGATGGCAGGATGATAAATTTATCCAGTTCGAGGAAGCCCATCTCGCCGGGTGTAACCCGACCATCTGTCACGGCCTCAAAGCGTGATACCCCTTCGCCCCTCGATATAAAAATCTGATGATCCACTTTGAAAAATTCAGAGATACCGGCCAACTCTTGGCCACCAGGAATGGTCGCCTCTACATTGAGGTATTGGTGCAGGGCGTTGGCTGGTCGCTTAAATTCCAAGAGCGACTCGATATGGCCGGTTGAGGGTTGTGCTTGGCGTGTACCCTCAAAATCCAGGATAAGATTAACCCGGTAGCTATCAAAGTGGTCCAGCCCATTATTGGCAGAGACAGGCTCGACTGTGAATTCCGTCGCTGGTGTCGGAGTAACGAACTCGACAGTGGCCTCGCTACCATCCGATTCTGATGCTGCGGGGACTTGCCGACCCAAGAGCGAACTTATTTCCGAGCCGCAGCCCATTCCTGCAATGGTGATACTCAATAAGAACAATAATAAACGCATGTGATTTATCATTCGCGATTTCCTAACTCACTACTGGACAGATTTAATCACCAATGACACAAATTGAACAAATGACACGAATTTAACTGGGACATTTATTAAGATCATTCGTGCCGTAGGTTCGTTTATTCGTGCTATTCGTGATTAAAATTGGAAAGACGAATATTTTCTCTTTCCCGATCTCTATTCCCTTACCCGTAATCCAACCCGGCGCACAATGATCTGCCCTATTGGATTACTTGTCTTGAGTTTCAATTCAACCAGAGAATCATCGAGTGGTGGTATGGGAATTGTATGGGAAGTGAAAACTTTACCCACCGGAAACTGCCCTATGGGGACATCTCCGGCGAAAATGGTCAGGGTTTGGGTATTCTCTTGACCCGTAGCGACAGTAATTTCCAGGGCAAGGGGTTGTTGGCTGTCGGGATGATGCAAGAACAACTCCGGCGACTGCGCTTGATTGGCCGCAAAGGTTCGGGTGATGAGACCATTGCCATGATCTTCCCGTTTGTTCCAGCCATCACCCAGGCTCAGATAGGGGTATGTAGCCTCTTTGGAGGGCGTTTGATACACCTTGAGACGGCCATCATCATAAATAGGGGTGGTTCCCGGCGGCAGGGCGGCAGCGACCCAACGCTCGGTGCTTTCGCGCTCAGGGCCGGGCGGCATCTGCCAGTAATCCAGCACGATATAGCGTAGATTGAAATCGAAAAAAATGGTCGGCGCGATCTGCTGAAGCGGTTGGTCGATAATATCCGGCCCAAGGTTGCGCCAATGTTGCAGAACTGGGGTGCGACTGGCCAGTTCCAGGGGATTACTCCGTGAGGTATAGGCCGTCAGTAACCGCTTGCCATGAGTGGTCTGATGGAGCAGTGGCGTTGGCCGGTCCCAATTCATGGGCAGTTCGGCGATGGTATAATCTTCGGGCTGATGGCTGATATCGAAATAAAATTGGGGTGTATCGATTTTGGAGATGGGATAGGGGATGGGAAGAAACTCGAACAAGATGAGAACGGTGGCAAGAATTGGTAATTGGTAATTGGTAATTGGTAATTGATACTTGCTAATTGTTAATTGAAGTTGGGCCAGGGCGGTGGCGACAAGAACGCCCAGACTCAGCATAATCATTGAATCATAGCGGCTGAGGGAACGGGTCAGGTCAATAAAGGGAACGGTGTGGTAGAGGAGAAGGTAAGGCATAGGAATTTGCCAATCACCAATAGCCAAAATCTTGCCACCGATATGTAGAAAAGGCCCCAGCGAGATTACAAAAAAAATGGCGGTCATCAAGGCCCAAAATCTGACAATTAGACTTGACCAAGCCCGGATGATGATAAATGTTGCCAGAGCTAGCGGCACAAACCCGGCAAATATGAGTCGCTCTGAGGTGGTGCTGCTGAAGTTATCGGCGATATCCTTGGCCCATTGGCCCCAGAGCGGATGCAGCTCCGAGGGGGTGATGAAAGCCAGTAAGTCGGCAGATAAGGTGATATTTTGAACCAACCCAGTTTCTAAGTCTGGTCGGGCGCTGGCAGCGCGGATCATGGGAAGCAGCAGAGGCGAGAGAAATATCCCGAAGCTTACTCCGATGGCAAGCACTACCCAAAGTGGCTGCAGAGCAGAGGCAGACAAAGGTCGACGCCGTTGCCAAATAGTCCATAGCAGAACTGTGCCGGTGAAAATGAAAAGGTATAAGGTGTGATACCAGGCCACGAGACTGGACAGAATTAGGAAGAGAGCACTGATTGCCGTATTGCGCCATAGATACGGAGACACATCATCTCTGGGAGTGCGCCAAGGCTCTAGGATACGTAGAAGCCATAAAATATAAAAGGCAGGCCAAATCATGCTGAAGACCTGCATATGACCGAGCAGATGGGCCATATGAAAGGGGGACATCGTGAAGACCAGGCCACCGACAAAAGCAGCCATTCGCAATCCCCGGCCTGAAGGAAAAAGACGAGATAACGTATACAACGAAAGCAAATAACCCCCATAACCCGCCAGAACAAAGCTAAAAAAGACAACGCTATTGTAGGCTACGGCCAAGCCAAAATTGAGTTGTACAGGTAAGGTCCATAGGCCGTTGAAAATGTTGAGGGTATGAAACAATAAACTGACCCCATTAGGCGCATCAAGATACGAAGTGAAGAAGGGATTGGTGCTTTCCACAAGTAGGGCTTGTTTAACCCACCACAGATTCCAGTAGTTTTGCCAGCCATCGAATCCGTCGCCGGGGATTCCGTCAGTTAGATGCAATATGGTCGGCCATGTCATTAGTGTTGTGAGTAGAAAATATGCAGTTAGAACATAGAGGTTTTGGATTTTGGATTTTGGATTTTGGATTTTGGATTTGAAATCAGTGTTTGTTACATGATTTTTCATCTATCTGTCCTGCTGCGAGCCATTAGGCTATGCCTAATTTTTGAGTCACGGTCACGATGAACCCTAAAAAGGAATCGATGAGTGTTTTTTGTCGATGAATAACCCAGGCCGAACCACAACCCAACGCTGCCCCGGCAATCACATCAAGGGGGTAATGTACCCCGCCAAAAATGCGACTCAAGCCAAAAACGACGGCAAGACCACCCAGCGCCCATCCCCAGCGGCGTCGATAAACCCATACTCCGGCTGCGATGGAAAATCCTAAGGTGGCGGCATTGCTAGGTAGCGAGGAGTCGGTGGGCCGGTAAAAAAGCAGATTGGTTTCGTAGAGGTCGAAGGGCCGTGGACGATAGTAAAACAGGTTTATTACTTTGAGCAGGAGGTTAGCCAGAGCCGCGCTAAAGGCGCCCACCAGAACCGCTCGTTGATTTGTGGCGCGTTCAATAGGAGTGGTTCCATCAAACCAAAGCATTAAAAGGATAATAGCCAGGAGGGTGGGTACAAAGTAATCGTTGAGAAACAAGCGAGCAACCCTGTCGAGCCAGGGCCAGTGCCCGGCCAAGTTATTGACAATCGCAAAAAGTTGGTAATCAATTTGCTGGACGAGGTTCATGATTCGCCGCGGATTTTGAGTGAGGTTGCCATATATTCCATGCTAAGAGGCCACATAATGCAAAGCCCAACGCATTGCATACACCATGAATTCGAACCATCAGAGAAATAGACACCAGATAGTGGCCGCTGAATTCTCCAATAGCAAAGGCATAGATAAACAACGCGCCTATTATCGAACAAAGCGCCGAAACAGTCAAAAGTAGTTGGACCAGACGGTTGATGATAACCCTCAAGACAAAGAATATAATCAAATAGGCTAATATCGCCAAACTTGTGGCGGTAATAATAGCCCCAATCATCTCTAGCAGCGGCGAAAATGTAATCCCTGCCGCGACCAGAGGGATGCCTACAATCAGGCTAAAAGCGCTAGTATGATAGAGCTTTGACTTGGCTTTCGAAGCAGAGGTAAGAATGTGTCCTGTAACCCCGATAATAATTAAAGCGGCGAAACCTGCAAAATGGAAATGTACTGCCGTTAACAGCACAATCAAGTTGCCAAAGCCCAGCGGATTTAGACCCAAACGCGATAATACCAGCCACCCACCGCCAACTGATATGTAGATAGCCCCTACGTCAATGCATAGTTCTTTGATGTCGAGATTTCGCCTTGAAATAAGGCGAGCCAACCCTAAAATGGTGGTAAGCCCGGTTAGAGCCAACCAACTTGAAGTTAGTATCCCGGCCAATATACCGCTCGGCAGCATAAAAGCGAAGAGAACCAATAAAGCGCAAAAGGGCTGGCTAATCTTGATAAAGTTATGAAGGTGCCATAATTTCTTCGAGGTCTGAGGCACATCAATCAAGGTCAGGCCAAGAGGGACGATGACCAAGGGGGCAAGTAAAAAAAGCTGTTCGACCAGTCCTATTTTGATTACAGCGAAGAGTGATAAAATTCCGACGAGAATCCAGGCTCCACTGCCAAAGATTATACAAGTTGAACGCCAAGTTGATATGAAGTTTCTTGAGTTCATCTGGTCATTTGCATTCTTGATGATAATCACAATATTATTTAACCTAAGTTGTAACCTTAACCAGACGATAAGGATAATTGTGGCCTTATTTGCTGGAGTCGAGGCTTCAGCCGGTAAAAATTAGGCCTGAGTCCGGCTAAAGCCTCGACTCCTCTTGAAAATAGAACGAGTCACAACTTGAGTTATTTACTGGCTGACTGCTCTAACCATTGCTTGCAACGAGGCGACCGCAAAGCGTTTTTGTTGGCTACGCATGAAGCCATAGGCTATTTTTGAGGGAAGTTGGTTGGGTTGGGAAAAGGCCAAAAGATCATACCAGACGGTGTCGTCTTTATGATACCATTCCACGGTAAAACGTTCCTCACCCCGGCCAACGTGGTCGGGCAAGGTACCGTAGGCGAAGCCAAACTTTTCCACGGCCCCATTTTCTTCGATTACATAAACAATTCGACATGCGTTGACTGACCATATACCAAAAGCACGAGTCATAATAGCCACCGTCGAGCCAACCTCAATTATTGTCTCTGGCCAGGAAAGTTGTACCCAATCAAAATCGAACATCGCCCAATGTTGAATAGCTGTTTTAGCCCGCGCAAATGTTTCCGCACCTAAACCGAGTTGGACCCGGTTGTGGTCAACGATGTAGTTTGGCGGTGGAGTGTTCTTTGTCGCTCCAATTTCAGGGTATGAGAATGACCGGTGGTGTTGGATGGCAATAAACTTTTGGATGCGTTGATTTGTAGGCTTAATTAGTGAGTACACAGTTCTTTCATCCTGAATATTCAGAAATTTCTGAATATATAATACTTAAAGACAGTTGATCTGTCAAGAAGTTTGCAAAGTTAATCGTAACGATCATCTTGCCACAATAGATTGAGCAACCGTGTGACAAGCAAGGCGCTCAGACCACCGGCTCCAAATAAGGTGGATAGTTCACCCCCTGCTAATCCAGAGACAAATAGGCCGGGAGTAACTACAAAAAACCAACTAAAACCACCAACAATTAATAACGTACCGATAATCGTTCCTATTCTGCCGAGTCCCCAAGGACCGAGCGGGCTTAGCTTTAGTCTATGATTGCGAGCGGCGGTCCATTGCAACGCTCCTAAGCATGCAATAAAGCAAAAGACAAAGTAATTTTTAGTAATGGTTGGATAGAATGAGAATAACATCATCAATACCTAAATTATACCTCTTTTGGCAGTGGTAAAGTTGTAAGTGATGAAGAATTGTGGGATGTCGTTTCGAGCGACGATGGGAGTACCCCATTGTAACGAGAAACCCCAAAATTTGATCTTATCAGCATAGTTCTGAGGGATTTCTCGTCGCTTCGCTTCTCGAAATGGCAGGGACATAACTTACTTTTGTACCATTACCCCCTTTTTATTCGTAAAAGTTCACTATAAGGTTTGCTCTTGAATGTTAAAATGGGTAGAATCGTAATGTACCCAAATTAGCGTCCCCGAAATTGCATTAGGAGTGGGTATATTATATTATGGATGAACAAGTTTCAAAAGACGAAATACTTAATAAAACTCTCTATACACTTACCCGTCAAGTAGGGTTAACCCCCGAAGAAGTATCTGCTTTACGTTTGTCGGATTTGCACTTGGCAGGCAAGAGTCCCAGCATTAGTGTTAGCCCCAAAGAGGGGCCAACCAAAACCGTTGAGCTTGATTTAGAAGCGCATCGAGCTTTAGTAGGCTGGTTAGTGGCTCGACCTGACTCAACCAGCGATTTGCTTTTTCTTAGTCACAATGCTGAGCCACTAGACCCTTCGAATGTAAGGCAAGCGGTTGAGGCTGTTGCCCAAGATGACCTGGATTCGGAAACACCGATTGAGGCTAAAACGACCCATTCACCAGAGTCAGATAAAGGAGCCGAATCGCCTACCGACGAGACAGTTGTCAGTCCACTCAGACCAGAGTCTCTACCCGCCAGACCGGCGCCAACGGCTCCACCGTCTCATACTCCAGAAATGGGGGTTCCACCTCGGCCTGCACCCTATCCTCCTCCCACCCCCTCCCAACCACAGGCTAGAGTGCCAAGGCCGGTTGAGCCAACAGGTACGGCCCCACCTGGCTCTAGCAGTTCTAGGCCATCTCCACCACCCCTTGCTGATGATCAGGTAACAGAGCAGCCTCCTTCAAAGTCTCGGGGAACCGGTCCCTTGCCAAGGCCTGTTACCCCAGAACCCAGGTCTGTCCCCAGACCAGTTCAGGAAAATAAGCTAAGGGTAGTTCCAAAACCCGTTCGCAGGCCAGGGGCTGGTCCGGCCCCGGTCAATATGCCGGGGAAAGAACCAGAACAACCTTCATCTCCGGTGAGCCAGGAACCGCCGCCGCCACTTACTCCTGTGGAAGAGAAAGCTCCTCAACCAACTGACAAGATGGAGGATGTTAAGCCCGAAGGTGTAATTGCCAAGCCGGAAGTTAAACCAGACAGTTCAACAACTAAGGAGCCGGTAAAGCTCTCTCCGCCTCCTGTTGTTCCTGAAGAGAAGTTAAATCGTCCAGCTATTTTTTCTTTCGGTTTAAGCGGAGGGCTTGTCATTTTAGCCGTGTGTGTAATTTGTATGGGTGGTGTTGGTTGGTTTGCCCTACAGAATGAAACCGGAGCAAGTTTATTAGCCGGTTTGGGTCTTGTCCAACCAGAGCCGGTGGTCGAACTTCCCGAGGCAACAGCATCACTGCCTACAGAAGAAGCACAAGAGACGTCTACAACTGATTTGCCATTACCTACACCCACTTTACCGCCAACCAGTACGTCTACGCCATTGCCGCCGACCAACACACCCTTGCCTGTCGATACGGCTACGTCCACCCCACAACCGACCGAACCACCACTCCCAACCGATACGCCTTTACCAACAGATACGCCGGTTCCTACCGACACCCCACTTCCGCAACCACCTGCAGCTACCCCCACCCCTGAAGAAAGCCCTACCCCTGCTATGAAATATGACGCGCCGGTATTGCTTGAGCCGGAAGATGAGTTCAAGTTTACTCCTGGCAATACTGTTGTCTTGCGCTGGGAACCTGTTGATCTGGCGCCGGATGAACAATACGCGGTACGCCTGAAATATACCTTTAATGGGCAACCTGCTTATCAGGGAGCGAATATTAAGGAGTCTGAGTGGATTGTACCGCCCGCGCTCTTTGGGGAGATTGATGGGCCGTATTACAGATACGAATGGTTTGTAGTGATAGAGCGATTAAATGAAGATGGCTCTGGAACGGCGATTAGCCCTGAGAGTGAAAGAAGAACCTTTACCTGGCAGTAGTCTCTCTGGCAGTTAATCATCAATACGCCTCCATCTATTCGATGGAGGCATTGTTATTTAGCTATATGATGATATTAGAGTTAGGAAAATGCATGTCGCCAGGCAAAGGTTCGGCGATAGCCATAATCGGTGCTGAAGCTACCAAAGGCTTTGGCTGGCATACGTTGCAACGGATGACGGGCCAGGGCACGCAACCCACGTTGAGCAATTCTAATAGGTGAGTAGATGGCCCGACAAACCTTATCGTACTCTCGTTCAAACTCCTCAACGGTCATGAGCTTAGGATAGTAGGTTACATGAGCGGTATCATAATACTGCCAGCTTTTATCCGGCATAAGCCGGTCTTCCTTGATGAGTTGCTCGCGGAAGGGGGTGCCGGGGTATGGAGTCAAAACGGTGGTGCTCATGCTGTCAAGTCCAACATTTTTGCCAAATTCCCACGTTTCCCACATGACTTTGGGGGTATCGTTATCAAAACCAAAGACAAAAAGCCCCACCACGCCAATGCCGGTTTTCTGAATTGCCTTAATTGATTCTGCATATTGTTTCGTGAGACCCTTGCTCTTGCCACCCAACTCGCGCCAGTTATCCGGGTTCACGGACTCAAAGCCGATGAAAAGCTTATCCAGGTGGGCGCGTTTCGCCAATTTCAGCAGTTCAGGATACTTATAGACGGCCATTTCGGATTGGGTGGTCCAGCCTCGCAGTGGTAATTTTTCCAGAGCCAAGAACAGTTTTTCTGTATATTCCGGGTCGATGATAAAGGCCAGACCAAAATTGTCGTCGGTTAAAAAGAAGCGATCTATTTTGCGCCGTTCAATTTCCTCTACAATCTCTTCTACCGGGCGAAAGCGCATCTTTTGACCACTCACTCGGATGGCGGTACAGAAGGAGCAATTTCGGGGGCACCCCCGCGTAATCTCCATCATGGGGGTCCAATAGCGACGCCTTTCATCAACTTGAGCAATGACCCGGTCACTCAAGGGGGCCACACCCGTCAGGTCGGCCCATTCAGTGTCATTATAATGAGATTTTAAGGCATCGTTCTGAAAATCCTCAATAATCTTAGGCCAGGTTCGATAGGCTTCGCCGGTGACGATGACATCGGCCCAGGGGGTGACATCTTCGGGCATCAAGGTGACATGGTTGCCACCGATCACCACCGCTTGTACCCCGGCCTCATGCGCAATCTGAGTAAAGCGCTGTACTTGCTCGATTTCCAAGGTTTTGGCCGTCATGCCGACCAAATCGTGCTTTCCCAAGGTGCGGAGTTTGGGTTCCAAAGGTTCCCAATCATGATGCCAAATCTCCACCTCGATATCATCGGGAACCAGCGAAGCCAGTCGCATAAGGGTATATGGGGCAGCCGGAGCCTTACCAAAAATTTTGCCTTCGCGGCCCGGCTGAATTAAGACGATTTTTCTCAGTTCCAAATTGTATCCTCCTGCGTTGCCTCAAATAGAGTAACCCTGCGAGTCTAGCACAGGATAGAATCAGAGGCAATTTTAATTGTTGGTGGTTGCACGTGGCAGAACTTCTCGATTTTGGATTTTAGATTTACGATTTACGATTAGTTCGGTATAATCCAAAATCGGCAATCTAAAATCGGAGTCGGCAGTGACCTCGTTCCAACGCTCTGCGTTGCGCTTTGCGTGCATACCCTCTCTACAGCCAGAGCGTGGGAATGAGAAAAATATCTGTGATTTGAGGAAATGATGATAACTTTTTCAAAAACAGTGCATCAAAGAACTGTATTTCCTTGGTATGTTCTATTTTGGGTTTTATGGTTGACAGCTTGCACCCAGGTAAGCGAAGATATACCATCTACACCAAACGTGATTGCTTCCCCAACAATCCAGGTGGCGAGTCAAGCTCCAATTACACCTACAGTTACCGACCAGAAATTGGCAACAAGGCAAATCATTAAGGTGACCCAAGAACCTACTGCTACACCTACACCATTACCCCCAACCGCAACTGCTACAACTTCTGCAACCTCTACTTCAACCCCTTCCCCCACACCAACTTTGCCGGCTTGCTTACCGAAAGAGGAAGAATCTTCTGTGGAGAAAGTGATCTCACTCTCTGAGGCTAAAGAGCAAGCGGCACAAAGCGACCAGCTCCCTGAAGAAGGAGCGGGCATTGAGTACCAGCTTTCCTACGATCAGCGGATATTATTCATAAATTGGGATTATTCAATGGATCGAGGGGATCTGTTAGCTTACAATCTTATTGATAATTCAGTGCAAGATATTGCCCGTTTAGCCGGTAAATGGGCTGTATCTCCAACCAGTGATTGTATTATTTTGTTTGGTGCGGTAAAAGGCGAAGATCGCGATACCCTGTTTGATTTTGATCGGGACGTAAATATGATTGATAGTCAAGGGCAGGTCTACCGATTTGAAATTGAATCAGATGATTTCAAGCCTGATGATGCACTTACTCATTTTGCTTGGTCTCCTGACGGCTTACAAATAGTAATGAATAACCGAATTAAACCAGATCGAGAGAGGTTGTATATGGTAAGTGTTGATGGAAGTGATGTGCAAACCCTATTTGCAAATGAGAATCAGGAAGTGTTTGGAGTAACGGATATAGATTGGTCTCCTAGTGGCGAGTACATTGCTGTTGGTGCTTGGTATAGTCATGAAAACGATCAAGGGCAATTTGGAATATTTTTGTTTGATATTGAAACTAGAGATAGAATTTTATTAGTTGAAGATATTATAAGTGGCCAAACAGGCTGGTCGTCAGACGGACAATCCTTGTACTTTCTAAATCCGAAATTCGAATGTCAACAAATAGATGTCAAAACAGAAACCATTACACCAGTCGAGAAAGAATTCTGTGGTTTTTGGTACTGACCCTGCGGGCATCTGCGAGATTTGCGATCGGTCAAGTATAATCCAAAATCTAAAATCGTAAATCCAAAATCAGCAGTGAGCACGTCCTCGTGCGAACGGGTCGCTTCCGGCATGTAGGCGTGCCTCAATCCGCAAGTAACATTCATTATGTTTGCACTTTTCCACAAATGCCCAAATTAAGGGTTAAAAATTGACAGGATTGACAGGATTAACAAGATTATGTAAATTTTTATCCTGTAAATCTTGCCGTAGGTCCTGTCTATTTATAAAAGTGCAAAGGTAGTATAACATTCTTACGCCGTTCTCTAAAGGAGCAATATTCGATGCTACAACTCTGGCTACAGATTCTGTGGACCTTTACAAAAATCGGTGTGCTTGGTTTTGGCGGCGGGCCATCATTTATTCCGCTTATTCAAGAAGAAGTAGTTGCCAATAGAGGCTGGCTCACTGACGAAGAGTTCGTCGATACCCTGGCGATGTCCAATACCTTACCTGGCCCTATTACCACCAAAATTGCGGCCTACACCGGCTGGAAAATCGCGGGAGCGCCGGGTGTTATTATGGGGCTTTTGGGGCTGGTTGGCCCCAGTATGATTCTTATAATTTTGTTCGCCACCTTTATCTTTGGGCTGAAGGACCAGCCTCGCATGCGAGGGGTGCTTAGTGGTATTCGACCGGCGGTTGTCGCTCTGCTGGCCTGGACGGTTTGGGATATTGCCCCCAAAGCGGTCAGGAACGTACCCCAAGGGATTTTGATGGTGGTCACTTTTGGGGCAATGGTACTGTTTAATATCCATCCGGGGGTGGCTATTGTGGCGGCGGCTGTGGTGGGCTTTTTGTTCTTTGCATAACCTTAGTTGCTACCCTTTGTTAGACACCCGGTTTTTGCTTGATTACGCCGGACTTGTTGGGAATGTGGCCTATTATTAGATAAATTGAGACTGTATTTTGGAAAAACCGGGTGTCTTTCTTGATAACTCAAGTAAGGTGGCAATTTGAGTTGCATAGTATACTTTTTGACATAAGGTTTGCACTTTATGTCTATCTTAGGTAGAATTAGGAAGATGGTCGTGAAATTTCCCGCTAGATTTGTGACAAACGACTGGTAAGGAGGCGACGTTGGATAATACACTTCGAGTTTTATTTTTGGTTTTTCTAGTTATTACGGCGCTTATATTTACGATACGGAAAGGGTCTGCTTTAAGTTTCAGCGAGATAAGAGACATTTTATTGGACTTTCTGTTGGTTCCAGTAGCTATAGGGACTGTTGTTATTTTTGCGCTTCTTATAACTCGAACTGACCCTATGCGTCTCATCCTTGAACTCACTGGCCAATTAAGCGGGCACTTTAATGTAAGTTTTTTAGAGGCTATTCCTCCCGATCTTCAAGATTCGCTCAAGGTGCTTTCTGTCAGTCGACAGGATACCGATGGCGATGATTTTAGCGAATGGGTGGTCTTCTACCAGTTTGATGTGGATTCAAGTCGAAATCCTGTTCAAGGCGTGGTTTATGATAATGACCGTGGCAATCCTCCGGTTATCTTTCCTTACCAATTGCGTGTTCCTGATCGAGATTATCTGAGTGAGGGCGATGTTTCTCTTGACCTTACCCAGATTCCTGTCGATGGTGAAGGCTCCGAGGAGATTTTAGTATACGGTAGCAAAGAGTTATCTATCTTTCGCTTTCAACAAAATTCAGAGGCATGGGAGCCACCCCGGGACGACCCACCTCGCTACAAAGCAATTGGGTTTTTTCGAGGCACTGAGGGCGTAAGTCTTGATCAAGACCGGGTAACGGTGCGTAATCGCGACGAGTTTGAGCGCAGCCAGTTAGCGAGGCGGACCATTTACGAGTATCAACCAGCTACAGAGTCTTATTTCGATTCAACTTTTGTCACCCTGGCCCCACCGGTGATGGAAACCGTCGATTTTTTAGCTAGCCCACCCCAGGATGTCTTTGATACAGCCTATCCAGAGAAAGTTGTGCTCGCTTTTTATGCCTCTACCTGTGGAGGGGTGGATGACTCTCTCTGCCGTCATGCGGGTGCAGGGTGGGACTCAAAAGAATTTCTCGCTCCTGATGATGACCCCACAAAAGATAGCGCTCTTAGAGAGTTTCAAAATGGTAATGCTGCCTATTTTGGCTTGACCAGTTTAAGCAGTTCCCAAAATATTGTAGTTCGCACACTTCGCTACTATCCCCAGGTAGAAAGATCGACTGGTCAGTCTATATATACCGGGGTGGAACCTCAAGGCAACTGTGTGGAGATACAGCTAGGCCATCCTATAGTCGGTCAACCCGATACACTCTCCTTTAGAATGAGATTTGTCAATGGGAAATGGAAAATCGAACGGCAAATACAGTCAGGTGATTGTAGAAGTGAGCTACAGGTTCTCAGCGATACGTTTGCGCCACCTGCTGACTCACTCGAACCTACGCCACTACCGCCACTAGGCCCGGTTCCAACTGAAGCACCGGCTGGCAGCCCAACGCAGATTCCTCCTTCGGAGTAAATTCAAAGCTTAATTTAAAATTTAGGAGCGCGAATTGCAATTCGCCCTCTTTTTATCATGAGACATAGACCAGAATGTTGTTAAAGTTGGTTTATTCTGGTAAAATCGGCAGTCGATAACAGGATAGCGAATCGTTGGTTGCTTAATCACATTTTTAGAGGTAAATAAAATATGAATTGTCCAAATTGTGGCGCTAAAAATGAGGCAGAGGCTCGTTTTTGTGCGGAATGTGGCACACCCCTTGACGATGTTGTGGTTGAAACGGCTAAGGTAGAGCAGGTATTTGATGAAACCAGCGAGGATATGACCATTATCTCAACCCCAAGTGAAGCGGCTGCGGAGGCAAAAACTTTGGCAGTGGACCAAGCAAAGGTGGTGGCTGGTGTAGAAGAGGGCGATGAGAAAGATGACGCAGAGACAGGTAGCAATGACGATTTACCCTCTGAACCAGAGTCATCACCTCCACCATCTACTCCCTCACCTACTGCGGCTGGTGGCGGTGATCAAAATGGCGGTGGCGTGGACCTTGGCGGCGATAGCAATGGCGGGAGCAATAATCGGACCTTGATTATTGTTGGGGTGGTTGTGTTGGTGCTTCTCTTGCTGTGCTGCTGCTGTTCTGTGTTGATTGGTGCTGCCATCGGCTCCGATCCGAATACGATTCAGAATCTTATGGGGGAAATAAGCTCGCTTCCAGTGAATTTGTCTTTTGTTTAAGCCAAATGGTTGTCTACTTTTTTGTGGCTCGGTTTATCTGTTTAAGCGCCTCTCGTTTACTTAAACCGGATAGTTCACGATGATGCTTTTCGACAAAAGCCAGGACCCATTCGGGATTTGAGTAGGAATAATCCCGGAGAATCCAACCAATAGCCTTTCTGATGAAAAACTCCTGTTCGTGGCTGAGCTTGAGAATGGTTTGCGCCAGCAATTGCGTATTCGTCTTGTCTTTATGATGTAGGTGAGCCAGAAGTGAGGCTCGGCGTACCCAAAAATTGTCAGAATTGGACCATTTAACTAAGGTTTGTTCTAACTCTCTATGCATCAAGATAAGTGGGCTGACCAACTTACCTGCAATCCAGTCCAGCGTATCCCAGTTAAAGGCACTTTTTACAAGACGCTCGTAAATAGGCCACGATTTTATATCAAGGTAGCTCTTATAATGCTCGGCCACCTCTAAGGCTTGATACATTTCTTCGCGGTAGTGTCCGTTCCAAAGTTCAAAGATAATCTGTTCGTATTCCTGACGGGTAATATTCTGAAAATTTCTGGCAACCGTCTTGAACACTTTTCGCCTTGGGCCTGCCTGAACCCCATAAAATTCTTGAGTTGTTTTCATATAGGCTTGCATGCCCTTAGCTTTGTTAGAATCAGCGATTTTTTCCAGATTCTCGTTTATCAAAGCGGCCATTGGGTGCATAAGTTATCATCCTACCTTATGATAAATTGACAATCAAATGATTTGGTTGTATTACAAAGCCAGTAGTGCGATTATAAGACTATTATTTATACAAAGGAAATCACTATGCCAACAAGTAAGAATAATCCTATTTCTAACACCGAGTTGTTGCAGAGAGCACAAGCCCTGCACGAACGCATCCGTTCCTGGCGACGGCAGATTCACCGTTATCCAGAGTTAGGCTTTACCGAAGCCCGTACAGCGGGTCTGATAACAGCCACGCTTTTCGATTTGGGTATCGAGGCTGAAACAGAGGTGGCTAAGACAGGGGTGGTGGGTATAATTAAAGGTGGTTCTGGACCGGTGGTTGGTTTGCGGGCCGATATCGATGCTCTGCCTATTACCGAACAAAATGGGACTGATTTCGATAGCACGCGCTCTGGACTGATGCACGCCTGTGGTCACGATGCGCACACGGCAATCCTATTAGGGGCATCGGCAATTTTAAAGGAACTGGCCGACGAGGGAAGGCTGCCGGGTACGGTTCGTCTTCTTTTCCAACCCAGTGAGGAGGGGCAGGATGATGAAGGTAAATCGGGCGGCATGCTTATGGTCGAAGAAGGGGCGCTGAAAGGGTTAGACGCGGTCTTTGGCTTACATGTTGACCCTACGCAGGATCTAGGAAATGTTGCCACTCGTCCCGGCCCAATGATGGCCAGCGCCGATAAATTCAAAATTGTCTTACATGGCGCGGCAGGCCATGCCGCTCGGCCTCAGGTGGCTATCGACACTATTGCCCTATCGGCACATGTTATTCAGGCCATACACCAGGTGGTCAGCCGACGGTTGAATCCGATTGATGAAGGCGTCATCACCATTGGGACAATTCAGGGTGGTACTAAGGATAATATCATCGCTGATACCGTGACCATGACCGGTACTATTCGCAGCTTCACCCTGGAAAATCGCCAACTTCTTCACAATGAGTTACGCAAGGCATGTAGCATCATAGAACCACTGGGTGGGCGTTTTGACCTGGATATTTTTATCGGCTACCCATCTACGGTTAATGATCCGGTGGCAACCGAGGTGATGACAGCGGCTTTAGGTGATTTGTTCGGCGAAAATCATGTTCTTGAGGCTCCAAAAGTCATGGCTGCTGAGGATTTTAGTTTTATGGCCCAAGAAGCACCAGGTTGTTTTTTGCGTTTAGGCGTACATAATCCATCTTGGGAACAGCGTTACTATGTTCACACGCCGACTTTTCGCATAGATGAAGATGCCCTTCCGATTGGGACGGCCTCTTTAGTAGCCACGGCTCTAGCCTGGATGGCTAAACATCAATAGACGGCGAAATGCTTGATGAACAAGGAAATTTCTATTCGAGCCGCAACCCTATCGGATGCATCGGCCATTCACGAAATTTACAGCTATCATGTTCAGCATGGCACGGCCTCTTGGGAGTTGGAACCACCGACCCTGGAAGAGTTTCAGGCGCGAATGACGAACATCTTTGCTCAAGGCTATCCTTACTTTGTGGCGGAGATTGATGAGACTTTAGTAGGCCACACCTATGCCAGCGCCTTTCGTCCCCGTCCTGGGTACCGTTATACCGTCGAAAATTCGGTCTATGTCCACCCCCAGTATCAGCGGCGGGGTCTGGGGCGTCTTATGCTGGCTCATCTCATCAACGTTTGTGAAGGGCTTGGCTATCGCCAGATGGTTGCGGTCGTTGGCGATAGCCAAAATACACCCTCAATTCGGCTGCACCAGGAATTGGGTTTTGTTCACATTGGAACACTCACCGGTATCGGCTTTAAGCATGGTCGCTGGTTAGATAGTGTTCTGATGCAGCGTACGCTAGGCGACGGCGACCAGCGGTTACCCGATGACATCAATGCCAGAAATTGACTCCTTTCGCCGGATTGTATGGCCTTTAGCCTTTGCGGAAACCCTGATCTGGGCGGCCACCTACTATTCATTCCCGGCTCTTCTGCTTGAGTGGGAACGGGATCTCGGTTGGTCAAAGACTGAACTGTCGGGGGCCTTTACCCTCGCTCTCATCGTGTCGGCTGTTCTGGCCCCGGTGGTCGGTCGGATTATTGACCGTGGCTACGGAACGTACATCTTCACCGGCTGTGGCCTGCTGAGCGCTGTACTTCTTGTCCTGTTGTCTGGTGTCACCGCGCTATGGCAGTTCTACGCCGTGTGGCTCTTGCTGGGTGTGGGGATGGCAGGTACGCTCTATGAAGCGACCTTCACGGTGCTGACCCGCGCCATGGGGTCTCGGCGGAGACAGGCCATTACAGTGGTTACGCTGGTGGCGGGCTTTGCAGGGACGGTGGCTTTTCCTGGCACCCATACCCTGGTTGGCCTTATCGGTTGGCGGGGAACCGTGCGAGTCTCGGCGGCGATTGTCAGCCTTATTGTTGTACCTCTCGTCTGGTTTGCCTGTCACTCAGCGGCCAAATATGGCGAAAGCCAGGCCTCACCGGCCAGCCACAAAGTCGGTGAGGCGTTACATATCGTGCGCGGCGTAACCTTCTGGTTGCTGGTGGTGGGTTTTATTACTATTGCCCTCGATCATGGCGCTCTGTTGACCCACCTCTTGCCGCTGCTCGATGAGCGGGGTATTCAGAGTGGCGTCGCGGTCTTTGCCGCCTCGATGATTGGTCCGATGCAGGTCACTGGGCGGCTGCTTATGCTGGCTGTAGAGCGACGTGTATCTACCCTCCATATATTTGCTGGTTGCTTCATGGCGATGGGTATCGCAGCTATTTCCCTGCTTAATGCCCATACATTTCCATTTCTCCTGGCCAGCTTTGTTCTATTTCAAGGGGCAGGGTATGGCGTGACCAGCATCATGCGGCCGGTGGTGACGGCGGAGCTTTTGGGGCATAGAAATTTTGGCTTGATTGCCGGATTTCTTGCGGTGCCATTTATGGGCGCGACAGCGGCAGCCCCAACAATTGCCGCCCTCATCTGGCAGACGGGTGGGTATGATAGGGTAATCTGGTTTGCCGGTGGTATGACAATGATCGGACTTGTATCGTTGCTTGCAGCTGCAACACTCTCGACCCGTAGAGGCAATTAATCTCTATTGCGCTATTGCCAAGACGCTATTGTCTCGCAAAAACGCCCGACTCATCCCGCCATCAATCAAGGTCAGGACCTGGTTTGCCATTTCTTCTTCTGTTTGAGACACACCATTCTGGCTCCAGCGCACCCCTATTCCAAATATGGCCCAACTCATCACACTGGCCGTGATTTCCGGGGTTGTAGGTTCTTCACCTGGCTCAAGCGATATAACCCAACGCAAGATAAATTCATAGAGTTGTTTTTGCACCTGCATCTCAATAAACGGTCTGAATTCCTTGTCTGCTGCCGTACAATGACTATTTAGATGGGCCAGATACTCGCAAACCGCCAGGATAAGCAATTTTAGATTATCCAAGCTAAATTTACACGAGTCGGTCAATTTGCTCTTTAGCGCCTGTTTGAATGTCTCGTGGATTACGTGATCGAACAGGGCGAATTTATCTTCGAAGTGGGCATAGAAGGTCGCGCGATTTACCGTAGCCCGATCTGCAATATCTTGCACCGTAATGGACTGAAAGCTCTTTTCCTCAAGCAACCCCATAAACGATTGCTCCAAAAGCTGGCGAGTTCGCTTCACCCGAGGGTCTAATTTCTCTTCTTTTGGCAACATTTTTCCGCCTTTGTTGTTTAAACAACGTATTCTTAATATTGTCTATTGACTTCAGTTGAATTGCTTGTTATTATTTTATCCGACACTTGTTGTTTTGTCAACACTCGATGTAAAAACAACAGGTGATGTGAAAATGAGAAAATTGAATTTTCAAAAAACAGTATCACTTAACTTTATCAAATCAAATTTCAATATTAAGGAGAAATATTATTATGTCTTGGCAAATTGATTCTGCTCACTCACTGGTTGAATTTTCGGTACGTCATATGATGATTAGTACCGTGCGGGGGCGTTTTGAAAAATTTGACGGCGCGGTTGACTTTGATGAAAATGACCCAACAAATGCAATTATTGACATCAAAATTGAGGCGGCCAGTATCAACACCAACGAACCACAGCGAGATGGTCATCTGCGTTCTGCCGACTTTTTTGATGTGGAAAATTATCCGACGATGAGGTTCAAAAGTACTCGCGTAGCAAAGGTGGATGGCAGCCATGGTCGCATTATCGGCGATTTGACCATTAAAGATGTCACGAAAGAAGTTGTTTTAGAGGCAACATATGCTGGCGTAGCCAAAAGTCCGTGGGGTGGATCCAGTGTTGGCGCTTCTGCCACCACCGTCATCAATCGGGAAGACTGGGGTCTGACCTGGAATCAAGCCCTGGAAACAGGCGGGGTACTGGTTGGCAAAGAGATAAAAATTGCCATTGAGTTGGAGCTGGTCAAGCAGGAACTTGCTATCGCTGAAGCAGTAGTTTAACTCAAGTTACCACCTATTGCCGAAAAATCACCCTGAGTAGCGGTAGGTCTACATTAAACCATGATAGGCAAAGCAGGCTCACTTAAAAGGCTCGGAGGGGGTTTGTACCCCTCGGTTCAGGTAAACTTATGGCTGTTTTTGGTCCAAATCGCGGGTTGCAAACCCGCTCAGAGCAAAGAGCAGGTACACATGCGTCAGATGCCGAATCTCTCGGAAATAAGCCGTATCTGAGGATGCTCCCCCCCCACAAAAAGCTTCAGGTAATGATATTAAGTTACCTTTTGGATTGGCGTTAGGGGCAGGGTTACGGTGAAGGTGCTACCCTGCCCCACTTCACTTTCTAAGGTGATTTGCCCCCCCATGAGTTCTGTGAGTTGCTTAACAATAGATAACCCCAACCCCGCGCCATCGAACTTGCGTGTCACAGAGCCATCAATCTGCTGGAATGGTTCAAAAATGTGAGAGTGGGCCTCGGCCGGAATACCAGGCCCATTGTCGGAGACTTGCATAGCCCAATGGGTTTTGCTAGGGCAGAATAAGCGCACCCTTACCTCGCCTTGCTCCGAGAATTTGATGGCGTTGCCAGCCAAATTGAGCAGAATCTGCTGCAAACGAGCCGGATCGCCAGAAAGTGTCGTTGGCATGTCATCGGTGATATCGGTAATCAGGGCTATCCCCTTAGCCTTAGCTTGAAATCCCAGCTTAGATAGCATACCCTCAATAATATCTGATACGGTAAATGAGGTAATGTTCAACTTCAAGCGACTGGCGTCAAGTTGCGCCTGATCCAGAAGCTCATTGACAAGACTGGTCTGCTCTTGGGTACTTTTTATAATTTTTGCAATTGCATATTCTTGTTTATCGGTAAGCGGACCGTACAGGCCAAGCTCTATCAATTCAGCGTAGCCCAGAATAGCACTTAGAGGTGTGCGTAACTCGTGACTAACTTTGGCTAAAAGTTCAGTTTTCCAATGGCTGGCCTCCAGGGCCTGGTCACGAGCCAACGCCAAGGCGTCCTCTGTCGCTTTACGGTTTGTAATGTCATGAAGAACAATTAGCCGCCCGGCGATATGGCTACCTTGGTCAAACAGAGTCGATATTTGTAACTCGTAATGCTTCCGATTTTCGTCTCTCCCCAAAGAGATTTCTATGTGTCTTAGTGACATATCTTGGTAACGCTCGATCAGGTCGGCTTGTCCGGCCAATATCGTGGATACCGGCTGGCCGATTGCCTCGGAGTCAACAATACCAATAATTATTTGAGCTGCTGGATTGAGGTCTACAACTCGATTTTGAGTATCCAATACAATGACACCATCGCGCATACTATCTACAACGGCCCTGCGAGCAATAGGGACAATATCTAACAGCCTAAAACGAAAGAGACTCCACGCCATAACCAGGCCAGATATGGTAAAGGCAAAAGGGGTCAAATCCAGATGAGGAATTGGGCTTAATCCAAAGACGTATATCCCATTTCCAATCCAGGGTATGACTGTCCCGATAAGGATAGCGCTGGTTTGCAAACGGTAAAGCTGCGGCGATGAACGAATAAGCATCCTGATTAATAATATGGTTCCCCATGTAATCAGGGTATAGGAATAAACTGTATGAATCCAAAACCAACGACCATACCTTATTTCCAGCGCCGGAAATGGCCCATCTACATTAAGTCCTGTTTGAAACCATATTAACCCATGGGCTTCGTTTGTCCAGATAAGAATGATAGTCATAAAGGGCACGATGGCAAGGGCAATTAACCTGCGGTGCGTTAGCCAGCTATCCCAATGCGTATAAGCCAGGGCAAAAGCCAGCCAGGCTACCGGCATGGTAGCAATACCCAAATACTCAACCTTGCCCCAAAAGATTTTAGAGGCCAAATCGGCGCTGCCAAGTTCTAAGGCATATCCTAGCGACCACTCAGCAATGACCAGCATGAGCAAGGCAAATGCTGTAGCTCCAGACACGCTGTGGCGTCGCCAAGCGTACAAGACAAGGGCGCCCAATATAATAGTGGCGATAATTAAGGGAATGATATAAGGTGTATATTGCCAATTCATTGCACTTCGAGTGAAATTAATAATCAATAGCCATCTTTTTTACAAGATTCGGCTCAATTTACCCAGTAGGTGATATTTGGCTAGGGCTGACAAAGGTAGGTTGCGATATGTATTTGTTCCTCGAATATCAAGTTAGAGTGTCCAGGTAGGTTTGACGCTGGCTTTGCCAAATAAATTCATACAACCATCGTAATTCATTGTAAACAAAAATAAGCCAGGAGTCTAGGAGGTAATACAGTACTTTTTGTATTGGAAGTTAACTCTACTATATTCAAGCTTTCACCAGATGACTTGCCATTCTTATCCAAGCAAACTCTTGGCGAAAATGCTCCAATAGTATCCTGCGTTGTACACCTGTTAGCTAAAACCTCTCGGGGCGTAGTGGTGTCAAATCGATCTCAGGGGCTTCGTTAGTGATGAGTTGGGCTGCCAGCTTGCCGGTAATCGGCCCGTGGGTGACGCCCAGCATACCGTGTCCGGTCGCAAAAATCAAGTTGTTGATAGTCTGGCTGCGACCAATCAGTGGCAGGCCATCGGGTGTGGTGGGCCGGTAGCCGCGCCAAATTTCAATCACATCCAGATCGGCCATACCGGGTAGATAATCGCTGATGCCCTGTCGTGTCGCGGCCAAGCGCTGCTGGTTGATCGAAAAGTCGAAACCAGCCAGCTCTAGAGTACTACTAAAACGGAAGGTGTCGCCCATTGGGGTGGCTGCGATTTTGCGTTCGTCAAGGGCTAAAGGCAGGCGGGGGCAAGTCGGCGGGCGTTTTACAGTGATGCTGTAGCCCTTGGCCGGTTGCAGGAGCAGCTTGGCCCCCATCATCCGGGCCAGTGGCGCCGACCAGGCTCCAGCAGCCAACACCACTTGATCGGCTTGGAATATGCCGCGTGTTGTTTTTACCGTCGAGATACGTCCCGCGCTGGTATCAAAGCCGATCACTTCGGTTTTCTCACACAGAGTCGCGCCCTGTGCTTGAGCAGTCTGGGCTATGACCCGCACAAGCCGGTCGGGAATGAGGTGGGCATAATCGGGATAAAAGATACCGGCCTGTACTGAGTCGAGTACATTCGGCTCCATTTCACGCACGCCGTCGTAATCCAGAGCCGCAGTCTCCACGCCAAACTGGCGTAGAATCTCGGTCTCTTTAAGCCCTTTTTCGAAAGTAGATTGTTTGAGGTAAAGGTGCAGTAGTCCTTTGTGTTCGTAGCCAAACTCAAAGCCTTCCTTTGTTGCCAATTGGTCAAATAGGGCCAGGCCGTGTTGGTTCAGGGCTAATAGCGGGGGAATGTTCCGCATCATTTGCCGGTGAGTACAGGCCGCTTGAAACTGCCATAGCCAGCGTAGCAAGTCAAGGCTGAAGCGAGGTCTAATATAAAAAGGACTACCGGGGTCAAGCAGCCATTTGAGACCCTGAGTCAATACGCCAGGTGCGGCCAGCGGAATTGAGTGACCGGCAGCCACCCAGCCCGCGTTGCCGTGTGAACTACCGGCACAAATATAATCCTTTTCGATCAGCGTCACCGAAGCGTTTTGTTGGGTGAGATAGTAGGCAGCACACGCCCCAATAACGCCTCCTCCAATAATGAGGACATCATTGTGGGTAGACATGGGGCTATTATAATGATTAAAACAGAGACTGAAAAACAGACGGGGCTGACTTGAAGCCGTTTTGCTCTAGTTAAAGGCCAAGCAGAGGCGCATCGGGGTATTGTCGGCAACAACCAGAATTCTGTGTAACCGTGATTTAATCTCACAACCCTGAGACCAAATCATTGCGTACAAAAAGGTACAGGGGCGTTCTATTAGGCCATTTTTCAAAAGAATAGCCCGGCGTGTTACGATAGAAGATATATTGCCACAGCAACTCCCAATTGCGGCGGAGAGTTTCAGTTCCACCTGTGTCTGGCTGCACGTAGGCATGCCAGAGCTGGCTCAAGGTCTGCTCCTTGTAAGTTTCGAGCGGCCACCATACCAGGTGATAGTCAAAGCGAGTGTAGCGGTCGCCCAGAAATGGCTCAATATCTTCTACCGACACATCACTCAAATTTGAGTTGGGGGCAAAGAGAATTACCGGTACATCAAGGCGTTCCGCAGTGGGCTTGTCGCCAAAATATACAGCATTGGGATATTGCCGCATATACCAGACCAGAGGCCAGGCAATGCCGCCGTAGGCAATGTCAAGTTGCTGGTCGCCAACGGTGTGTCGGGAAAGATTGTCAACTTTGTGCAAAACCTGCTTAACATCAGGCGCACCGTGGGCGTAAACCAGCAGTTCATTCACGTAGTCATAGTTGACAAAACTAGATAGCCAGGCAAAGCGAATGGTTAAGGCCGTCAGCACCCCCAGCAGCCCTACGTAGAGAATGGGACGCCACTGCAAGCCATTTTTTTGCTGAAAAAGAGGCCGGTTTAGCATCGATTGGCTGACGTATCCGGTCAGAAAGATAAAGGGTAAGGCAATGTGAACATTGAGCCAGGGCATTTTTTCTCCGGCCCAACTATAGATGACAAAACTGCCGATAGCCCAGAAAATCAAATAGGCAGCAAATGTTCCCCCGTCCGAGGGATACGAGTCGCTGAATTTGGGGGTTGGTCGCTTCTTTTTTGTGGGTACAGAGGGCCGATTTGTGTAGCTGCCGCTTGGCGTAATGTTGTGGGCTGGGGCTTTTTTAACCAGATAGATGGCTCCCCCAATGCTGCCCACCAAGAAGGGAAAAAACTCATACAGTGCCATAAGCATGAGGTAATAGTAGCCAGGCTGACCGCCCCGCGCTACCGATTGTTGCCCCAGCCAGTGGGTAACGGCTCCGTAGGTGCCACTGCGTAGGCCCGCCAGATTGGTGAGAAAGGTGGTATACAGCATCACAAAAATGATCATAACCAGGGCAACCGGCCCGGTGAGGACATCTGAGTCCTTGAATGATAGCAAAGTATTGGACACCGGTTTGTCGTGCCGGTTTACATTGCGGACGATAGTTAAGGCCCCGGCGAATAGGCCCGCCATCAATGCCAAATTTCTGGCCCAATCCGGGCTGTTGACAACGGCGAGCCACAATGCCCCAATCAACAGCAGCCCGATGATACCGGCCAACAGAAAAATGACTGTTTTAAGTCGTCGGAAAGGGAGTTGCTCCCATAGAAAGGCGGCTCCAATAAAGACTAACCCAATGAAGCCGTGAATCAGGGCTACCTCTTTAGTTGCCAGCGATAAGCCCGTGGCCGCGGCCCCTACATACAGCCAGCTCACCCGGCGGGTGCGCATATACTCAAACAGGCTCAGGCTCATTATTGCCGTAAAAACCAGAATCAGGGCGTCGTTGCGGATGTAGCGCTGGTAAAACAACAAGCTAGGAGAAATCAGCAAGCCCAGGCTGGTTATCAAAGCGCCAATCCGGCCCAGCCAGGGTTTGAACCAGTATGGTAAAACCACCAGGGCTACGCCAAATAACGCTGCCGGGATACGAGCCGTAAAATCATTTGCGCCAAAAAGCAGAAACGAGAGCGCGGCCAGAAAAAACTGCAATGGTCCATGCAAGCGCGGGTCGTGGATGTAGCCTTCGCCGTTGTATAATTTATAGGCAAAAAAGGCGTGTAGACTTTCATCATGACTCATCACCCGGAGGCCAAGGTCGTAAAACCGGGTAGCGATGGCGATCAGAAAAATAGCAGCGTAGAGGGCCATTTCCCAATTGATGGCCCAGGCTGCTATGATAGGTCGCTCTAAAAATGAGCGATTGCTAGGTGTGTGTTCTACAATACTCATATATTGTCAAAAAACGCCCTAAAAAAATGCGGGACTGGATTTCTTATGCAAAAGCCGTTCGAACCTAGACTCCAGAGTTTGAATGGCAACCCCATTTTCCTTGTGCAAGATGTCTTTAATCCTTTCTGTCAATTCCTTGTCCGTTTGGACGACTACCACCTTGCCCCCTTGATGAATGTTCCAGATATACAGACGACTGCTTCCATCAAGAATTTCGATGCCAAAGAAATACGCTCCCAAAATGCCCAACAATGCACCAACAATTACGATGATACCCAAGCTATCTAACTCAACCCGGAGATTGTAGGGAATCAAACCGCAATCACAAATCCACCCGACCAGATTATACAGCCCAAAAACAACGATGCTTAACAAAAGGCTCCAACGGGCATATCTGGTCGTCACTTGACCCCGGTAGCCATTCAGAAGTTCTCTAACATTATTTTCATAGGCTAGGATATCGATATTTTCTTGAGGAATGCCGAACTCTTTTAACTTGGAGAGAGAACGAGTTATGTGCTTTTCTTTTGAAAATAGGCCTATGATTGTTTTCATGTTCCTACACTCTCTCGCCTAAGTCAAGTATTCCCTAATTCGCCTGGTTCGACGAGGATGCCTGAGTTTGCGTAGCGCATCACTCTCAATCTGGCGAATCCTTTCGCGAGTTAATCCAAACTTTTTGCCAATTTCATCCAGCGTATATCTTTTCCCATTTTGCAAACCAAACCGTAGCCGAATAATCCTGGCCTCTCTGGGAGTGAGGGTTATTAGAATATCATCTAATATTTCTTGCAATAAATGGTGAGATGTTGCCTCAGGCGGCATTAGAGACTCGTTATCGTCTTCAATAAAGCTGCCTAATTCCTTATCCTTGGCCTCACCAACGGGTTGTTCAAGTGAGGCCAAGGGTTGATTGGCTTGCAGCATCCATTCCAACTTCTCAGGCTCTATGTCCATCTCCACGGCCAACTCTTCAAGAGTGGGGTCACGTCCCCAGGTCTGTTCAAACTCTATTGCAACGCGACGTAACCTGCGGATACGGTCACTCATATGGACAGGAACACGAATCGTCCTGCGTTGATCGGACAGACCGCGGGTAACGGCCTGTCTAATCCACCAGGTTGCATAAGTGCTAAACTTGTAACCCCGTTGATAATCAAATTTTTCTACTGCCCTGATCAACCCCAAATTTCCTTCCTGGATTAGATCCGAAAAAGGAATACCTTGGCCCTTATATTTTTTGGCTATACTGACTACCAGCCGGGTATTGGCTGCGATTAAATGCTCGCGGGCGCGATGCCCAACCTCCAGTTGTACTTTAAGTCTCTTGGCTTTTTTGGAGTTGGGCGGCGTATCTTTTAACCCCATTTCGGCCTGTCGCCCCTGTTCCATTTGCTTGGCCAGAGTAACTTCTTCGGCGGGGGAGAGCAACGGGACCCAGGCTGTTTCTTTAAGGTAGAGACTCAGGGTATCATCCGCAGGAATGTTGCTTAGGTCAAAGGGGTCTGGCTCAAGTTCGGCGGTATTCCCATTTTGAGAAGTAGGTTTACCCAACTGCTTTTGTTTGGCTTCGTCTGCATCGGCATAAATGGGTATTTTCTGATTGACAAATTGAATAAAGAGGTCATCGACCTGCCCTATGTTTTCTTCTATTTCTGGTCTGAGGGTTAACAAATCATCAATAATGAGATAGCCTTGTTCCTTAGCCTTAAATAGCAGTTGTTCAAATGTAAGGCTAGCTTTAACCTGTGATGAAATTGCACCACGACTCATTTTATTTGCCATGCATATAAACCACCGCCCATCAAAATAACCAACCCTTTAACTCATTGAAGAAATCCCTCGTACTGACGCATCAGTAGCTGGGCTTCAAGCTGTCGCACTGTATCCAACACAACACCGACCACTATCAGAACGCCGGTACTGGTGATGATTAAACTCTGAGTTTGTGTACCACTCTGACTTAGACCGGGAAGAAAATTTACCAGCCATGGCAAAATAGCCACGCTACCCAGCATGAGTGTCCCCACCAATGTTATCCGATGAACGACGCTATTGAGGTAGTTTTCGGTGGTTTTGCCGGGGCGCAAGCCCGTTACAAAACCACCCTGTCTCTGTAAGTTTTCGGAAATATTCTGCTGTTTGAAGATTACATCGGTGTAAAAGTAGGTAAAGCCCACAACCATTAAAAAGTATAGAACCCAATAGGGGTATGACCCCGAATTAGGGGTAAACCAGCGCACCACATCACCAGCGAGAGTGGCGACAAGGGTGTTGTCACTATACTGAAAAGAGATGGCTACGGCGCTAGGAAAGATCATGATGGACTGGGCAAAAATAAGAGGGATCATCCCGGCATTGTTAACCCGTAGAGGAATGTGAGAACTTTGCCCCCCGTAGACTTTGGTCCCCCGTACTCGTTTACTATACTGCACGGGGATGCGTCGTTGCCCTTCCTGAACAAAAGTGATGACCGCAATAATCAACATCGTAATGATAGAAAATAGAATCAAATCAAGCCATTCCTGTCGGCTGACAAAACTGGCAATCTGGCTGGGAATTCGGGCCAGAGCGTCCCCTGATAACAGGTTTAAGAACTGAATGACGGTACTACCCTGGCTCCCCGAGTCTAGAAATCTTTGCAGAGCGGTACTGTCAACACCTGGTATGGGTACATGTGCAGCCGCGCGATAGACAATGAGAATCAGCAGCGTAAAAACAATCTTACGGCGTAAATCTGGTAAACTGAATGCGTTTCTAATGGCATCTAGCATATTGTGTTTGTCATCCTTCTGGTTGTTTAAGGGAGATTGTTGGGCGCGGGATTACGTTTGGGGGAATCAATCGAAGATGAACGCTATTGTGGATTAGATTCCTGTGGTGGGGACTCTGGGTCTTCCGTCCCGCTCTGTACCCCCTCCCGAAACTCGCGGAGAGCCTTCCCCAAAGCAGTGCCTGCCCCGGCCAATCGTCCCGGACCAAAAAGGATTAACACAATAACCAAGATTATCAATAATTCAGGTATTCCGATTTCTGGCATCTGCTCTTACCCAATCAAAAACGGCTTTTCACTTGAAGCTTATCACACACCGAATATGCTGACTTTAAGAAACCTTTATGGCAACCTTAAGATATCCTTAATGATGAAACCACCGAGGCGATCACTTCTTAATTCTGGCGAGAAAATTCATGTCTTACAACGGGATAACCTAATTCGAGCTGTTTTTCAGTTCCCAGTAAACCGGCGTTTTCCCAGGCCAACATTCCACCTTTCAAAATCATCACATTGGTGTAGCCTCGGTTTAGCAAAATCCGGGCAGCTCTCCGGCTGCGCTGCCCGCTGCGACAGACTACAATCACCTTTTGACCATTTGGTGGTGGTAACATTTCCGGCTTTGAGAACAGTTGGGGTAATGGCTTAAGTTTGGCTTGAGGAATATGCCCTCGCTGATATTCACGAGGCTCGCGTACATCTATAACCAGGGGTAGGATAGATTCACTCTGTAAATTTTGACGCAATTCTTGGGGAGAGATTTCGGGTATTTGGCCCACAACCGCTACTGGTTGCGGAGATACAATTTGCGACAATGACCGCTTGGGTAAGTTTTGACATTCTACAAAAGCACGTACCTCGCACTCATAAATGCAACTAGCCGGGTCAAGTATCTTGTAAAACAGATAACTGATGGCTTCCTCCTCTTCTAGAAAGTGATCATCTCCCAATTGGTCATAAAAGCCAGTGGATTTCATTACTGTCATAACAGGTTGTTGCACTTTCATCAAAAATAGATCCCCGCCCCTTTCCCGGCAAGCTTGTCTGATGGTTTCCAGGGCGTGGATACCGTTTATATCACAATTGTTGGCTCCCTGCATTCGCAACAGCAAAAAGCGTTGCTGCGGGTGGTCGGCCAGGTGGTTCAGTAGTGTTTCTTCGATGTGGCTGATCGCACCAAAATATAGGTCTCCTGATATTTTGATAATACCCAGTTGCGGACACGAAGACTTGCCCACCGGTTGCCGGACAAGATGCTTGAATGTCTCGTCTGGCAGCACTGGGTAAATCTGGGGGAGGCTGGTCTTCAGAAGGTAAAAAGCAAATGAAAACAAAATACCGGCCAGGACGGCAAATTCCATACTCAAAAATAGCGTCCCCAAAAAGGTCACCATCATGATCACCATATCGCCATAGGTGCCTTGCCAAATGCGTACGATTTCTGGCCAATCAATTAGGCCATAGGCAATGACAATGAGCATACCGGCCAAGGCTGCCCGCGGCAGATAAACCGCTAGCGGGGCCAGAACGAGCATAGCCAGCAGAACCACCAGGCTGGCAAAGATACTGCTCAGAGCCGTTTTGGCCCCGGACTCCAGGCTTACCGCCGAACGAGCAAATGAAGCTGCTCCCGGATAGCCGGAGAAGAAACCGACGGCGATATTGGCCATACCCTGCCCCACAAACTCCTGATTGCTATCCACCCGTTGGCCGGTCTGGGTAGCAAGAGAGCGAGCAATGGCCGTGGTTTGAATTAGGCCGATGGTGCCCACCGCCAGCGCCCCGCTTGACAATTGGGCAATCAAGCTCAAATTAAAGACGGGAAGTTTGACTAATGGCGGTAGGCTGGTGGGCAGTTGGCCAATTACATCCACTCCTACTTTGTTCAACCCCAGAAAAAAGACTACCAGCGAGGCAACTACTATTGAGATGAGAGGGCTGGGCAATTTGCGGTTGATCTTGCGAAGGATTAAAAGCAAGGCAATCGTTCCCAAGCCCAGTATGGCGGTGGGCCAGTGGGTTTCGGGCAGGTGAATCGCAATTTCTCGAAAAGTTCCCAGCAAACTATGGCTTGAAAACTCTAACCCCAACAGCGGGCGTATCTGGTTCACGGCAATCAGAACCGCTGCTCCACTGGCAAAGCCAACAATAACCGAGTATGACACAAAATTAACCAGCATGCCCAGGCGGGCCAGGCCAATCACTAACTGAAAAACACCGGCCATCACTGCTACCATCCCGGCGGCGACAATAAATTCTGGTGTACCAGGCGAGGTAATACCCAAAAGAACCGATAGAACCAAAATAGAAATAGCGTTGGCCGGGCCTGTTTTCATCTCGTTGGAGGAGCCCCATAACGCGCCCACGATAGTTGCCACAATCGTAGCGTATAGACCCATTTCTGGCGGGAGATGGGCAATGAGGGCAAAGGCCATAGATTGGGGCAGGGCAATCAATCCAACGGTTAGACCTGAAATCAAATCAGGCCACAGGTTACTGCGATGCCAGGTTTTAACCACTCGAACAGGCCGCAGTAGGTAGTGGGGAATATAATGTAAGTTTGCCAAGAGGAAGTTGTTTTTAGAGCTATTCTGAATGTAAGTCATCACATTTACCGGTAAAATAGGTTACATTGTCTCTATTTTAGTATTATTGACCCGGTGTGAAAAATTCAGTCACTGTGATTGGCCCAAATAGAGCATTTGATTAGTGGCTCAACAGCAGCGGATAATCACCCATCCGTAGCAATGTATCTGGCACGTGTCCCAACGAATTGCTCAACAATGAATGGTTGACACCCATAGCCACCAGATCGCATCGATAGTGGGCCGCAATTTGCGTAATAGCATTTATTGGGGGAGGGTCTCTGGTTACCAACCGGGGGACCAGCGGTTGAACACGCCACCGGGCCTCGTGTAGCAGCGATTGGGCTTGCTCACCACTTGGTGCTACTACCAGTACAATTAGCTTCAGGTCCCAAACTTGAGCCCAGGTGGCCGCAAGTTGTAGGGCATCTTGAGCCGTTGGGCTACCATCATAAGCTACTAGAATGGTTTCTATTTTTTTCAACGGCAAGGATACAGCCAGAGTCGGCAGACGAGTCCGGCTCACCACCCGCCATAAGGTACTCCCAGCCAAAAAAGGGCCGGGAAAGGCGTGGGTCCGTTCCCACGCCCCAAGCACCAACAGGTCATGCTGCGGACTCCGAGAAATGATCTCCTCATATGGAAAACCAGTGATGATTTTTGATTGAACTTTTACGCCCACCATCTCGCCTTGTATTTCCGCCCAATTAATAATTTGTTGTGCCCAAGTCTCATAAGTTGATCGTATTTTTTTGGGCGAACCAATTTCATCTATCACCCCAATTGTGTTCTTGGTAGGAAGGTACACCTGGGGTTCATGCGATAGACGTACGTCGATGACACACAAGGCTGTAATTGACGCATCTTCGGATATAGCTATCTGGAGTGCCCAACTCAAGGCGTTGGAACTGGCAATTGAGCCATCCAAGGGAACCAAGATACGTTGAAACATCACTTATTCCTTGCCAATTAATGCTTCACGTACCGTCTCGGCAGTGCCCTGTTGGGTTAAGAGGACCATCTTATCACCAGGTTGGAGCAAGGTTTCACCGTGGGCAATAATCACTTCGTCATCGCGTCGAATAGAGGTAATTAAAACCTGCGATGGGAGTTTAAGGTCTTTGATACATCGCCCCACGGCCATCATGCCTGGAGAGAGCCTTAGTTCAACAATCTCGGTATCTGTCAGGCGGCCCAGGCGCAAGTTTTCCCGGCGATGCTGATGTTCTAACTTGCGCAAAATAGCGAAGCGATAGGCTCGGACAATATCCGTCCGGCGCAGTAACCCAACCAGATGGGTCGGCTGCGCTGGGTCCACCACTGGCATCCGTCCAAAATCTCTCTCACTCATCTTACGCAGGGCTTTTGAGAGTGGGTCATTAGGGTAAGCTGTTACTATATCTCGCTCGGTAATATCGGCTACGGTCAGGTTATCACTAGAGGTTTGACCGGTTACTCGCTCCAGGTCTTGCACCGTGACCACACCCAGCAAACAGTCCTTTTTATCCAACACTGGAAAGCCATGGTGACGAGTGCGAACGAAAGTATCGGCTAACTCTTTTACATTCATCTCTGCTCGAACGACGTCGGGCTTTTGAGTCATCACTTCGCTCACGGTCAAGCCTTTCATAATATCGATATCCCGGTCTCGTTCCAGAGGAATGCCCTTTCGTACCAGTTTGAGCGTGTAAATGGAGTGGCGGCGCATATATTGCGAAAGAACCGTACTTAGACCCACGGTGACCATTAGGGGCAGGATTAACCGGTAATCGCCCGACATTTCAAAAACAATGAGAAAGGCGGTGAGTGGCGCGTGCGCCGACGCTGCAAACACACTGGCCATGCCAACCAGGGCATAAGCACCGGGATTGGCCGTAACACTGGGAAACAAAACGTGCGCTCCGTACCCAAACGCCCCGCCCAGCATGGCGCCCATATACAGCGATGGCGAAAAGATGCCGCCGGAATTGCCCGACCCCAGCGTAAACGAGGTGGCAATCAGCTTGGCCACGACCAGCATCAGCATCAGGGTCCAGACCAAATCCCCGTTCAAGCTCTGTTCAATAGGGCGTAGTCCGGCTCCCAACGCCTGCGGAAACAACAAGCCTGTTAGCCCCACTGCCACTGCGCCCACCGCTGGTTTCAAAGCAGTGGGGAAATGCCAGAAATCAAAGCGGTCTTCCAGATAATAGAGTACTCCCACAAATCCCCAGCCCACCAGAGCAGATAGAATACCCAAAACTGCATACAGCGGTATTTCCCAAGCGCTCACCAGGCTATAGGTGGGCACGGCAAAAGCCGGGGTGTTGCCCAAAAACTGCCGACTGACAATGCTGGCTGCCACCGCAGCCACCACCACGGTGCCAAAATAGTGGGTCGTAAACTCACCCAGAATGACCTCCATCGCAAAGATGACGCCGGCAATGGGTGCATTGAAGGTAGCAGCGATACCGGCAGCGGCCCCACAGGCCACCAGGGTGATGGACCGCTCGGTGCCCAGGCCCAAGAGTTGGGCCGCGGTGGAGCCTAAGGCTGCGCCAACCTGTACAATTGGCCCCTCACGTCCGGCGGAGCCGCCGGTGCCAATGCACACCGCCGAGGCCAGCGATTTGACAACCGCTACTCGGGGACGGATGCGCCCGCCCTTCATGATAATAGCTTGCATTACCTCAGGCACACCGTGGCCCTTGGCCTCAATGGCCCAATAGGCTATCATCGGCCCGCTAATAAGTCCGCCAATGATGGGAACCAGAATCACCCAACCGCTACCCAGCGAGGATAACAGTTGGGGTAATCCCTGCTGAAATGAAAGGGAATTAACCCAAGCAATAGCTTTGATAAAGATCACCGCCGCGAGTCCGGTTCCCAAACCAACCAGCACGGCAATCATCATAAGCGTGGCCACGCTATGTACATCGATGTATGGCCAGAATTTGCGTATAGTGGATAAGCTGCGAGCCTTGACTGTGGCAGTTTCTACGCGACTTGAAGACATTTTAAATATTGTTTCCTCCTCCTAATACAGCGAAATTTTGATATAGCTCTATTTCAATACAAAGGTTCAAAGACGTAAAGTTCTTGGAATTTCTCTTTGAGTTTTTGTTTCTTGGCAACTTAGCGTTAATTTGATGTACATTTTGAGGGGGTGAGTTACCCTAGCTTCATCGCCAGAGCCGCACCCCTCGACATCTACGCGGCATGTAGTACAGGTATACAGTTTTCGCTACCCCTTAACTTATTTGGGATGTTACCTCTGGGTAGCTGGATGTAACTTGGTTAACAACCCCGGCTGCTCCCGGTCAAAAATACGGTGGGCCATGAGTTTGACACCATCGTTGAGCAAGAACCAGGCCAGCGCATAACCCCACACCAATAACGCCCAACTCCAGCCGATGGGGCTCATAAACAGCCCGTACACGGCAAGGAGAGTAGCCACCAACTGCGTACCCAGCACGGCTCCCAGTAGAATGGGAGCCGGTTTAATGGACCAGAAGGGACGTTTGGTGCGAGTCACAAAAATGGTCAAATGCCCGGCTACCGACAGCTTAAGGTACATCAAAGTCTGGATCATCTCACGGTTCAGATGAAAAACGCGCTCGCCTAGGTAGAACAGCCCAAAAGAAGCGATGACCCCGGTAAAGCCCAGTAATGTTGCTACACCCAACACCTGCTGCATTTTCCAGGCTTCCGGCTTATTAGAATAGTGAGTGTTGTCGTAGGCAATCGACAGAATCGCACCGTCGTTGAGCAGAGCTAGCAGCACAATCATTATTGCCGTAACCGGGTAAAAGTTGAAGACCAAAATTGAGAGCGTCATAAATAGCATCACCCGGATAGTTTCGGCAATGCGGTAGATGGCGTAACTGTTCATCCTCTGAAATATCTTGCGACTCTCTTTGATGGCGTCCACAATTACCGAAAGGCCGGGTGTTAGTAGCACAATATCGGCGGCGGAACGAGCGGCATCGGTAGCACCGGAGACGGCAATCCCGGCGTCGGCTTTTTTCAAGGCTGGGGCATCATTCACCCCGTCGCCAGTCATCCCCACGATGTGCCCCCGCCGCTGCAACACGTCCACAATGTGGTACTTGTGCTCCGGGAAAACCTGGGCAAAGCCGTCGGCCTGCTCAATGGCAGCGGCCAGTTGGCCGGTCTGGTGGTGCTGCGTGTCGGCAAAGAGTTCAGCATCCAGAATGTTGCTCCCCAGATTCAACTGTCGGGCAATTTCTTTGCCGATGGCAAGCTGGTCACCGGTAATCATCTTCACTTTGACGCCCATCTGTCGGGCGGCTTTCAAGGTAGCTTCCGAATCCTCGCGGGGAGGGTCGTACAGTGGAATGACTCCCAGGAATTGCCAAAGTCCCTTGGTATCGGTCCGGGCTACGCCCAGCGAGCGAAAGCCCCGGCTGGCAAACTCGTTGACCGCCAGCTCAACCTCAGCGCGGGTGTCATTGTTGATAGCCGACAGTTTCAGAATGACTTGGGGTGCACCTTTAGATACCCGAAAAATAGGATTGTTCAGACTGGATACGGTAGCCTCCGTGCGTTTGTTAACAGGATCAAAAGGCTGGAAATGAGTGACGCGATACTCATCAAGGGTTGAACGATCCTCTAAACCGTCGAGAACGGCCAGGTCAATAGGGTCTCCATCTTCGGGGCGAGAGGCCAGAGCGGCGTCGAGAATAACTTCTCCGGCTGAAACAGGGCCTATGGTAAAAGGTTTACCCATGGTTAGTTTGTTCTGGGTCAGGGTGCCGGTTTTGTCGGAGCAAAGTATGTCGATACCGGCCAACTCCTCAACAGCTGCTAACCGGCTGACGATGGCCTCTTTTTGGGCCAGCAGCCGTGCCCCAACCGCCATTGTGACGGATAACACGGTGGGCATGGCCACAGGGATGGCAGCCACAGTCAATATGAGCGCAAACTGGAGCGTGGTGACCATCTCATCGCCCCGGAAAAGGGCTACGGTCAGAATTAAAATAACCAGCGCCAAGGCTAGCACAATCAGGTAGTCACCAATTTTCAGCACCGCACGCTGGAAGTGACTGGTGGTCTGTGCCTCTTCCACCAAGGATGCCGTGTGACCAAAGTAGGTATTCTGGCCGGTGGCATAGACCAGGGCGTCGATTTCGCCCTGCTTGAGTACAGAACCGGAGTAGACCACTTCGCCGGTTTTGCGTATCACCGGCAGCGACTCGCCAGTGAGGGCCGACTGGTCAACCGACACCTCATCTCCGTCCAGCAACCGGGCATCTGCCGGAACGATGTCGCCCAAGCGCAGCCGGATAATATCACCGGGAACCAGTTGACGAGCGGGCAGGGTTGCCCAGGTTCCGTCTCGCCGGACTCTGGCTTTGAAAGCTAACTTGCCTTTGAGCGCGGCGATAGTGTTGCCAGCCTGATACTCTTCCCAGAAACCCACAATGGCGTTGACCACCAATAAGGCCAAAATGATGGCTAAATCAGCCCAGTGGCGTACCAGCGCTGAAAGAATGGCCGCCACTTCTATCATCCAAGGGATGGGACCCCATAGGTAGCTCATAAATTTCAACAGAGAGTTAGTGGTTTTTTCAGCCAGTTCATTGGAGCCATACTGCTCCAACCGGCGTTCGGCTTCGGTCTTACTGAGGCCATCGGGCGAGGTGTCCAACTGCGCTTCTAGTTCTTCCAATGGTAGCGTGGCTGCATTGCCGTTAAGTACCGGAGAGCCGTTTGGCGTGGCTGCACTGATGGATAAATTAGTTTTAGCAAATTTTTGTGGGGCCATCGTTAGTCCTCCTGCTTTAGACCGGGTTCATCGTTGCCAATGGCATGATTCCCGTTGTTTGATTGAACCCAATTGATCATATCCTTCAGCGGCGACACTAATTCGTCTGGCTCATAATCAGGGCGCGGTCCCAAAATTTGCACAAGTTCAGCCTGGCCAACAGTTTCTTCACGGAGGAGAGCCTGCGCCAACCGGTCCAATTGTTCCCGAGCATTGGTCAGCAAGCGACAAACGGCTTGATATCGGGCGGCCAGGAGTTGTTGCACTTCCTGATCAATCTGGGCAGCGGTGGCTTCGCTGTACCCGCGCCCACGGGTCAGCTCATAGCCCAAAAAAGGCTGCTCATCATCAGTCTCAAACGCTACCGTGCCCAGCTGTCCCATGCCCCAACGGGTGACCATCCGGCGGGTCAGGCGGGTGGCCTGAACCAGATCATTTTCTGCGCCGGTGGTGATATCGCCAATGACCGTTTCTTCGGCAGCGCGGCCTCCGAGCATTACGGCCAGCCGGGCCAACAGATAGCGACGGCTGTAGTTGTAGTGGTCATCGGCGGGCAGTTGCTCGGTGACGCCCAGGGCGCGACCATGCGGAATGATGGTCACTTTGTGTACTGGGTCGGCCTGGGGAGTGAGCCAGGCCACCAGCGCGTGCCCAGCCTCGTGATAGGCAATGACCTGGCGTTCATCTTCATTTAGAACCAGAGAACGAGCCG
>Ga0210124_1000168_pt1 | contig 37761 bp, 26 predicted proteins | sample Muzzi_PWC_D2_FD_185554 | JGI IMG/M metagenome (GOLD analysis project Ga0210124, IMG submission 185554) | Wetland microbial communities from San Francisco Bay, California, USA, that impact long-term carbon sequestration - Muzzi_PWC_D2 (SPAdes) | ecosystem: Environmental > Aquatic > Marine >...
TGGGTTCCGCTCAAGCTGGGTGAACTATGGGCCTACCGGGAACTCCTTTACTTCTTTGTTTGGCGCGATATCAAGGTGCGGTACAAGCAAACCATCCTGGGGGTCTCCTGGGCCATCCTTCAACCGATTTTTACCATGGTCATCTTTAGTATCTTTTTTGGCCGGTTGGCTAAAGTACCCTCCGATGGCGTGCCTTACCCCATCTTTAGCTATGCAGCTCTGGTGCCCTGGACTTTCTTTGCCAATGCCCTGACCCAGGCCTCAAATAGTTTGGTGGTTGGGGCAAATATGATGAAAAAGATATATTTTCCGCGCCTGACCATGCCCCTGGCCACGGTTCTGGCCGGTACGGTAGATTTTGCGCTGGCCTTCATTGTCCTGTTGGCGATGATGTTCTTTTATGGTTTTGTGCCCACAATCAATACCTTATGGCTGCCTCTGTTTCTCTTGCTGGCCCTGGTTACATCGCTGGGGGTCGGTTTGTGGCTTTCGGTCATGAATGTCCAATTCCGCGATGTGCGCTATATCGTGCCTTTCTTGAGCCAGGCTTGGCTCTTTGCTACGCCCATCGCCTACCCCAGCAGCTTGCTCTCAGAACCCTGGCGAACCCTGTACGGTATTAATCCGATGGTAGGGGTGGTTGAGGGCTTTCGCTGGGCCTTGCTAGGGACGGATACAGCACCGGGGCCAATCATTGCGGTTTCGTCTTTTGTGGCGGTGGCTTTACTGGTGAGCGGAGCCTTCTATTTTCGCCGGATGGAGAAAATTTTTGCGGATGTGGCTTAGTGCATTGTCGATGGTAGATGTAGGGGCGTTTGGCAAACGCCCAAATTGGCTAAACTAGAAGGGCGAATGCCATTCGCCCCTACAATTTAAAGAGAATCTTATGAGTACAGTTGCAATTCAGGTAAATGATTTATCTAAAGAGTATCATATTGGTGGCCCGCAAAAAGTATATGACCGCTTAGGCGATCAAATTACCGATATGCTGGCCTCTCCCTTTCGTCGGGCCGGTAAAATATTGCGCGGACAAGCAAGCGGAGCCGCGGAACTGGACAAACAGTTTTGGGCGCTCAAAGACGTTTGCTTTGATATTAAACGCGGCGAAGCGGTGGGCATTATTGGGCGTAACGGCGCGGGTAAGAGCACCCTCCTCAAGATTCTCTCTCGTATCACCGAGCCAACCGGAGGCTATGCCGATATCTATGGGCGAGTAGGTTCGCTGTTAGAGGTTGGCACCGGTTTCCATCCCGAACTGACCGGACGTGAGAATATATATCTCAACGGTGCCATTTTGGGCATGAAAAGAGAGGAAATCACCCGCAAATTTGATGAGATTGTCGCCTTTGCCGAGATTGATGAATTCATTGATACGCCAGTCAAGCACTATTCCAGCGGGATGTATGTTCGCTTGGCCTTTTCTGTAGCGGCCCATCTGGAGTCCGAAATTCTGCTGGTCGATGAGGTGTTGGCGGTAGGGGATATGGCCTTTCAAAGAAAGTGCCTGGGCAAAATGGATGATGTAACGTATCAAGGACGCACGGTACTCTTTGTTAGCCATAACATGGCCCTGGTACAAACCTTGTGCGAACGCGGCGTACTGCTGCAATCGGGTAGGGTTACGGTTGATGGGACCATTACCGAAGCTGTCGACGGTTATCTCCGGACCTTGGAGCAAGTAGGCTCACAAGATGTGGCAACCCGAACGGACCGGCGTGGGGCAGGGCGAGTAAAACTCGTTAAGGCGGAAATTTTTGACGGCAAAGATAATCTAACAACCAACCTGCGAACCGGCGATTCTGCGCGTTTTGTCTTTCATCTTAGCGGGTTAATGGCCGGGCTGTCTTGTGTTTTTGTGATTTTTGACCACCTTGGCCGGCCTATAACTAAATTTGAAAGCGATATTAATGGGCCGGAAGATGTATTAGACTCTGAACTTGGTCCAAAGTTCGTCTGCGAGTTTGACAAATTGTTGCTGGTGGCTGGCCGGTATCGAGTCAATGTTTTGATTCGAGGGGGTGGTGAGTGGCAAGATTTTGTTGAAGCCGTCACCGTTTTTGATGTTGAACAAGGGCAGTTAGATGGACGCCCGATACGCCCCACCCAGGTGAATCCGGTGAGTATTATTGTGCCGCATCGGTGGATACTGCCAGAATAATCATTTAACGGAAGGAAAGTTTTAGGAAACACATGAGTAAAACCCTACTTGTAGGCTTAGATGCTGCCTGTTGGAACTATCTAAACCCATTATTGGAAGCCGGTAAAATGCCAGCTTTGCAGCGTCTCATAGAATCTGGAACCTGGGGTACGATGCAATCAACCATGCCGCCCTGGACTCCAACGGCATGGGCGTCGATTATTACGGGCAAGAACCCCGGCAAGCATGGTATCTTTGATATGATGTGGCGACGTCCAGGCACTTACGAATTTACCCCAACCAATGCCAAGGCCCGCATGGGCACGCCTTTTTGGAAACGTCTCGATGAAGCCGGTGTTCGGGTGGGGATGGTCAATGCTCCTTTTACTTACCCGTGCGACCCCCTAAATGGATTCATTGTCTGTGGCTTTGGTACGCCCAATTCGGCTTCAGATGTGACCTATCCCCGTGAAGTACACCAGTGGATAGAGCAGGAGTTTGGTCACTATGAGCCTGCGGTAGAGCCTCAGTTTCTCCGAACTGCGTCACCTTCGGAAATCTTTAAAGTGGAACGAGAACACCAAGCGCGTCAGGTTCAGATTGCTTTAGAGATGGCTAATCGGTATGAGGTTGAGGTCCTGGCTATTAATTTGATGTTTACCGACCACGCCAACCATAAAATGCCCGAGATGGAGCAGGTTCAGGCCGCCTATGTTCAAGCGGATAAAGATGTAGATGCCTTGATTCAAGGATTTCAACCTGATAATGTGATGCTAATTTCTGATCATGGCTCTAATCGCTTGCAGGGTAATTTTTTGCTTAATGAGTGGCTGCGCGATCAAGGGTACTATGTTCAGGCAGAGAATGTATCCTCCGACCGCTCGGCGGCCCTTAACTGGGTCTTGGTCAAATGGCTGCAAACCCATAATGGGTGGTCTGGGCCTCAAGAAATAATCTTGAGGCGTTTGGCTAGAGAGAGCTTGCTAAAGTTACCCAATGGGGTTCAAGAGCGATTTTGGGATAAAATTGATGCGGTTATCCCCTTTGCCCGCGAGCATGTCTTGCTGAGTGACGAGCCGGATTACTCGCGCACTAAGGTATTTCCTGGCTCTATCTATTCCGGGCTGCTTTATTTTAATTTGGTTGACCGCGAACCCCAGGGAATAATGTCTGCTCAAGAGCGTCACGCCTTGGCCTCTGAGATCGCAGAAAAATTGCTCGAGGTTAAAGAGCCTGAGACGGGTGAACCTCTGTTCTCAAATGTGTATACGGCTAAGGATATATATACGGGACCGGCGATAGAGTACGCGCCCGACCTTATCATTGATAGTTATGATAAAGGATGGAATATCCAGGCCACTAAATATGTGCCGACTTCGGAACAGACAACCAATAGGTATTTTGTGGATTTGCGCGGCCACCGGGATTTTGGCTGGCACAGCCGCGATGGCATCTTTGTGTTTTCAGGTTCGGCTTTTAATGTTGGCCCAGCCTCTACCGAAGGGCATGTTATGGATATTCCGGCCACGTTGCTTCATCTAAACGGCGTACCAATTCCCGAAGATTATGATGGCCGGGTCTTAACTGAACTCTTTACCTCTGAACTGAGCCAACAGCCCGTTCAGTATCAACCCGGTGATGTTGAAGCCTCTATTTCTACTGATGAGGCATACTCTACAGAAGAGGCCGAAGAGTTAATGAGTCACCTTCGGGCGCTTGGGTATCTGGATTAGATTGTAGCACTCTGAATTGGGGGTTAGTATTGGCGTCTATTACATTGGCTAAATCCGGTAATTATCAAAATGATAACGTTCAGGTACGCAGTTCGGTAGAACAGCTACGAATTGCCTATGCCATCCAAAATGTGGGCGGCATTGATTTTAGCCAGGATGTGGGCGATACCGTACCCGTTAAATATACCCTTAAAGGCTTGCGCCAAGCGGGTCACGAGGTGAGTTGCTTACAACTCAAAGGGCGTTCGATAATAGGAATTGATGATATCTCTGAGCCGAACAACATATGGAAAGCATCCCCAAAGCTGGCAGGAACCAAACTTTTTAGGTTCTTTGAGAGGGTGATTCGGCGCTTACAAGGCGGGGTGGGTCTGCCTTATTTTGCTCTATTTGATACCTATCGTTTTTACGAAGTCTGTCTCCGCTACTTGCCCCACTATACTTTGTGCCATGAGCATAATGGATTGTTTTGTGCCGGGGCCGCCTTAGCCTGTTCTCGCTTGGGTATGCCTTATGTGCTGACCTTCAGCGCCGACCCCTTGTTTGAGCTTGATTTGATGGGGAAACCACTGCGCGGAATCCATGCCCGGATAGCCGCTTGGGAAGCCAGCTTAACCTATAGAGTGGCTAAAAAGATAATCTGTGTATCTGGGCCAGCCAAACAACATCTGGTGGAAAAATGGCAAGTAAACCCCGAAAAAATAGTTGTAATGCCCAATGGCGTTGACATTGAACTTTTTGGCGCAGCTCATGACCCCGAGCCAGCTCGCTTGGAGTTGGGTTTAGGTCAGGCTCCGATTATTGGGTTTGTAGGCGGTTTTCAGGTGTGGCATGGCTTGGATGGGTTGGTGGAAAGCTTTGCCCAGGTTTTACAGCAAGTTCCCCAGGCTAAACTGTTGCTGGTAGGAGATGGGCCGGCTCGCCCTCTGGTTGAGCAAAAAATTGCCGAACTTGACCTTGAATCGGCGGTGATTATCACCGGATTTATTCCTCAATCTCGCGTTCCTGAGATGTTGGCGGTGGTTGATGTTGCGGTCATTCCCTACCCTCAATTACCACAAGAGTTATGGTTCTCGCCTTTGAAATTATACGAGTATATGGCGGCCGGTAAGACGATTGTGGCTTCAAATTCTGGGCAGATTGCCGAGGTTATTCAAGACGGTCATAATGGTATTTTGGTAGAGGCGGGTAATATTGCCGGTTTTGCGCGAGCTATCATAAGGTTGCTCAATGATCCAGTCGAGCGCAAACGGTTAGGCAAAAATGCCCAGCAGCAGGCTGTGGAACAACATTCGTGGGAGCAATATATCAAGCGGCTTGAAGAGATTTACTTAAATGCTTTAGAGCAAATCGGGGCATAATAAGTGGTGAGTAACAAAACAGCTAAAACGAACAACCTACTTGGGTTTGTAAATCGATTACGCTCTACTCAACTAGAGCTACGAAAATCTGCCTGGCGACACTGGCATAATCCCAAAGGCTATACGCTGCCTATTTTTTTGGTTGGCAGTGGGCGGTCGGGGACAAATATGCTGGTTTATTATCTAAGTAGGTTATGGCATATCGAATTATATAATGAGGATAATCCCGCAGCCTTTAAGGACTGGCGTTTACGCGAGTTGGAAAAAATTGAGGTATTAATAGACCGTAGTCAGGCCCATGTCACCCTATTTAAGCCCATTCTTGATACCTATCGTACCCATGCTTTGCTCTCTAAATTCCCGGAATCCAAAGTGCTTTTTGCATTCCGGCACTACAACGATGTCATCAACTCTTCGCTGAAAAAATTTGGGGTAACCAACAGGATTAACCATGTCAGGTCTTGGATGGATGAGGATTTCAGTGAATTTGCCCTTGCTCCCCCTCCAGAAGCCACAAAAGCTTTTATTAGATCATTGTGGAAACCTTCGTTAAGCCCCGAATCTGGGGCTGCCTTGTTCTGGCTATTTCACAACCAGTTATTTTATGATTTCAAATTAGATCAGGATGAACGGGTCAAACTTGTTCGTTACGAATCTGTTGTCTCAGAACCTGTTGAAGAATTCAAGAAAATATGCCATTTTATAAATGTTCCCTTTGAGCCGTATATTATCAAAGGGGTACATTCTTCTTCGATAAAGCGCGATTCCCCACCGGAGATTGATCCAGAAATTCAGACCGCATGCGAAAATTTGTGGCAATCTCTCTGTCAATGGGAGGGGGTCAACTAATTTTCACTCTCGATTGTGAAGAAAATATTATGGATAAAAAAAGGTTAGTTTTTGTAATCTGCTTGGTAATTGTACTCTCATTCATTGGGGTGCAAATAAGTAAAGCCCAGGAACTAGGCGGTTGGTCAGCGCCTCATCGCCTCTCCAGTGAGGAAGGAACCTCCAGCGAAGGGTTTATGGTAACTGATCAGTTTGGATTTCTTCATGTTTTTTGGATTGAATCAGAGTTGCCCGATAACCGCTCCATCATTCAATATGCTCGTTTTGATGGTGAAAATTGGTCCGAGCCACTTGATATTTACGCGACCAAACCAGGAGGGGAAATCGGATTTTTATCACCTGCTGTTGATGGGCAAGGGATGCTTCACCTTATCTGGACGGCTGGCAATAATGGTCCTGTATTTTATACTAGTGCGCCAGCTTATGATGCCTTATCGGCTCAACAGTGGTCAAATCCCTATCGCATAGACATTCCAGCCTACCGGGTTAAGTTAGCGGTTGACTCAAATAATCGATTACATATTCTCTATGGCAATTTCTATGGTCAGGAACCGGGAGTCTACTATACGCGTTCTGAGGATGGTGCGATAACCTGGACCGACCCTATTTGGCTTGATCCAGACATACCAGACAACCGAGGACCTTTTGATATAGAAATGGGGCTTGATGATGCCGGTGGTATACATGCGGCCTGGAATTATCTTAATCCTGATCTGGGCTTTGATGCCTTGCGTTATACTCATTCTCGGGATGGCGGCGACAATTGGGAGTTGCCAATTGAAATTGATGAACCCGATGAATCAGACAACGAGTTACGGGCAGCCAGACCTGGCATGATTGTGCAAGGTCAAAATATCTATATTATCTGGGCCGGTACTGAGGATACCAACCGGGAATTTCGTTTTTCAACAGATGCCGGCCAAACCTGGGGTGTGCCAATTCGGATTTTTGGCGGTCTTCATGGCGAAGCAATTGGTGATGGTCGAGCCATAGATGCGGCCGGTCGTCTTCACTTTATCGGTCAAATTCGTTGGCCGCAGGGGCTTTACCATGCTTATTGGGACCAAAACCATTGGAGTGTACCCTCTATGGTTTACTTGATTGCCCAAGGAGATAAGGACCCAATAGGGAATCGGATTCATGCCCACCATGTTCGTCTGGCTATCCGTAGTGGTAACCAACTCATTACCACCTTTACCAACTCGCCCGGCGAGGGTGAACCCCTGGCACTATATGCCATGCATTACATCTTGGATGATGTTTCGCCTTTGGTTGCCTTACCGACGCCTACACCGAAACCGGTTGTCACCCCAACCCCTTTAGCGGTCGACTCAACCCCAACCCCTTTTGCTGTGGCCACTATCCCGACCCCGCCAAAATTCGATGATACGGCCCTTGAGTTGACAAGCACACCCGCTCCAACTTCTCCACTCTGGTTAGGATTAGCTCCGGTGTTGGCTTTGTTGGGTGGGCTTATAGGGTTTCAACTATTTCGAAAGCGATAGGAGCAAAGAGACTGGGTGTAGGCCGGTCAAATAATAATCAGGTTGCGCCTTATATGAAAGTGGTTTTCTGTACACAAAGATTTATCCTCCCTCTTGTTGGGGGAGTGGATGTTTATACTGATAGGTTAAGCCAAGCTCTAAAGCGATTGGGGCATGAAATTTCGCTCATTGCCCTAGACTGGACTGCCAGTGTAGAAGATGAGAGTATCACGGTTTCTCATGATGAATATGATGATATCAAAATTTGGCGTCTTGAATTTGCCCTCGCCAAACGCCCTAAGCAGAGCTTTGATTACGCTTACGACCCAGAAATGGGGCAGATCATTAAAGATATTTTGCAAGAGCAAAATCCAGACTTGTTCATTATTATGAATTTCTATACCGTGACTCTGGCTTCGGTGGAGGCGGCCAAGGAGCTTGGAGTTCCGGTTGTTCATATCGCTACAGATTTTCTGCCCATTTGCCGTCGAAATACTTTCATTCGTTGGGATGGTAGGTCATGCCAGGTCGGTGAAACCATCCAGTCATGTGCAGAGTGTTTTGTGTCGCATCGGTCACTGGGGCGCTTGGCTGCTTCTGGGCTAAAAAAACTGCCCGAGGAGACGGTAACACGGTGGGCTAATAATCATGAGAGCTATGGAATATTCCATCCTTTTTGGATCCTAAAGCCTTACCTGAAGCAAGCAGCTATTACCGAGCAGCGGTTGAAGATATTGCATCCGTTGCGTGAAAAGATTGATTTGATATTGACTCCAACACAATATACCCTAAAAATGTACCTGGAAAATGGGTTCAATGAGGAGCAACTCCATTTTGTGCCGTTTGCTGTAGAAGCCGATGATCCCCTATCCAAAATTGAGTATAGGCCAACCTCACACATTCGATTTCTGTTTGTGGGGCGCTTTCAGCCCTATAAAGGCGCTCATTTGCTGGTAGAGGCGTTTAATAACTTAGAATCTCCCAAAGGGGCAACATTAACAATATACGGAACCCCCGATCTAAATGGATACAGTAATTACTATGACCACTTAAAAGCGCAAATAGCGACCAACAGTCGAATTCGGTTGGCCGGACAAATTGCCCCAACCGATTTGGCAAAGGCCTTTGCCGATACAGACTATTTTGTTCTCCCCTCAACTTGGCACGAGAATAGTCCCTTGATTTTGCTGGATGCGCTTCAAGCAAAATCACCGGTAATTGCCAGTGACGTTGGTGGTGTAACCGATGTGGTTAAAGATGGGGAAAACGGTTTTCTATTTCCAATGGGCGATGTTGGAGCCTTGCAACAGGTCATGCAGCGGGTAATTGACCAACCCGATTTGGTCAGACAACTCCAATCGGGCGCAAAATTGCCCACTATTGATGATTATGCTCAAATCTTGTTGCAACAGTGCCAAGAACGACGGATATTGCCTGAGTTTGTAGGAAGCGAGGCTTAAGTTACAATGATGAGAGCACTTGTTGTCGGCGGCAATGGTTTTATAGGGTCTCACTTAGTTGATAAATTGATTGAGCGTAAATGTGATGTTACTGTTCTCGATTTGCAGGAACGCCGTTATGACCCTATGCCAGCATCAGTTCATTTTATTAGAGGCGATTTAACCCAGTCCTATTTGGTCAGAGAAGCATTGACCGGTATGGATGTAGTCTTTCATTTAGCTTGGTCTACGATCCACGAAATAGCTAATCAAGACCCGGCTGCCGACATCCATGCCAATTTAGTGCCGTCAATCCATTTGATAGAGGCTTGTCATCAGGCACGGGTGAGCAAAATAGTTTTTACCTCTTCTGGTGGAACTGTTTATGGACCGGCTCAAGAAGTGCCTATTCCCGAAACACATTCGCAAAACCCCATTAATGCCTATGGTATTACCAAGCTTGCCGTAGAGAAATACCTGCAAATGTTCAACCATTTGTACGATCTTGATTACGCAATTTTTCGTCCTTCGGTTCCCTATGGGCCTCGACAGAATCCTCTGGGGAAGCAAGGGGCTGTGGCGGTCTTTCTCTATCGTGTGGCTCATGGATTACCCATAACGATTTGGGGCGATGGGAGTGTAACCCGCGATTATTTTTATGTTTCTGACCTGATAGATGCGTTCATTGCCAGCACCGAACGGACGTTGGGCCAACATCGTATCTTCAATATTGGTGGCTCTGAAGAGGTTTCGCTGGTGCAGCTTTTGAAAAGTGTAGAAGATGTACTTGGAAAGAAGGCAAATGTAGAGTTCAAACCAACCCGTAAGTTTGATGCGCCACGGATTGTTTTGGATACAAGTTTAGCCAAACAAGAACTTGATTGGCAGCCTGAAACAAATCTGGCTCAAGGGTTGGCTCAAACCTGGGAGTGGATGGCTAAGACAGTTGATTAGAGTTTGATGAGTTGTGTGAGTGATAGAGTTCAGTGAGTTAAGACTTCACCCCTAACTCGCTGAACTCACTAAACTCATTAAACTCACCAAATTATTTGTATAGGAGTAAGTTGTTGAAAGGACCAAATGTAATTTTATTAACAATAGATACCCTTCGGGCAGATAGGCTTGGGTGCTATGGGCATCAAGGGGGTCTCACTCCCAACTTAGACCGTCTGGCAGAGAAGGGTGTCCGTTTCGAGCAGGCTATTACAGGTGGGTCATGGACTCAAGCAGCCTTTCCAACCCTATTGACCTCTAGCTATGCTTCAATGTATGGTGGCTGTTTGGGGCCGTTATCTCCAGAACGACCATCACCCATTGAAACCATGGCCAAGAATGGCTACACCACTGGCGGCTTTATTACCAGCCCTCTCCTTAGCCAAACTTATGGATATCACCGTGGATTTCGCCATTTTGTTGACCTTATCCCCGAAGAAAAAAGGCCATTTTTGCACAATATTAAAGGGGGACAGCACCTTTTACAAAAGCCGCTGACACACTATGTGTCAAGCTTACTGGGACAACAAACGCGACCAAACCGGGTTTATCTAACTGCTGCCGAGGTAAATGAGAGCGTTTATCAGTGGTTAGATGAGGTTCAAGATCCTTTCTTTGCCTGGGTGCATTATATGGATGTTCATTGGCCCTATCATATCGAAGATAAATTGAAACGGCCAAAAGATATTGCTCAAGCCTGGCACGATTTGGCGCACCTACATGCCGTCAATTGGCAGGGAGCAAATATAACGCCCGACCAACGTAATTACTATATTGAGTTGTATGAGCAAGCTGTCCACTATACCGATGCCCAAGTGGGGCAACTGCTTGATTATTTGGAAAATTCACCTCATGCTGACAATACAGTCGTGGTGGTTGTCTCTGATCACGGCGAAGAGTTCCTTGAACGTAAACACTGGGGGCATGTAGAAATTAATTTGTATGATGAAATTGTTAGGGTGCCCCTAATTATCCGGTTGCCAGGTCAAGGGAATGAAAAAGTTGTTCGTCGCCAGGTGCGTACCCTGGATATCATGCCGACGATTTTAGATTTATGTGATTGCTCCCTACCTGATGGTGTTGAAGGCACTAGCCTGGTTCCCCTGTGGAATGGAGAAGAAGAGCGACATAACGGAACAGTAGCCATCAGTGAGCGGTGGCGCAACGTTGGCGATATATCACATATTATTGCCGTGCGTACCGATTCTTTTAAGTATATATGGGATGTCTATCAGCCTCAACAGCCCAGACTTTATAATTTACAGGCTGATCCGGCTGAAAAACATAATGTATATGAGCAATTCCCTGAAAAAGCTCAAGAACTACAGGCCTATGTTGACGAGCATCTGCGCCGCGCCGAACAAACAACCCCGGATGGTGATGTGTTGGAGCCTGAGCTTGATGAGGAAGTTGTCAGCCGTTTACGCGATTTAGGATACATCGAATAGCATGAAGATATTACATATTGTTAATGTTTATGCCCCTGCCGGTGGCATCGAAACCTATGTGATAGATTTGATTTCGCATTTAGAAGCAGAAGGTCATGAAAATGTGCTTATCTATCGACGGGAACACCCAAGGACCTTGCCCGCTAACGGTAAGCCTGTTTATCACGTTCCGGTTACAAACGAAGGGGGGCAAGATCGAAAGAACATTACGAATATCATTAAAGATGAAAATCCAACCGTCATCTATGTGCATGATGCCTATGACCCTATACTCATAAAGCAGGTTGCACAGTTAGCGCCTGCCATCGGCTATGTTCATATCTTTTATCCCGTTTGTCCGGGGTTAGGAAAGCTGTACCGGCGCACCGATCAGGTTTGTACGCGTCCGTATGGTCTGGGCTGTATCCCGATGATTTACCTGCAGCGATGTGCCAGCGCTCGGCACCCTATGAATGTTTATAATATCATGCACAGCACCAAGCAATATTTGGAGGCTTATCACTCTCTACCGTATGTGATTGTTGCTAGTGAATATATGAAAGATTTGATGATTCAAAACGGAATCGAAGCGGAACGGGTAGAGATATTGCCATATTTCATCCCTATTCCCCCTGAATCCGAGGTTAGCCCACCCGATGCCACTTGCCAAGATGTTATGTTTGCTGGCCGCCTGGATTATGAAAAGGGGGTTCCTTATCTACTGGAAGCGTTACGTTTGATTCCCCCACCACATCAATTGCTCATCGCCGGTGATGGTAGCTTAAGTCAGGAATATCGACAACTGGCGGAAAATATGGGGGTGGCTGACCGGGTAAAATTTCTTGGCTGGCTCTCGAATGATGAGCTAAAGGCTGCCTATCAGCGTTGTGCTGTGACGGTTATGCCCACCATTATGCCCGAACCCTTTGGTAAAGTTGGGGTTGAGGCCATGGCTAATGGCCGCCCGGTTGTTGCCTTTGATGTGGGGGGGATTTCTGATTGGCTTAAAGATGGTTACAACGGTTTTTTAGTCCCGGCCAGAGATGTTAAGCAGTTGGCGGCCAAGATTAATCAACTGTTGACAGATATTGATTTGGCGGCAAAGTTGGGGAGTAATGGTCGGAAGTATGTTGAGCAAAACTACTCAACAAAACAGCATCTTGACGGACTTTTGAACATTCTACACAGCATTGCAAATTAGGAGACGCAAACGTGTATGCTAGTGTTATCATCCCTACTTACAATCGTAAAGAGTCAGTGCTGCGGACACTCCATAGTTTGAGTGAGCAGACTCTTGCCGGAAGTCAATATGAGGTTGTTGTTGTAGATGATGGTTCTACCGATGATACACCCTCCTTAGCCGATTCACATTACCCCTTTACCTTCCGTTATATACGTCAAGATAATCAAGGTGGGGTGAGCGCCCGAAATTATGGCAGCGAGATTGCCGAAGGTGATTTGCTAATTTTTTTAGATGACGATATGGTTGCCGAACCTGGTTATATAGAGGGGTTGCTTAAGGCCCATACCGGGCAAACATCTTTGGTCTCACGAGGGCAATTAGTGCCCTGGATTCCTGATAAGTCGTCCATCTTCAATCAAATCTCTGAGCGACCTAACCAGTCCATCTCTGTAGAAAATATTGAGGCAAATTTAGCCGAATTTGCTAGCAATAACATGGCTATTCGGCGTGATGAATTTTGGGCTTTAGGGGGTTGGCGTGAGATAATTATCGGTGAGCTTGGTCTCAAAGGCGGTATCTGGGCAGACTTGGAGTTTGCCTATCGGGCTGGGCAGAATGGCTTTAGCTTTGTCACGGTTACAAACGCCAGAATCTGCCATCGAGACTATGTAACGCTCAATTTAGAGGCGACATGCCGGCGCTATCATAAGGTCAGTCAGTGGGCTGTTCCGCTCATGCAACAGTACCCTGGCATAGAGCAATATCTGCCTATGTATTGGGATAAACACCCCATCAACTGGCAACAGGACTCGACCAGGGCAATTGGGCGCAAATTGTTTAGAATTATTGCCTCACAACCCTTTAGTATTTCTGTTTTAGAGCATATTACTCACTATATTGAACAGTATACGCCCCGTCCTTCTTTGTTGATTCCCCTTTATCGCTGGGTGGTTGGCGGCTACATCTTTCAAGGTTATCGAGAAGGGTTGCGTGAGTATGGTGCAATCGAGAAACAAAATGAGGTGACAGATTATGCGTAACTTATTTTACGCATTATAGGTTGAAATAATATGACGGGTCATTTCTTATCTATTGGCTACCTGCAGTTTTGGCTTGCCAAAAATAGACTCTTATGGTTACGACTACTGGTCATTGTTGGGGTGCTGCTATTGAGTGTATTGATACCATTTCGGGCATCACAAACTCATATGATGGTAGCCCTGGCTTTGCCCTTTCTCGTAGTCGGCGGAGTAATTATTACGCGCTGGCCGCAATTGGGCTTGTTTGGAATCATTGCCGGACTGGTGATTCCTTTTGACGGTCCCAGTGGTTTTAATAGTAGCATGGTTTTTGTGGCGGGGCTATTGGGTTTATGGATTCTAGACATGATGGTCCGTCAGCATAAGATACAGTTGGTTTCCTCAAAAACAATACTCCCTTTGTTGGTTTTCATTGTTGTTGCCACTATTTCTTTTGGAATGGGTCTGTTACCATGGTATACCTTTGCCCAGGCAGCCCCTTTAGGAGCGCAGTTGGGAGGGTGGTCCATTTATATACTTTCGGCGGGTGCTTTTTTGATAGTGGCTCATCTGGGTGATTTGCGATGGTTGAAGTGGATGGTTGTGTTTTTCCTGGTGTTAGGCTCAATATTTATTGCCGGGCAACTTATACGACCATTAGGCCAATTCAACCATAAATTTTTTAGTACTAATACCGGCAGTCTTTTCTGGACCTGGCTGACAGCTTTGGCCTTTAGCCAGGCGGTCTTCAATCGAGATTTGCATTGGAGTTGGCGAGGTGCCTTATTTGCTCTGGTGGGCGCAATCTTTTTTGCCTCCTTTGTCCTCAATCAAGATTGGAAGTCGGGCTGGGTTCCTCCGCTGATAACCGTGGTTGCAATTCTAGGGATTCGTTTTTGGCGTATAGCCCTCTTTCTGTCACCGTTCGCTTTCATTCCTGTATCATATTTAATAACAAAAACGATAGCCACAGACACATATAGCTGGGGTACACGGGTTGATGCCTGGTTAATTGTGGCTGAAATCACCCGGGCGAATCCTATACTGGGCTTAGGTTTTGCTAATTATAATGCGTTTGCCGTTCTCTTTCCTATTCGAGGCTATGCTGTGCGTTTTAATTCGCATAGTCAGTATGTGGATATTGTCGCCCAAATGGGTATTGTTGGGTTAGTTTGCTTTTTCTGGTTTTTTGGCGCTGTAGGGTGGTTGGGTTGGCAACTGAGAGAGCGAGTACCAGCTGGCTTTCCCCGCGCTTATGTTTATGGCGCTCTGGGTGGGTTGGTAGGGATGTTAGTAGCCGCTGCCTTGGGCGATTGGGTCTTGCCCTTCTTTTATAACATCGGGTTGAAAGGATTCCGGGCCAGTGTTTTGGGCTGGTTATTTTTGGGTGGCTTGGTTATCTTAGAGCAACAATATCTGGTTCGACCTCAAACGCCTAAAACAGAGTCTCGTTCATAATTATATCAGGTGTCCCTGACTAGGTACTTCAAATGGACCTCTCCATTATTATTGTTAGTTGGAATACGGTTGACTTATTAGCTCAGTGCCTTACTTCCATCTATACTTATCCACCAAATTGCACATTTGAGGTCTTAGTTGTCGATAATGCCTCAAACGATAAGTCTGTTCAAATGGTGCGAGAGCAATTTCCTCAGGTGGAGTTGATAGAAAATAAGACGAATCTTGGCTTTGCCGGAGCAAATAATCAGGCTATTCGCCGGAGTACAGGGCGTTATGTTCTTCTGCTCAACCCAGACACCGAAGTGAAGTCCCAAGCCTTCGATACCTTGGTTGATTTTATGGGGACTCACTCGCAAGTTGGGGCGGCAGGCGCTCGAACCCTTAATCCTGATGGAACTTTACAAACTTCTTGCTATCCGGCTCCGACTCTGTTTCGTGAATTTTGGCGATTATTTCATCTTGATGTATTTTGGGCTTATGGCTCTTATAATATGGCTCATTGGAATCCAGACCAATCACGAGAGGTGGATGTGTTGCTGGGAGCATGTCTACTTTTGCGCCGGGTGGCCTTAGATGGGGTTGGGTTGTTGGATGAGAATTACTTTATCTACTCCGAGGAGGTAGATCTTTGCTATCGTTTGCAACAGGCCAATTGGCATCTTTACTGGGTGCCTCAAGCCCGGATTGTGCATTATGGCGGGCAGAGTACCCAGCAGGTAGCTGCCGAGATGTTTATGCGTCTTTATCAGGGCAAATTATTTTTTATTCGTAAACATTATGGCTGGCTGGCCGGTCAGCTCTATAAGCTGATTCTGCTAATAATCGCTTTGGCTCGGCTATTAATTAGTCCTCTGGCTTGGCTAGAGCGTTCGCCACGACGGCAGCGTCATTTAACGTTAGCCAGCCGATATTGGAAATTAGTAAGAGCCTTGCCCGGCATGTAGAAAGTCTGTTGTGTGATGTAACAATCAATGCCTGATTGGCAATCTGCTAAAAACGGAGCATGATATGAGTGTGTCTCAGGAGAGACATTATTCCATTGCCCTTGTAGAATGGGAAGAGGGGGGAAATGGTATCGGTGAGGCTATTTATCATGAGTTAATAGGGCTGGGCCATTGTCCAACCTACTTTCGAGTTGGTTCGACAATTCCAGATAATGTTGAAGTTCTTTTTTTATATGGACCATTCGGGAAATACCTGTCTGCTCTCCGGCAGTTAGAATATATACCCGCTGAGCAGCGGCCAACTGTTGTTTTTTGGAATACAGAAGGCTTGCCCGACCCTAAAATACCCTGGCCTATCGTCAATACAATTAGTACTTGCCGCTCGCAGATAGGCCAGTTTGAGGCATCTGACAAAACGTGGCTGCGTTCGTTGGCCGACAAACCACCTCTATCGTTATTAGAGACAGGTTTGACCCGGTTTCGTTATCTGGGGGATTTCTTTTATGCCAAAAAGAAAGGGTGGCTTGATGTCTTCGCTGATATATCAGCGGTATATGCCGAATTTTTTAATAAACGTGGCTTACCGACAATTGTCGCCCCTTTCGGAGCTTTTTCAGATTGGTACGCCGATCTCGATCTTGAACGTGATATAGATGTACTGTGGATGGGCAAACGGGCCACTAAACGCCGCAGCCGTATGCTCGACCAACTACGCGAGAAGTTGTCTGTTCAGGAGGTTAAAATCCATATGGTTGATAACGTGGAAAATCCTTTTGTTTTTGACGAGGAGCGCACCCACCTTCTCAATCGAACTAAAATAACGCTCAATCTATTACGAACCTGGTACGACGAAAACACACTGCGTATCTGTATGGCCGCCCCAAACAGGTCTTTGGTTGTCTCCGAACCTCTCCTGGCCCATGTGCCTCATTATGAGGCTGGCATCCATTATGCTTCGGCCCCCACGATAGACAAGTTAGCCGAGACTATTCTCTATTACCTAGAGCATACCGATGAACGCTTGCGAATTGTTGAGAATGCCTACCAACTTCTCACCACAACCCTGACAATGGGCAACAGTATCAAAACCATCATGGAAGCCGTTAATAAAGCTCGAATCGTAGCTGTTGGGCAAGAGTGATTTTCTAACTATTTTCTAACTGTTTTCACATTCAGTTCCCATAGTTCTATGTTAAAGTATGGGATGTGGTTTACAAAATAACACATTCGTAACCGTTTTTGGAGGTATTTAAAATTGATTGCAACCACTGTTTCTACTCTGATTTCCCCTTATGGTAATAAGTTGGTTGACCTGGTGGTCCCAACCGAAGAAGTTGATGAATTAAAAGCGCAAGCTAGTCACTTAGCTTCGTTACAGCTTTCTGCTCGCTCCGTTTGCGATTTGGAGCTGCTGGCAACCGGAGGCTTTTCACCCCTGGATCGTTTCATGGGGCAAGAGGATCATCAGCGAGTCCTAGATGAGATGCGGCTGACCAGCGGGCATCTTTTCCCCATTCCGATAACCCTACCCGTGGAAGCTGGCTCAGATATTCATCTTGACCAAAAAATCGCCCTGCGTAATGCCAAAAATGAACTGCTGGCAGTGATGACCGTTGAAGAAATCTACGAATGGGACTTGGCCGAGGTAGCCCAAAAAGTCTTTGGCTCACAAGACCTGCGCCATCCTCTGGTTTCGGAGATGCACCGCTGGGGCAAACTCAATATTTCTGGTCAGTTGCAAGTGTTGCAACTGCCGCGTAATTATGACTTTAAGGAATTACGCCTGACACCAGCCGAGACTCGGGCCAAATTGGAGACGATGGGGCATCAGAATGTTGTTGCCTTCCAGACTCGTAATCCACTGCACCGGGTGCATGAAGAGTTAACCAAACGAGCCGTCCAAGATGTAGATGGGGTACTGCTATTACACCCCGTCGTTGGGATGACTAAGTCGGGCGATGTTGATCATTACACCCGCGTTCGCACTTACAAGGCATTGGCGGAAGAACACTACGACCCCGACCGCATCCTGTTGTCTTTGTTGCCCCTGGCTATGCGTATGGCCGGCCCCCGCGAAGCCTTATGGCACGCTCTGATTCGGCGTAATTATGGGGCAACCCACCTCATTGTAGGTCGGGACCATGCCGGTCCGGGTAAGGACTCCAATGGCAATCCTTTCTACGGTCCCTACGATGCTCAAGAATTGACAGAACAACATAGCGATGAATTGGGCGTGAAAGTGGTCCCCTTCCGGGCGTTGGTCTATTTGCCCGATGAGGACCGCTATGAAGAGATGTCAAAAATCTCTGACGATACACGAACCGCCTCTATCTCCGGGACCCAGGTTCGTGAGGAGTATCTCCATGCTGGCAAGCAGTTACCGTCCTGGTTCACCCGGCCAGAAGTAGCCGAGATTCTAGCCGAGAGCTATCCCCCGCGACACCAACAAGGAGCCTGTATCTGGTTTACGGGCTTGAGCGGTGCGGGCAAATCTACCACCGCCGAAGTGTTCACGGCGCTCTTGATGGAACATGGCCGCCAAGTGACTGTATTGGACGGTGACGTGGTGCGTACCCATCTGTCTAAAGGGCTGGGCTTTAGCAAAGAGGATAGAGATATTAATATCCGGCGAATCGGCTTTGTGGCGGCAGAGTTAGTACGTCACGGCGGTGTGGTCATCTGTGCGGCGGTCAGCCCTTACCGGGCTACCCGTAATGATGTACGTAACTTAGTAGGACAGGATCATTTCATCGAAGTGTTTGTTGATACGCCCCTAGAGGTATGTGAGAGCCGAGATGTGAAAGGGATGTATGCCAAGGCTCGTCGAGGTGAAATCAAAGACTTTACAGGTATTGATGACCCTTATGAAGCGCCACTCCATGCTGAGGTCACGCTTGATACGGTGAACCATACACCGGAAGAAAATGCTTATGTTATCTTGGATTACTTGATAAATCAAGGTTTTGTACGTGCCTTTGTGCCTGGTAATGGACATTCTAAAGGGCATACTAACGGGAAAGCCAACTAAATTTTCAATAAGAGGCCACCTACTTTTATCCATAAAAGTAGGTGGTCTTTGTATTTTTGAGATTAGTAAGGAATGTTGCCAAACCTTATTGTAATTGGAGCGATGAAGAGTGGTACCACCAGTCTGTATCATTATCTGAGCCTCCATCCCGAAATCGTAATGACCCCAAAAAAAGAACTGCATTTCTTCTCGAATGAGCAGAGATGGAGCCAGGGAGTGGAATGGTATCAGTCGTGTTTTGCAAACAAGGCCAAAATTCGTGGGGAAGCGTCGCCCGGTTATACGAAATACCCTTTAGTTAACAATGTGCCAGACAGGATGTATTCAGTTGTGCCCAAAGCAAAATTGATTTACATTCTTCGAGACCCGGTTAATAGAATCTTATCCCAATATGTTCATTATCGGGCGGATGGTACGGAACACAAAACACTATCAGAAGTCCTGGCCGATCTAAAAACCAGCCAATATGTTTACAATAGCAAATACTATACCCAGCTAAAGCGGTATTTACAGTTCTATCCAGAGGCGAACATCTTTGTCACAACTTTAGAAGAATTGAATGCCTAACCTCAACGGACATTACAGGGTGTATTTAGGTTTTTGGATGTTGATGACTCCTTTTATCATCCCGATTATACTCAAAAGTTTCATGCTTCAAGTGAAAAAAGATTAAAGAATCGGCTTGGGCTTTTTCTTACAAAAACATTTCGGCAAAGTAAAATTAAAAATAAAATCAGGTCAGCTTTACCTACGTTTGTTGATCGTATATACATATCATTGTCACGGTCAGATGTTAAAATCGAGAAGCCCGTCTTCGACGAGAATCAGAGACAAGCCCTAATAAACGAGCTAAAAGACGATATAGAGCAATTAAGAAATTATACGGGCAACAACTTTGAATATTGGTGTTTATAGAATTTTAATTAGAAGATAAAAAGGACTAAGTAGTGTTTAGTTTTCTAAGAAAGAAGAAATCACCCAAAGTATTGGTCATAGGTCTGGATTGTGCAGAGCCTTCGTTGATGTTTGAGAAGTGGCGCGATGAACTACCCACTTTCAAGAGACTCATGGAGAACGGGGCCTATGGCCGGTTAACCAGCGCCATCCCTTGCATTACTGTGCCTGCTTGGAGTTCGATGTTATCGAGTAAAGACCCCGGTACGCTAGGATTCTATGGCTTTCGTAACCGGGCCGATTATTCTTACGACAACATGAGTATTGCCACCGGCAGTGCGGTCAAAGAGAAGCGGGTGTGGGAATATCTAGGGGAGGCCGATAAGCAATCCATTGTTGTGGGAGTGCCTCAAACCTACCCCATTAAACCCATAAATGGCTGCTTGATTAGCAGCTTTTTGACCCCTACGGTTCAGAAGCAGTATACCCATCCTAATGAATTGCGCTATGACATTGACCGTATCTTGGAAGGCCGAGAATACGATGTAGACGTGCGAAATTTTCGGACAGAGGATAAGGATAACCTCCTAGAGCAAATTTATGAGATGACCGAGAAGCGTTTCAAGGTTCTCAATTACCTGATCCGCGAGAAACCTTGGGACTTTTTTATGTTTGTCGAGATGGGAGTCGACCGGATTCATCATGGCTTTTGGAAATATCATGACCCGGAGCATCATCAGTATGAAACCGGTAATAAATATGAGAATGCCATCAAAGAATACTATCAATACATAGACCGAGGCGTTGCTACACTTTTAGAAGCCGTCGATGATAATACCGTTGTCTTGGTGGTATCCGACCACGGGGCCAAGCGCATGGATGGTGGATTCTGCATTAATGAGTGGCTGCATCGAGAGGGGTATCTGGTCTTTAAAGAGGAGATGCCCACTGAGGGTCTGGTGAATGTTGAAAAGATGGTGATTGACTGGGAAAAGACCACAGCCTGGGGTTCCGGTGGTTATTATGGCCGGTTGTGGTTAAATGTTCAGGGCCGCGAGCCGCAAGGGTTGGTTCCCAAAGCGGATTACGAGAAGGTTCGTACCGAAATCATCAATAAGCTAGAAAAGATGGTTGACCATCAAGGGCAGCCTCTCAATACAATCTGCTATAAACCAGAGGACATTTACCGCGAAGTCCGTAATGTACCTTCGGATTTGCTGATTTATTTTGGTAATCTTCACTGGCGGTCTGTGGGTAGTTTGGGACATAAAGGCATTTATACATTTGAAAATGACACCGGCCCTGATGATGCGAATCACGCTCAAGATGGCTTGATGATCTATTACGACCCTAAACAACGGTTAAATGGAAAGCAGTTAAGCAACCTGCAATTGATGGATATTGCCCCTACAATTTTACAATTAATGGAGCAGCCCATACCCGGTGACATGCAGGGAAAAGCCATTAAGCCATAAGGAACAAATCGCCTAACTCAAATGCGTATCCTTTTTCTAAGCCAAGTCTTGCCCTATCCGGTAGATGCCGGCCCCAAAATGCGTAGTTATTTTGTGTTGCGTCATTTGGTCCAGAAGCATGAGGTAACACTTTTAACCTTCGTGCGCGATACAGACCGGCCTCAAGATATAGCGCACATGGCCGAGCTGTGTCAGGCGATTCATACCGTGCCGATGCACCGGAATCGGATGCGCGATGTTAAATTTTTAGGCGAGAGCCTCTTAACGCAAAAGCCATTTCTCATCGTTCGTGACCAAATTCCGGCTATGGCTGACAAGATACGTCAATTAGTAAGCTCAGAGCCGTTTGATGCTATCCATGTGGACCAACTCTGGATGGCTCAGTATGCTTTAATCGCGGCCCAAAGTGCTGTGTCGCGGCCCAAATTGATTCTGGATCAGCACAATGCCGTGCATCTCATCCCCCAACGGCTGGCCGATGGCGAACGGAATCCGGTTAAGCAAAGGCTTATGGCCCGTGAGGCGCGTTTGTTGACCCGGTACGAAGCGGAAATTTGCCGCCGCTTTGATCATGTAGTTTGGGTCACAGAAGAGGACCGTCTGGCCGTGGCGGCTTTATCAAAGGCGAATACAAACGGCCAAATGCCCTCAACTGTTATCCCTATATGTGCCGACCCGGCGCAGATTGAGCCGGTAATCGCTGCCCCAAACAAAAATCGAATCACCTTTCTGGGTGGTTTGCATTGGCCCCCTAATGCTCAAGGAATAGTTTGGTTTGCCAACCATGTTTTTCCTCAGGTGAGGGCGGAAATACCCGAAGCGGCCTTAACTGTAATCGGCAAGAGTCCACCCGCCGGGTTAGATGGCGATGGCATAGAGGTGACCGGCTATGTTGATGATTTAAAGGCGTATCTTGGTGAAACTGCGGTTTTTATTGTGCCTTTGCATGCAGGCGGCGGTATGCGGGTCAAGATTCTTGATGCCTGGAGTTGGGGACTGCCGGTTGTCTCCACCACAGTTGGGGCCGAAGGGATGGCTATCCATCACGAGAAAAATATTCTTATTGCCGATACCGCTCCGACTTTTGCTGAAGCAACGGTTCGGGTTCTCAAAGATTCGGCTTTGGCCCAACACCTGGGACAGAATGGGCGGCAAACCATTATGGAAGAGTATAACTGGCAAACCATTTACTCAGCCTGGGATAGAATCTACTGTGAAGCGGATAATGGTAATGGGGTCTAGCCATAAGGGATGATTATGCTATCAGTATTTAAATCTCGTTTTTTTGATAAACTACAATTTGATTCACCGAGCGAGTCGGTGCGTAGTAGATCATGGCTCATTATTATTATTGCGGTCGCTATATTATTGCGTCTGGTTATGAGTTTTTATCTGGGTGATAAAGTTGTTGTCTTGCCTGGTACCACTGATCAGGTTTCTTATGATATGCTGGCTCAGCGGGTTATCGGTGGGTATGGCTTCACTGTGGCCGAGGCCTGGTGGCCGGCCACTCGGGCGGGAGAGCCGACGGCCCACTGGTCATATTTTTATACGCTCTATCTGGCCGGGATTTATGGTGTGGTGGGGTATCACCCCTTAGTGGCCCGGCTTCTGCAAGCCATCTTGGCCGGTTTGCTCATGCCGTGGCTGGTCTATCGCATAGGCCAACGTCATTTCAATTATAAGGTGGGGTTGGTGGCGGCCGGTTTTATGGCCGTTTATCTCTATTTTGTTTACTATGCCGCCGCTTTGATGACAGAAACTTTCTACATTATGGGCGTTTTGTGGACCTTAGAGCTGGCCGGACAATTGGCCCAACCCCAAGACGAAAACCCAGGCCTTGCCCCTGGCCTTCAATGGCTGTTATTAGGGCTGTCTTTGGGAATAACCGTTTTGTTACGGCAAGTCTTCTTGCTGTTTATTCCCTTTTTGTTTGCCTGGTTGCTTTGGCGCAGCTATCGATACCAACCTCGTTCTCTGGTGCAAACTATCGGAACCTTAATCGGAGCTACAGCGGTTATCGTTTTGTTAATTGTGCCCTGGACAATCCGTAATTATCGGGCCTTTAACACCTTTGTTTTGCTCAATACCAATGCCGGATTTGCTTTCTTTTGGGGCAATCACCCTATTCATGGGTATGATTTTATTTCAATTTTGCCTGCCGATGGCCCCTCGTATTACTCTTTGATTCCAAAAGAATTGCTTGGGCTAAATGAAGCAGATTTAGACCGTGCCCTTCTAAAACGGGGCTTGGGATTTATTCAGGCAGATGTGGGCCGCTATCTCATTTTATCCGTCAGCCGCATTAAGGATTATTTTAAATTCTGGCCGTCGGCAGATTCGGGCTTGATTAGTAATCTATCACGGATTTTGTCGTTTGGTATATTGTGGCCTTTTATGGTTTATGGTCTAATTTATCATTTGCGCCGCTCTTTTTCATCTAAAGCTCTAATTCTTTACCTTTTTATCGTTATTTATACCGCGATTCATCTTCTCACCTGGACTCTTATCCGTTATCGTCTGCCGGTTGATGCCATTTTGCTTGTTTTTGCCGGTGTCGCTGTGATAGACTTGCATGAGAGGTTGACCCAACGCTATCCCAAAATTCAGCGTCTTTTGGGGTACAAGGCCATACGATAAGTTCGATTCCCCTAAGCTATTTTGGCTCAATTCCGGGTCACCTCTACCAACCGTGATCTATTTGCTTGTCTTTTCCCGGTTCAGTTTCTAACTTTTTTCTAACTCTTTTCCCATGACTTTATCATCAAATGTTGTTACAATTGTGATGTTGAGGGCTTGATATTATCTTGTGGCATGGTCAGGTCGTCTTCTCTCAACTACTTTCTTTTGATACATGTGTACACTGGACAATAAATCTTTATGCCTGAACAGGTAGAATCTAAGAAGATATGTCCCTATTTGGGGCTGGCTAATGACCGCGACTCGCGGTTTTCCTTTCCTGAAGGTTCTCATAACTGCTTTGCTACCAATCCGGAAAGCACGATTACGCTGGAACACCAAGTTGCTTATTGTTTTAACTCAGGGTTTCCGGCCTGTTCGCGTTATGTTGAATCACCTCCTGAACCGCAGCCAGATCAAATGTCGTCGCCGGTTCTTGAGATACGACCTCGAACTTCGAGATTTTCGCCAGGCTGGATAATTTTATGGGGACTGGTTGGTCTGCTAATAGGTTCTTTGGCTATGTTTGGGGCTTTCTACTATTACAATGCTACCTCTCAACAGAATAAGGTGGCCGTTTCCGCCGAAAATTTAGCAACAGCCACGCCTACGGCTACCCTAACGGCTACAGCTACCCCTTCTCCCATTGAGGCAACGGAGGAAGCCACACCATCACCCGAGACTGATACTTTTTTGATTGCTCCCACCCCTACAGCCACCTTGTTGCCCGGTGTTCAAAATTATACACTCTCACCCGTTGCCCCAGATATAGGTTGGGTTACCAGTGGTGAGGAGCGGGGCAATCATTTTGGAGATTCTTATCTCTATGCTGGTATATTTGAAGGACAGGTCTATAGTAGCGGCTTTCAGTTCGATCTAAGCTCTATTCCCCGGGGAGCGCCTATCTATCAGGCTTCCATTCGGTTGACCGGCTTGCGTGATGACCGGTTGGGGACACGCCTCGATGACCAGGGACCGGAAGGGGTATGGCTGTTACGCCTTTTAGTGCCGGAGATTGATAAAGATTGGCGCAGGCATAATTATCAAGATATTTTCAATGCACCCACTCTCCTAACCCTGAATCCTATTCTAAGTGACCAGGATTTGGCCGCAGGCAAAACTTACGAATTTGAATTAACACCGGATGAGATTAGCCTCTTGGAGACACGAATTATCGAGGACCAAAAACCAACAATCTCTTTCCGGCTGGATGGGCCACTGGTTGGCTCGGATAATCTGTTTGCTTGGGACACCGGATATGGACCACAGAGCGCGGGCAATAAAGTTGTTTTATCGATCAATGCGGGCCAGCCACCGGCTACGCCCCCCCCATTTGAGTATATCGTTGTCACCAGTACGCCTACCCCGGAAAATGTGATGACCGCCGCTGCTATCGTAGCCCAGGTGACCGCGGATGCGACCCGCCAGGGCACGGCCACGCTGGTTCCGCCCAACTTGGCGACAGCTACGCCTATTCCCGACTTTTTAATTGTAGTCCCCACCGTAACGCCCGAGAATACAGTCACGGCTGAAGCTCTGGCAACTTTAACCAAGGCTGAATCGCTAACCACCGGCACCCCCACCCCGATTCCGACTAATGCTATTACGGCGACACCTATCCCTACCCAGACACCGACACCGACCGAAACACCGCTACCTCCTTTATCTGCTTTTGTGCTTATTACGGCGACACCCACACCTGCGACAATCTTTGAAGCGGCGACCCGGTCTATTGAGGCCACCGCCCAATTTGAACAATTTGGCCCACCAACACCATTACCGCCCAACTGGGTCACACCGATTGTGGTTACAGCTACACCAACACCGGTCAATGCGGCTACGGTTCAGTACTTGGCCGAATTAGCAGAGGCAATGGCCGTTACAACCGGTACCCCTACCCCGATTCCATCTAACATGATAACAGCCACCCCCACCCCTGTTTTTGAGCTAATTACCTTTTTGTTAACCCCGACGCCAACCGGTCCAGCCTCTCCCACGCCTCAAGCGGTACCGCCAGTTTTGCTGGGCAAGATTCTTTTCCGCTCAGACCGGGAGTGGGAAGATAAGGATATTGAGCAATATTGGAATGGCGGGTGTAACAAGGGTAAGATAATTATTTGTGGTAATGCGGCAACTGATACCCAACAATTAAATAAAATCTACTTTTTTGACCTGGATACTGGCCGGTTAGGACGATTATCGGGTAATTGGCCTTACTTTACGGCGCGAGAGCGGAATGCTTATTCGGCCGATACGGTCTATCGTACCTATAATAAAAAGTTGTTATGGACCAATGTGGAAGTATTCAAAAGTACAGAGCATAGTGTACGAGAGCCAACCACGAAATATGACATCCACTATTATGATTATAGATACAAGGTGGAAAAACAGGTTACACGCTTAGGCTCCGGTTGGGCTTGGGACCCGGTTTGGTCGCCAACCAGTGACCAAATTGCCTTTGTGTCTAACGATAGCAGCGATGATGAGATTTGGGTGGTCAATCGCGATGGTAGCAATATGCTACAATTGACAGCCAGTAATCAGGAATATAATGCTCGTGAAATTGGTAAAGATACATTTATTCCCGAATTGAATGGATATCCCTCCTGGTCGCCGGATGGGTCGAAGATTGTCTTTTGGTCTAATCGAACCGGAAACCGGCAACTTTGGCTTATGAATGCCGATGGCAGCGACCAGCAGCTATTGATGGGGTGGGACAAGTGGTCTCCGTATAATGATTGGGATCCCGTATGGGTTAAGTACCTCGACCTGCCCCCTCCAGAAGATCAAGAACGTTAGGAAGTAGGTGATTATGGAACTAAGACAATATCTCAAGAGTATTTTAAGATGGTGGTGGCTGATTATTCTCTGTACCGGCATTGCCGGTGGAGCCAGTTATTATGTGAGTTCCCAACAGACTCGTATTTACCAGACTACCACAACGTTGTTGGTGGGACAAGTGACTCAAAAAGCCAACCCTGCCGCCCAAGATTTTTTCACGGTAGAACGATTGGCCGAATCATATGCCCAGATGGCCAACCGGGAGCCTATTCTGAAGGCAGCAGTTGAAAGCCTGGGTCTAAAAATGAACTGGCAAAGCCTAAAAGGACGGGTTTATGCCTACTCAATTCCCCAGACTCAACTGATGGGGATTTCTGTTCAGGATAGTTCGCCTGAACGGGCTGTGGCTATCGCTGATGAAATAGCCTATCAACTGATATTGCAGAGTCCAAGCTCCCCCGAAAACCAGGCCCGTCAGGAACGAAGTCAGTTCGTATTAAGCCAATTGGACGATTTAGAAACAAGAATCAAGACGGCCAAAGCCCGGGTAAACGACCTTGAAACGGAACTGGCCTCGGCTTTTAGCGCCCGCCAGATACAAGATTTACAGACAGAAATAACTAACCTGGAGGGTCTTATCAATAATTGGCAGGCAAATTATTCTGACCTTTTGAGTTTTCTTGAGGGCGGCAATAGCCCCAACTACTTAACTGTAATCGAATCAGCCCAATTACCAACCACACCGGTAAGTCCTAATGTGACAATGAATGTTGCTTTAGCGGCGGCTGTGGGTTTTGCCCTGGCTCTGGGAGCAGCCTTGTTGTTAGAATATATCGACGATACTATAAAGTCGGCGGATGATTTGAGGATAGCTCTGGGTTTAACTACGCTGGGAAGCGTCAATCGTATTGATGGCAGAGATTATAGAGATAAATTGATTACCTCTCAGGATCCCTTCTCTCCCGTATCAGAGGCATATCGGATGTTGCGCACCAACCTCCAATTTATGACAATTGACCAGTCGGTTCAATCTATGATGGTTACCAGCTCTAACCCTGGCGAGGGCAAAAGTGTGACAGCTTCTAACCTGGGGGTGACTATGGCCCAAGCAGACCTCAAAACAGTCATCATTGATGCTGATTTGAGGCGACCTACGCTCCACAAGGCTTTTCAGGTTTCCAATTTAGAGGGATTAACCGATTTGCTGCGCTCACCAAAGGCTGATGTGAGTACTCAATTGAAGGATACGGGAATTGAGAACTTGCAGGTTATCACCAGTGGGCCTCTGCCACCCAATCCATCGGAGATGCTAAGTTCGCAGCGTATGGTTGACCTGTTGCAACAACTGAAAGAGATAGCGGATGTAATTATATTTGATAGTCCCCCGGTTTTGGCTGTAACCGATGCCGCAGTTCTCTCCAGCCGGGTCGATGGAGTTATTCTTGTTACAAAGGCAAAGCACACCCGCCGAAACGCGGCCAAACAAGCCATCGAAAAACTAGAGCATGTTGGTGGTAAAGTATTGGGCAGTGTCCTTAATCAGGTTTCCCACAGGGGAGATTATGGTCATTATGCCTACTACACCCGTGGTAGTGGGCGTACCTTAGCCACAGAGCAACTAGATGAGTCTAAATGGCGCCGTTTGCGGCAACGTTTACTTGTGTTGAAATAGTGATAACCCATGTTTTGTTCTACAATAATTCCAACGATAGGGCGGCCCACAATATCACGAGCGGTTCAGAGCGTTTTGGACCAGGCCTTTACAGCCGCCGATTTTGAAATTATTGTAGTTAACGACTCAGGACAACCATTACCTGAGGCAGCGTGGCAAAAATCGAAAAGGGTGCAAGTACTAAATACAAACCGGCATGAGCGGTCTGTTGCTCGTAATACCGGGGCTGCCGTTGCTAAAGGAGAGTATTTACACTTTTTAGATGATGATGACTGGCTTTTGCCAGGGGCCTTGGAAAACCTTTGGGAGTTGGCTCAAACTAGTCGTGCCGTCTGGCTGTATGGTAGTTCTCAATTGGTCAACCGAGCCGGACAACCCCTTATCCAACTTTATCATAAAATGAATGGTAACTGTTTTATTCAGGTTATGGCCGGGGAGTGGATACCCTTACAAGCCTCATTAATAGAAGCCAGAGCCTTTTTCGAGATTGGTGGATTCAACCCTTTAATCACCGGGCCTGAGGATGTTGATTTGTGCCGACGCATCGCCCTAATTGGCGAGTTGGCTGAAACATCGACAGCCGTTGCCTGTATTGGGATGGGTGAGGAGGATAGTTCAACGCCTCACGCACTTTCGCCAAAGTATAGCCGGCAGGCCCGTGAAAATATATTGAACGAGTCGGGTGTTTTTACTCGAATGCGCACCTCGGCTAGTTCCGGTGATTGGTATGGGCGTACTGTTCGGGTCTATTTGACTTCGGCGGTCTGGAATTTACAACATGGGAAACCATTTACTGCTATTAGTCGGGCCATATTTGGTATGGCGGGTCTTGCTTTAGCCGGTCACTATATTTTTTCGAACAGTTTGTGGCAAGCAGTGGTAAAGAGATATGAGAGCAAAACTTTTTTGGAGGGCTTTCGGGAGGTAGAAATCGTTTGACAGTTAAAAACTCTCAATCCTTTGTTTCAGTTGTTATTCCCGTTTTTAACGATTTGGAAAGGCTGAAACTCTGCCTAAATGCGCTCGAAAACCAAACATATCCCAGAGATTCCTATGAAGTCGTCGTTGTAGATAATGGCTCTGATATCCCTATTGACTCTACTCTTACCTTATCCCCTCAAGTACAGGTAACGCAAGAAAGTAGGCCCGGCTCCTATTCGGCGAGAAACACTGGAATATTGCTTTCACAAGGGGATGTTATAGCTTTTACAGACTCGGATTGTATCCCTGCCACCAATTGGATTGAAAAAGGAGTGGCTACTCTACTTTCTGTACCTAATTGTGGTCTAGTTGCCGGGCATGTAAAAATCTTTGCCCAGAACCCAACTCACCCAACTATGAGTGAACTTTATGAAATGATATTTGCTTTTCCACAAGAGGAGAATATCAAGAAAAAACATTTTGGTATGACGGCCAATATATTCACGTTTAGAGATGTAATTGAAAAAGTGGGTCTCTTTAATGCTCAACTTAAGTCGGCTGGTGATGTAAAATGGACGATGGGTGTGTATTCTTACGGTTATGAACTGGTGTATGCGGATGATGTTTGTGTATCACATCCTGCAAGACGTTTTTTACGTGAAATATATAAACAACAGGTCCGAGTATCTGGAGGGTATCATGATATACACCCAAGTGATCGACCTCGCCTCCTTCGCTTTACCAAACATCTTATCTTGGGTTTATTAAGTCCTTTTATACGCTTAATTTATCAGGGTCAGGCAAGGCGTATAATTTCTGACCCACAACTGCAGGGAACCAAGCAAAAGATGCAAGTTATTTTTGTTGTTTTTTTTGCGCAATACTGTAAGACGGTGGAGCGTTTACGCCTCATTCTTGGCGGGCAATCCAGGAGAGGTTGATGAATGAATCCCCTAAAGATTATGGAAGCGATGAAACTAGCCTTAGTGAAGTTATGCCGTTTGATAGTAAGCCTCAGGTTCAATGCCAAGGGGTTTTTTCCTCGAAAAAATAAATCTGTTTTGCTGGTTGGCACCTCTGAAGTAACAGTAGATTTTTTGCTATCTATTAATGAAATTATAAATGACTTTGGAGATATGAAATTCTTTCTCCTGGTCAGCAAGGCTACCCAAAAATTTGCTCAGGCCAAGCTAACAAAACATCAAGAAAAAGTTACCCTGATTTCACGCTTTCGGGCACTCTGTTCGCCGTGGGACCTTATCATTTTAGCTGATCACAGTAACACCGCTTGGTTTCACCCTGGCATTGCCAAGATATATTCTACTCATGGGATAGAAAGTGGAAAAACTCTGGGGCTAAATGGCAATTACAACTATGGTCATCACAACACCTTGGATCACCAAGGGAATTTATTGTATGATCTGATGTTTATAGAGAATTCCTACTATCGAGATATTTTTACGCAGGATAACTTGGCGCTCAAGGATAAGCTAGCAGTGGTTGGTAACCTGAGGGCTGATGAGCTTATTAGACTGAATCAAGAACGCGAAGCAGTCCGCCAACAGTTGGGCCTTCAAAAAAAAGATCGCGTGCTTCTCATTTGTTCAACCTGGGGTCCCGATTCCCTGATTCAAAGATTTGGCACTACTTTGCTTAAAGAGATTTCTAATATCTCTGAAACTTATAAGGTTTATTTACTAATTCATCCTCTGAACGATAGGGTTGAATTTTCTGGTCGGAGTACAATTTTAGAGTGTCTCGACGTTTATGAACGCAATGGAATAGCCCGACGTGTGGACCCCAAAGAATCACCTTTACCCTACCTTGTGGCAGCTGATATTGTTCTTTCGGATCATGGTTCCTTGTCACTTTATTACGCTTTGTTGGAGAGACCGTTGCTTTTTGTTCCTTTTGCAACCGAAGATCTCATAATAAAAGAGTCGCTGATTTGGAAGTTTTATGAATTACAAGAGAGGTATTATCCAAACCTGTCTCTGGGTGACCAGCTTGATTGCGCCATGAAAAATTTTCCGGCCGAACAGCATAAAAAAACAGCGAAACTTCTTATAGACGAACCCGGTCATGCAAAACAACGCATTCGAGCTGAAATTGCCAAGTTCTTATGAAAATTATTACCAACTCCCCCGGGCTGGTCTGTAATGACCTCATGTTGGGGTGTTAGGTCTTAGGTGCTATGAAATCAATCAAGAAATTTTTCCAGTCAGTACAAGTAGATTTTTCTGCCAAGGTAAGATGGAGGATGAGATATGATAGAAATCCTTTATTCATTACCATTCAGGACAAATACAAGGTGCGAGAATATGCCGCAGCGAGGGGTGTGAAGACAGCAAATCTCCTGTATATAACGGATAAGCCGGAAACAATTCCTTTTGCAGAACTCCCGCAAAAATACATGATCAAGGCTACTCATGGGTGTGGCTGGAATATTCTCTGCTTTAACTCAAAGTTATACCTTTATGGTAATGGCAAAAGATTGGTCAACGCAGACGGTTCTCTCTTGAATATGGATGCTGCCTCCAAATATGAGTTAAGTCAGGCTGAAGCAATACAAATCTGTAGAGAGTGGCTCGCGCGTAAGTACGTAGGCCCTTCCAAGAGAGAGTGGGCTTATCAACACATGGCCCCCAGAATCTTGGTTGAAGAACTGCTGGAAACAAAAGACAACAAGGCCCCAGCAGACTATAAGATGTATACCTTTCATGGTGTTGTAAAAGCTATCTCTGTGAGATCGGCCATGTATAGAAGAAATAGCGAAATGGTCATCTTTGACCCTGGCTGGAATGAAATCAAATTGACGGCCTACAAAGGCAAACGTCCAGCTATAATGCCAGAAAGGCCCGCCAGACTCGAGGAGATGATTGATGCCGCCCAGAAGTTGGGGGAAGAACTTGATTTTGCCAGAATTGATCTATATGACACTACACAAGGGATCATCTTAGGCGAGGTAACTATTTATCCAGATGGAGGGCTATGGGATAAACCAACTTCCGACCCGGTCTTCAATAAGTGGCTCGGTGACCAATGGAAGCTAAAAAGAATCGCTGTTATTAACGCCTTCTGCCGGAACGTTGCTGCTAGCATAAGAGACTCCGGCTTCCGCCTCATTCATAAATACCAAAGTTGAATTTCTTTGTAATAAAGATTTCGACAAAAAAACGGCCCCGTAAAAGCTACGGGGCCGTTTTGACGTAAAAATAAAGTTAGCTGATTAGATGATTTTCCTTAGCGTAACGTACTAACTCTACCCGGCTGTGAAGGTCTAATTTGCCCATCAAATTGCTGCGATGGCTCTCTACGGTGCGGACACTGATACTCAACATATCGGCCATCTGGCGGTTGGTATAGCCTTGGGCAATGAGACGCAAAACGTCTGTCTCGCGGGGGGTAAGCGATTCTACCGGAGCTTCGTTATTAGAGGACCGGGAAGGGGACATCTCTTTTAATAAGGCCCGGGTCATAGCGGGATGGATGTAAAGATCACCGCGCCAAACGGCTCGAATGGCATCAATGAGTTCCGATTCGACGGCTCGTTTGACAATATAGCCAGAAGCTCCGGCTTGAATGGCCTCTTGTAACAGGCTCTCGTCTTCATGAACGGTTAAGATAAGCACCCGTACATTGGGAAGCATCTCTTTTAGGCGGCGAGTGACCTCAATACCGCCAAGGTCGGACATGCTGATATCCAGTAATATCAGGTCAGGTTGTAGCTCACCAGCCAGAATCAGAGCCTCACTTCCGCTGGATGCTTCGTCGACAACCTCTAACTCGGATTCGGCGCTGAGTAAGGAACGCAACCCGGCGCGTAGGACGCCATGATCGTCAGCGATTAGGATTCGAATGGACATAAGGAACCTCCACATAGATAGTTGTATTTGAGCCAACCGCGCTTTCTACTGCCAGAGTACCGCCTAGCATTTCGGCCCGCTCGCGCATACCTAACAGCCCTAACCGACCGCCCCGTCTGGCGGCTTCGGCATCAAAGCCAACCCCATCATCTTCGACAATAGCAACCATCTGGTCGCCGCGTCGCTCTAAAAGAACATCAATCCGGGTAGCTTTTGCATGCCGAACCACGTTGGTTAGGGCTTCTTGCACAATACGATAAACATTGGTTTCTACGGCTGGGGGTAAGCGCGGTTGGTCGTCTAGCCCTACAACCTCAAATTGCATCTTCAAGCCATTTTGGTTGCTAAAAGTTTCAATATATTGCCGCAGAGCGGCTGTCAACCCCAGGTGATCTAAACTGGCCGGTCTAAGGTCCATAGCCAGCCGGTGCAGGTTTTCCAGTATATCGTTGGTCATGCTTTTTAATTGAGTGACGTGTTTAATAACGGTTTCGGGGTCGTCCACCTCTCGCTCCAATAAGCGTAAACCAACCATTAAAGAGGTTAAAGCCTGACCTGCTTCATCGTGAAGCTCGCGAGCGATATGGCGGCGTTCGGTCTCCTGTACTTGCACCAGCCGGTGCGAGAGCGATTGCAATTGGCTATGACCGGCCCGCACCTGCTCAAATAGTTGGGCATTTTGAATGGCAACTGTAGCCTGATTAGCAAAGGCTTGGGCCAGGGCTGCCTCTACTTGAGTGTAAGCGGCAACTTGCTGGCTATCGAGGGTCAAACAGCCAATAACCTTGTTTCCGGCCATTAAGGGTACACCCATCCAGCCACGAGCCTTCTTCACGCTTTGCCAGTTCTCGAAACGGCGATCAGCTTGGGCATCGGCTAAAATAACGGGGTGGCCGGTATTGCGGATTGCTTGATAGACGGTGTTATCGGCTGGGTATTGCTGACCAAACTGTCGCCCGCTGGTTTGTGATGAACCCCTGCCTGCCACCATATATAAGGTGTCTTCTCTTTGTAGAAAAACGTAAGCATTGTCACACGGAACCACGCGCTCCAAATGAACTAAAATACTATTGAGCAACTGGTCAAGGTCGAGGGTATAGGTTAAGGTGGTGGTGGCTTCGCGTAGTATTTCGGCCTGTTTACGAGCACTACTCTCCGCTTCAAATAAGCGGGCATTTTCGATGGCGATGGTGGCCGGTGTTGCCAGCCAGTTTAGCAAGCGCAGGTCTTCTTGCGTAAAAGGTCCGCTCTTCTTATTCATCACTTCAATGGCCCCGGTGGTCTGCTTTTCGGTTTGCAAGGGAACACATATAACTGACCGTGTGATAAAACCGGTTTCTTGGTCGATGTCGCCAAAGAAGCGAGGGTCTTGCGATACATCTGGCACCAGGGTTGGCTCGCCCTGTTGGATGACCCATCCGACAATTCCCTGACCTGCGGCCAGACGTACCCCTCTCACAAAATCTGGAACCCCACCGGAAGCTGTATGAAACCACAAATCGCTTTTGACCTCATCGTGAAGAACAACAGAGGCGGCTGTTGCATCTAACAACCGCAGGGCATGGTCGGTAATAATGGTCAAAGTGGCCTCTAAATTTAATGTCGAAGTAATGGCCTGGCTGATCAAGCTCAAGGTGGTTAATTCATCAACCCGCTGGTGAGTTTCGCGGTGGAGACGGGCATTTTCAATGGCTACAGCCGTTTGATCGGCCAGAGTCTGCAAGAGTTGTTGGTCGTTCAGGGTGAAATGGATGGGGGCTTGGCTCTTTACATCAATAACACCGATAATATGATCACCCGCCTTCATTGATGAAGTAAGCCAAACATGGTCAAGCGGTTCGGCTAAATCAGAAGCGGTATCCTGATGGCTGTCATCCAGTACATCCGTTATCTCGCCACTGTGGTCGATGAGAACTTGGTAGCGCTCTTCTGGGTCCATCGGTGGACGAAGCTCAATTACCTTTGGCACACCACGAATGGGATGATAGTAATACTCTAACTCGTCGCTTATCTCATCTACCACCCCATAACCAGAGCTTCTGAGGGGCAGCAAGAAGGATGCTGTCTCTAAGGCAATGTTACAAATATCTGTTTCGTTCCGGAGCAAATTCAACTCTCGCCCCAATTGATGAATGGCGACCAGCCGCTCCTCTAACTGTCGGCGCTCGGTGATATCTATGCCTGTACTGACGATATATTCAATCTTTTTTCCCTTGCCCAAAAAGGCGTTGTTAGACCATGAAATTATGCGCGACCGGCCATCTTTGGTGAGCCAATGATTCTCATAATCGTTTGGGGATTGATCGGTTTGCAGGGTTTCAAAGATTTGTTTTACCTTTGCGGCTTCATCGGTGGCCAGGAATAAATCCCAGAAATATCTACCCCTGACCTCATCAAGAGAGTAGCCGGTAGTTTCTTCACAAGCCCGGTTGAAGCGAAGAATGCATCCTTGAGGATTAAGAACCATCACCATCACATCAACGGTATTAAGAACAGTAGAGACAAAATTGCGCTCCTTTTTAATCACCCCCACACGCTGAGTGATTTTTCGCCGGGTCTGGTCATGGAGTTGGGCATTTCTCAGGGCAATAGCTACCTGGTTAGCAAAGCTTTGCAAGCGATGCGCATCTGACTCGCTAAAAAACCCCGGTTTGGCATGATCAAGCTTGAGAAAGCCCACCAGTTGATTATGGATATAAATGGGGACACTAATATTCGATTTGGCCCAACTCTTTCCTGGTTCATAAGCCCACCGATCCTCATTCTTTACAGCGGCAATAACCAGCGGCTGCCGAGTCTCTTGCATCTTGCGCAAGGCAGGGGTATCGGCAATATTAAGGGTAAGCGCAGCAGGGAAGCCTTCTGTTACAAATTGCGTGTAGCCACATGAGCGGAAAAGGCGAGCAACACCATCCTCGGCCAGTAGAATACAGGCCGCATCATGGGGGATTAGTATGCCCACTTGCTCCAAAACACAATCGAGGACGGTCTCATAGTTGAGCGAGCTATTCAATACAGTTCCAACCTGATAGAGCGTCTCTGCCAGCAGGCGCTGCTCTCGTTCTTCTACCAGCAAATCTTTTTGTTCTGCTTCGGCCGTCTCAGGCTCGGTTACCAGGGCTTCCAATTCGGAAACCTGTTGGCGCATTTTTACCAACTCATTGATGAGTTGTGCTTTTGTTTTCTTTTCATCTTTCATCTTCGGTCAGGGTACTTGTAATAAGTGTCTATCCGCCGTAGGTTGGAGTACAGACTTCAGTCTGCAAATTTTAGCGGAATAAATTCTGCACTCCTCTATTTTACGGGTAGAGTCCAAACAAAAACGCCCCATCTTATATTATGGCCTTTGCAAAAAATTTATGAGACCGGGGCGTAGAAATATACATAGTTATGCTTCCAGCAAAGATTTGTGAAAATATGGCTGCTGACAAAATACTTTATGACATAACGTTATAACATTTTTAAAGGAACGACAACCCTGTAATTAGTCCTAGTTGGGTATGAGGCTATCGATTCTCTAGAGCAATTGCTTCTCGATAGACCTCTGTTAGCTTTTTAGTGGTTACTTTCCAATCGTGATAAGTTTCCACATAATGCCGGCCAGCTTGACCCATCTGTTGGCATAAGGCGTCATCAGTTAACAGATTTAGCACGGCTTGGGCCATGGCTTGCGGTGTGTCGGCCACCACGATATCTTGCCCAACTTTTGTTTGTAGGGCGGTAATTGTTTGGGGGGTGGTGACAGCCGGCGTAGCCATAGCCATGGCTTCCAGAACCTTATTTTGTATCCCGACCCCATAGCGCATAGGTGATACGGCCACGGTTGCCTGAGCCAGATAAGGGCGTAAGTCTGGCACTGTGCCGGTAACAATGATGCGTGGGTCGGTGGCTAAAGCCAACAATTCGGCTGCCGGGTCTTTACCGGCAATAATCAACTTAGCATCGGGCAAGCTTTGCCAAACCTGTGGCATGACCTCATTGGCCAAATCCAGGGCAGCAGCGATATTAGCATGATAACTCATCTTGCCGGTGAAGACAAGCGTGGCTGGCTCACGAGATTGGTCGAATGGAGCAAAATAGTCAAGGTCAACCCCATTAGGCAGCACCACCAGCCGCTCTTCGGCATCGGGTACATTTGAAAGTTGGGCCAGGGCCTCTTTATCTCGGGGAGAGGTAATCAGCACCCGTGGATATCGCTCAAGTAGGTGGCTTTCATAGTGGCGGGTGCGGGCCAGGTCTAACCGGGCCAGCAAGCGACTGCGCCAGTTAGGACCGGCCCGAAGCACCCATTCAAAGAGTAAGGCAATCGAGTCTACCGAGTCGAATACAATTGGAAGGCCACGTGCCATCGAGTGGCTAAGTTCCGCGCCACGCAGGTGCTCTATATGGACCACATCAAAGGTTGCTTCAGCTTG
>Ga0210124_1000170_pt1 | contig 37550 bp, 28 predicted proteins | sample Muzzi_PWC_D2_FD_185554 | JGI IMG/M metagenome (GOLD analysis project Ga0210124, IMG submission 185554) | Wetland microbial communities from San Francisco Bay, California, USA, that impact long-term carbon sequestration - Muzzi_PWC_D2 (SPAdes) | ecosystem: Environmental > Aquatic > Marine >...
CCACCTGCTGCATGGGGTTGTCTTTTTATGGGTGCTGGCCTGGACCATCCCCCGGCTGCTATCGCCCCTGTGGAGCCTCTGGCTGGCGCTTACCGTAGAGTCGGGGTGGGAGGTGGTCGAGAATTCGGCCTTCATTATTAACCGCTACCGGGAAGGGACCGCCGCCCTGGGCTATACCGGTGACACGATTGTTAACTCGTTTGGCGATATTTTTATCTGCGGGGTTGGCTTTGTCCTGGCCTATTATCTGGGATTCCGCCGCTCGCTGGCCCTATTTGTCATCATAGAGGTGGTCTTACTCTTTTGGATTAGAGACAGCCTGATTTTGAATGTGGTCATGCTCATCTACCCGATTGAGGCCATCAAAGTGTGGCAGCTAGGGCCGTAGTTTGTATAAGCAAGGTCGCCCAGATATAGACCGCAGAGGCACGCTTCGCGGAGACCTCTGCGGTCTGGTTTTTTGTCCTACCCAATTGCTGCGTTAGGTGCTAAAATATAATAAGGTTTGTTGTTTGATGCCATGCGCTATAGGGATGCCTCGGTTAATCGGACAAGTTCTTATGAAAGATTTCATTTCTGATTTAGGTTCATATTTGTACGATGTTCTCATTGGTGGTTTCCAGTTAGTTTTTACTTTTTTCACTGCCTTAGGCGTCATTTTATTTTTCAATCCAAGTTTAGCGGAAAGACTGACTGCTGATAATCTACTTGCGAGAATAGTTGGCGCAGTAATATGTTTGATTTCCTTCTTACTTGCGAACTTTCTGTTGTATCGAAGATTAAAGGGGAAAATATTGAGGGTTAGTGAACGTTCAGTATTGATATATCCTTACTCGAATCCTCCTTACAATTCAGTCGAAATTCACTATGTAGGACCTGAGAGGGCAAAGGATTTAGAAGTCAGAAAACTTTATAAAGATCCACAAGGTCAAGAAGTGACTGCTGAAGTAACAGAATTTTTCCCTCAAAATGATCTCAAAATGCGTTGGCATCATCTCAAAGTAAACGTTCTTGAACCAGATCAAATTTTGCGTTTTCATTTGGTAAAGAAAAAATCAACTTTAGATGGAAAAGTAACTGTCTGGGTTCGTCTCACAGGGGTAGAGTCAGGTAAAAAGATTGAAATCAGAAGGGAATTTGACCTAAAGGAGGATTCCGGGGTGTTTGTTGCATAAAGAGAGTATTTATATGTATTTGAACGTGCTCTTGGTGACCCGGAATCGGCTAAATCGCAGACTTCCCATACCTTCCCAGCCAACCGGGAAAATTATGGCGCACGAATCGGGCGGACTTCGTCGTGAGCTCAGTCGAACGATTGGGCGGATAATCAATCTAGTATTATACTTGAACCCGGCGGGTTAAGTAGAACCAGACATGGTAGGGGCGAGGCAACTCGGACAGGCCATCTTTTGTTTCGAGAGCATCAAGCCGAGTTGCCTCGCCCCTACGCCATCAAACGATCTCTAGCTCAGACTTTGCCCATACCGTGTCAAAGTCTATGGTGGGGTTGTCCAGTTGAAAAAATTGTTATATGCTTAGACAAAGGAGGTAATCATGAGTGAATATATACCCAGTACCAGAGGATGGGTCGCGGAGCAAGTTGAACTCTATGAAAAAAGCGGCGGTACCAAAGGTCTGACCTTGCGGGACACCGGGCTGCCGGTCATCATTGTGACCAATCGAGGCTGGAAAACAGGGGCAATCCGCAAGACCCCCTTAATGAGAGCGGTGGATGGAAATAACTATATCCTGGTCGCCTCTCAGGGGGGCAGGCCAACACATCCGCATTGGTATCACAATTTGAAGGCGGATCCAAATGTCGAAATTCGGGACAAGACCGAACTCTATAAGATGCGGGTTCGAGAGGTCGTCGATGCAGCCGAACGAAAACGACTCTGGGATATCGCGGTAAAAGCATACCCTCCCTATGAAGAGTACCAGAAAAAAACTGATCGGGTTATCCCCGTCTTTGTCGCAGAACCCGTCGAATAAGCTCAAAGTACTTTGGGCTGCATCTCAATCCCCAACCAACCTTGAAAATTATGGGACGCGGATCGAGCGGATGAATAACGATAAAAACCCATAAAATCCGCTCGATCCGTGCTATCCGCGTCCTATTAGCACTCTAATCGCAAAAGTTACCCAAAATCAACCTCCAAAAGCCACGGCTTTGTGGTATAATAAAATAACTCCACGGCCGTTCCCTTATACCACTTCTTAAACCCTACAATCTCCCCATATAAATCCATTGGTCCCGTTTGAGCTAAGAGAGCGAGGTGATGCCTATGATTGTCTGAGTGCGGCAACTTGATACACTGTGTTGGACGAAGCGTAATGAACAAAACATATCAAGCATCAATACATGACAAGGAGATAAAATGCCCAAGTATCTGGTTCAAGGTAACTATGTTGGTGAAGGTCTAAAGGGCCTTATCAAAGAAGGTGGTACAAGCCGACGGGAGACGGTGGCGAAGCTGATAGAAGGCATGGGAGGCAAATTGGAGGCTTTTTACTATGCCTTTGGTGATGACAGCATTTACGCGATTTATGATGTACCGGACAATGTCACTGCTGCTGCTCTATCCCTTGCCGTCAACGGCAGCGGCGCAGTCACAATTAAAACGACTGTCCTCATGACCCCTGAAGAAGCTGATGAAGCGGTCAAAAAGACCGTTGCTTATCGTCCGCCCGGACAGTAGCCAATTCTTATCAGTCACGAATGACACGAACGGAGGAATCTACGGCCCGAAAATTTTATGTTCGTGTCATTCGTCTATTCGTGAAATTCGTGATTGATTCTAAGCACGAGTGTTAACATCTTCAGCAGGGTGTCACCATGCGAGGTATGGTTGACACTCTGCTTTTTTTGATGTACAAAATCGGACAAAACCCTCTCAGTAGACTTCACATAATAACTGTTTTAGGTTATAATCGTACATATCTTAAAATTTGTAACATATCTTAAAAAATCCAAGTTGCTACCTTGCCTACGGTCAGCCAGAAAAATCGACCACTCCTTAGTGGATACGATGGAAGTAGGAAGTAGGGATTAGGGAGTAGGAAAAATTCCCTACTTCTCGCTTGCGTCCATATTTCCTACTCCTCGGTTTGGGCGTATAGGTGCAACGCGAAGCTCAAAACCCGAAACTCGAAACCCTGAACCCGAAACCCGAAACTATTTACATTAGGAGTAACCGATGGCTGTTCGGAGTGGTGAAAATCAATATATTTATGGCCTGCACGACGTTGGTGGCGAGCATCTCTTAAAGCAGGGCGGACAGGCCAAAGGCTGGGTCCTGGTTACTGAGGAGCTTGGGGCCAATCCCAGCGACACCAGCGGCAAGGGCGACTTTTATAAACGCCTGTCCGACCAAGGGCTGGGAGTCATTGTCCGGCTTAATCAGGCCTATGGCCCGCAGGGAACCATCCCCGTGGAAGCCAAGTACCCGGACTTTGCCCGACGAGCGGCCAACTTTGTCCGCAGTTCGCCGGGAGCGCATATCTGGATTATCGGCAACGAGATGAATTTTGAGCGGGAGCAACCACGCCGCCCCGGCAGCAATCAAGCCGAGCCGATTACGCCTCGCCGCTACGCCGAGTGTTACAAGCTGTGCCGGCAAGCCATCAAGGGACTATCCGGTCACGAAAATGACCAGGTGGTGGTGGGCGCGATGGGGCCCTGGAATGCTCAAACCCCTTACGATGCCGATCCTCAGGGTAAATATTCCGCCAACAAAATTCCCAATGCGCCAGCCGATTATCCCTACAACGGCTTTTTTGGCGATTTCATTCTCTACTTGCGCGATATTTTGTTAGCCATTGGCCGCGAGAATTGCGACGCCATCGCCATTCACGCCTACTCGCATGGCTATGATCCGGCATTGATCGCTAGCCCGGAAAAGATGGGCGCGCCCTTTCAAAACTATCACTATCATTTTCGCACCTACCGGGACCAGATGGCAATTATCCCTCAAGCCTTCCGCGACTTGCCGGTCTATCTGACCGAGGCCAATGGTGATGAGGACCCCGGCGGAGTCAGGTGGCCCGATGTCAATAAGGGTTGGGTCAAGAATGCCTATAAAGAGATTAATGATTGGAATCAGGCCGGTAACCAGCAAATTCGCTGTATGATTCTGTATCGCTGGTCCAAAGATGATAAATGGCATATCGACGGCAAGGGACAGGTTCAGCAAGATTTGCAAGAAGCCATCGCCATGAACTACGCCTGGAATCCCGATGTTAAGGTAACGGGAACTGCACCCAGGCCAGATACAGGAACCATCCCTAAGCCGGAGGTACCGGGCTATCGTACCCGATATCTCAGCCATAATACGCCTACCTCTGTTGCGGCGGCACAAACGCTCAGTGTGAATCTTACGGTTCAAAATGTGGGTAGTTTCACCTGGACCAGTGGTGGGGCTAATCCCTTTCGGTTAGGGTTTCAATGGTATGATAGCTCTGGTCAAATGGTCCAGATGCCTTCTCAATTCGATTTTCGCACTCCCCTACACAGCGATGCCCCGCCCAACAGTCAGGTTACCTTCCAAGCCCGCTTGCGAACCCCGGATAAAGGCGGTACCTATCAGCTACGGTGGGATATGGTCCACGAACAAATCACCTGGTTCACCAGCCAGGGGGATGCCGGGTTATTGGTCAGTCCGATTACGGTCAGCCCGGCGGTTGAGGTCACACCGAAGCCGACTCCCACCACGCCGGGTCAGGTGCAAATCCAGAATGTCATCGACCAATTGGAGAAACATCCCTCAAAGCATTATGCCCAGCGAACGCTCGAGTCCATCCGGCGGATTATCGTGCATCATACCGCCACCCCAGCCAACATTACGATACAGCGTATCGCCGAGTTTCTGGTGAAAAATAGGGATTTGCCCGGTATTACTTATCATTTTTGTATCACAGACCAGGGCGTTGCCTATCAAGGACAACCACTTGAGGCTATGTCGGTCCATGCCGGTCAGGACAGCCGTGACAGCGTTGGGGTTTGCTTAATTGGTAATTTTATGGAGAATCCACCTCCCCAGGCGCAATTAGATGCCACGGCCTCGGTTCTGGCTCAGGTGGCAACGAGACTTAACCTCAATACCAGCCAGATTTTTGGCTTTAGTGAGCTTATCAATACCCAAAGCCCCGGCGCGACCTGGCCGACATGGAAAGGACCGCTGCTGGCTAAGGTGAACAGCTTGATGGGTGGTGCGCCAACGTCGACTCCTACTCCTACGGGGAAAACGATTCAGCACTACGTGCTTTTTTGGCATCACGGGCCGGGCAACTGGGCCGAGTGGGACTTTCGTGGCGCACTTGATTACGTCAGCAAATTCCCGGTGACGATTGGCTTCTCGATTGAGGAGGCTAAATCGGCAAAATATGTCACCATTGTCGGCGGGCCGGGTGGTGTACCGCAATCGGCTGAAGCCGAGCTACGGGCTGCCGGCTGCCAGGTCGAGCGTATTGCCGGGGTCGATGAGGCCGAAACACGCCGCATGTTGGAACAGTTGGCCGCTCAAAACAAACGATTTAGGACTTTGGCTTAAGGAGTAGTAGATTATGCCACTTCATAAAGGTGAAAATCCTTATATTTACGGCTTGCATGATAAAGGTGGTGAACACCTCATGATTGCCCCTGGTGGCGAAGCCAAAGGCTGGGTATTGGTTTCGGAAGCCATTGGCAGTGAAGCCAATGAAACAAGTGGAGGCAATTACACAGATATAACCAGCAAAGGGCTGGGCCTGATTGTACGTCTGAACCAATCGTATGGTACGAATGGAACCATCCCCCGCGAGGCCCGCTATCCCGAATTCGCCCAACGGGTGGCTAATTATGCGGCAAATTCTCAAGGGGCCAATATCTGGCTCATCGGTAATGAGATGAACTTTGAGCGTGAGCAACCCCGGCAAGAAGGCAGCGACCAGGCCGAAACGATTACACCCCGTCGCTACGCGGAATGTTACAAATTGTGTCGTCAGAAAGTCAAGGCTGTTCCCGGCCACGAAGATGATTTGGTGGTTGTGGGGGCTATGGCTCCCTGGAATGCGCAGACCAAGTACCCCGCGGACCCTCAAGGCAAATATCCAGAGAATACCACCGGGGATTGGATTGCCTATATGCGTGACATTTTGGTGGCTATCGGGCCTGAAAATTGCGACGCCATCGCCATTCATGCCTATTCGCATGGTTATGCAGCCGAGTTGGTCTTTAGCGAAGCCAAGATGGGAAATCCACTTTTTACTCAGTACTATTACAATTTTTATACCTATAAAGACCAGATGGCGGTGATACCAGAAGATATGCGCCACTTGCCGGTATATTTGACGGAGGCCAACGGCGATAGAGAAGAACACGGCGAACCTACCTGGCCGTTTGGCAATAATGACTGGATTAAAAATGCTTATAAAGAGATTGATAACTGGAATAAGTCGGGCCAACAACAGATTCGCTGTGTGATTCTGTTCCGTTGGATGAAAGATGATCTAGGTTGGTCGATTGATGGAAAGCCTGAGGTTCAGCAGGATTTCAAAGAGGCCATCGCCAAGAATTACAAATGGGATCAGGATTGGAAACCACCCAAACCCAAGCCCGGATACTTGGCCGAATATCTGAGCCACAATACCCCCAGTACGGTTCCGGCGGCTCAAGCACTCGATGTGAATCTCTCGCTGCAAAATGCAGGTACCTTTGATTGGGTGCCAGACGGTCCTCAACCATTCCATTTGGGCTTTCAATGGTACAATGCCGCCGGACAAATCGTTTCATTTCCTTCTAACCTCGATTTCCGAACGTCGCTCCCCCGCCGGGTTCGGCCTGGTGAACAGGTTGATTTACGCGCTCGCCTGCGCACGCCAGACACACCTGGTAGCTACCAACTGCGCTGGGATATGGTCCAGGAACAGGTCACTTGGTTTTCCAGCCAGGGCGACCCGGCCCTGATTCTACCCATTTCTGTGACGGCTGCTGCGATTACTGGCACTTCCAGTTTTGCCGCTATCACCACGGCCCCTGCCGTACCCGTAACCCTCGACTCTGAGGATGTCGTGGCTACCCTGATCCACAATCCGGCCAAACAATACCCCATGCGTACCCATGCCGATATCAGGCGTATCATTATTCACCACACGGCTACACCGGCCAATGTTAGCGTGGAGCGTATTGCCGAATTCCAGGTGAAAAACAAGGATTTGCCCGGTATAACGTATCATTTCTGTGTCACCGCCGAAGGTCGAGTCTACCAGACCCAATACCTGGAGACGGTCTCGGCCCATGCAGGGACAAACAGCCAGGATAGCGTCGGCGTCTGTTTGATTGGCAATTTTACCAGTACGCCGCCACCCCAAGCTCAATTAGATGCCACCGCTCCCCTACTGGCGCAACTGGCAACGATGCTTGGCCTGACTACCGATCAAATTTATGGCTACAGCGAGCTTGTGACCACGGGTAGCCCCGGAGCCACCTGGCCTAGCTGGAAGCAGGGTTTGTTGGCCAGAGTGCGTCGCTTAATGCGCAGTGGCAAAGAAATCACCATTCCCCAGACAACCACTACCCCGGCTGGAAAAGCAATCGACCATTATATGCTCTTTTGGTATCAGACGCCGGATAAGTGGGCCGAGTGGGATTTGCAGGGCGCTTTTGATTATATCGCTCGTTTCAAACCGACTATTGGCTTTGACCTCGAACAGGCTAAAGCCGCCAAATATGTGACCATCGTCGGGGGTGAAGGCGGCGTACCGGCCGCTGCCGAAGGAGTATTACGCGCGGCTGGCTGCCAGGTCGAGCGCATCGCCGGGAAAACCGAGGCCGAAACGCGGGGCATGCTTGAACAGTTGGTCGCTCAGGGCAAGCGTTTTAGGTCGTTGAAATAAATAGGTAGAAGTTATGCAGTTCACCTTCCCGGAAGTTGAATCGGAGGCGATTTTGCTGAATTATGCCGGATTATCAGGCTTACAACCAACTTCCGGGAAGGTTTTATAGTCCAACTGCGTAAGCCCTAAATAGGTTAAAATTTAGTAAGTGGAAGTAATTTTTTGTGACATTGACCGGTTATTATGGTAAAATGATTAGACCAGATTCTAATATCACTTTGCCCAAACACCGGAATGACTACCCAACCCCTAGCCTTAATTATTGAAGATGATGAGCGACTGGCCGAAATATTTTCGGTTGCCCTGGTGAATTATGGATTTGCCACAGAAATTATTCTGGATGGTGCGGTTGCTTTCGCCCGGCTAACCGCTACCGAACCGGCTGTGGTTGTTCTAGACTTACATCTACCGAATGTCCCCGGCCAGGAAATTTTACGCCAAATCCGAGCCGATGAGCGGCTGGCTAAAACCCCGGTGGTGGTTGTTACCGCGGACCTCTCGGCGGTCCAAGAGGTGCGAGACATTGCCGACCTGATTTTGACCAAACCCTTCAAGGTCAAGATGCTACAAAAAGCCGTAGACCGTGTCATTTCAGATCATAGATTTATGTAATGAGATTGCGAGTTAAGCCGCCTCAAAGGCGGCTTTTTTATTGCAAGCCTACAAGGTTCTAAGTATTTGGTTCAGCACGCCCAAAAGGGTAAAATAGAGTTACACCGAAATACAAGCGCCTATGGCATCTGGAGTGCAATGAACAACATAACCCGTGAACAAATTCGTGATATCTACAAGCAAACAGCCATAAAAATAGTATTTGCCCCGGAATTACCTTGCCGGATACCGGTTCCCGCTAAAGATGCCCTCTGTGGTCAACCGACGGGTACGGGGCGAGTGGTTAATATCAATGAGGTTGCCAACCTACGCTGGCAAAATACCGGCTTAAAAGCCGATGATTGGATTTTGTTGCCTATCTGCCAGAACTGTGATGATGATCTGTTTGGCAAATAATGATGGATTAAGAGAAAATGGAGAAGCAGCTATTCCAGGGATAAAATTTTAGCTTGAGCACTTACCTGACCTCCCTCGAAACCGAATTGAAAAAACGCCTCAACAATTATCCCTATACGCCTTGGGGTCGCAAACAGGGCGATGATTGGGATAGAAAGACCAACTTTATCTATCGAACCTCATATTGGGATAATCTGCGGAGAATCGTCGATGATATGCCCGAAGAGTTGCGGCACTATGCTATCAATCGTTGGTTTAATTATTGGTCGGCCATGGGTGTCGAGACCATTTTTTGCGATTTACCCGGCGTAATCGCCGCCAAAAATCCCAAAGATAGACTGGTTGATTTCACCATCCAGGGCATTAAATTCGATCACAAAACAACAGTATTCCCCGGCGGCTACCAGCAAAGCCCTCGCTTTGCCGCCATCAATCCCCAACACTTAACCACCTGGTTATATCAAAATCAGAGTACCGAAAAGCGCTACCATACTGCCAACCGTCTCTTTGTTGTTTTGCATGATGACAAGGGCGAACATTGGAAGCTACGGGCTGAGTTATCGGTTATCAAGCAACAGGTAGAGCAATATATCCGAGACTTTGCGCCTGAGCGACTTATCAGCTTGAGCTTGGATGGTAGCGAGGTTCTAACCGATGTAATTTGGGTGCCGAACGAGCCGCAAGCAACTATAGCTTCTCACTAACCATAGAAATATCCTGAATCACAACCAAAGAACTACAATCTCCGTAGCTTCTACGGATTATAGTCTCGGTAGTTTATACGGATGAATCATGATACAAAATTCAGTGTTCCCTACGGTTCACAATAGTTAGAACTTTGTATATACTGGTATCTAAGCTGATAGATGTACTTTAACAGGGGAGCGTTCTAAGCGTTAGCATGCCATAGCAATTTTGCTGACTTAATAGACAGGAGATAGTTGAAATGATTAACCAACGAGGAATTCTCAGAGTACCAGATTTTGCACTACCACGAACCAGCACCAGAGCATCTCATAAACTCGATTATCGCCTTTACGACTCTCTAGTAGCTGATAGCATTCGGGAAGAAATCCCGGTATTTTACAAAAAATTGGCCGTATGTGTATTCGCTATCGCTTTTGGAACTGGCATTGGTGTTATTACCCCAATTGTAACCCAGGCTCTGGGACACTGGCAGTATTTCTAAAATCCGCTTCCGTTCAAAGGTAGAAAGCCCATCTGTTTTAGGGCTTCTCTCCGCTGAATCGGTGACTTTCGGCCGGTAATCGCGTAAAATGTGCGAAACTCGCGGCTTTCGTCGGCGGAGAGAAGCCCTGAAATAAATGGTTTAACAGCTTTATACGGGTCGGGAGTATCCATCTTCGATTTCGACATCAATTGGCACTTACTATACTAGAACTCGGCCCTCAAATACTCATTGAGCTACTCACTCCCACCCGCAAAGCCGCTTCGGCGGCTTTTTTATTTGGGGCGGCAGTATAGCCAGGTATCGGCTTAACAGGACTTTTTACTCAATTGTAATTGTTTCTAAACTTTGTTAAACTGTTAACAATAATTCGGTAGCAATATCACTTATTAGTATTAGAGTGTACCTTAAAACCTTTAACTGCGTGCAGAGTCGTCTGGCTACCATCACTCCTGAGTGGGTGTATTTAAACGCCTTCTGTTATGTGTCTTCTTAATCCGAAAGGAAGCGACACACGCAGTGGGCGTTTTTTGTGCTTTAAAAGTTCGATAAATCTGTTGTTGTGCGGGGTGGTTGCAATTATGGAGGTGATTGTCGCTTTTAGTTAATTTGAGCGTATAAGGGAATAGTTGCGAGAGGTCTACATAAAATGAGCGGATCGAGTATGTATGATTCGTTGCAAATGGCTTATGAATTTATCGAGCAGGCCGACAAGCTGGCCGATAGCAGCGAGTATGGCGCTGCTTATGTTGCTTTGGAAAAAGCCAAAACGTATGCTTTCAACAATAAGGCCCTGTTGGATGATATTCAGGGTCGGTATGATGCCTTGAAGAAGGCCCAGAAGCAGTTTGTTAAAGGGTTAGAAGCAGAGGCTGCCGATCTCTTCAACAAGGACCGCTTTGACGGCCAAAAAGCGCGTAAGGTTTTACAGGTCTTACTTCAACAAAATGGTCAAAGCCAATTAGCTCAAAGCCTGTGGGCCGAGCTACCCACCCGCGAAGCCGCCGAGCGGGAACGTCGCTTGGTTGATGAGTTTCAGCAGGAATTAGAAGGAATCTGGCAGCGGGCGCGGGAACTGGAAGAGAGCGGCGCGGGTAGCCGGGCAGTAGCTGAGTATGAGCAGGCTCTGGTCGAGGCCTCAAAAAAGGTTGGCGATGCTCCAACTGTCATCTCTTTTCAACATCTTAAATTGATGGCGGCTGAAAAGCGCGATCAAGCCAAAGATAGGTGGGTAGGAACGCCTACCCTGATTCTGACGCGCAAAGGCGAAGAGTTGATCGACCGCTATGAGGCACTAAAACAGCAGGGTGAAACCGAAACCGAATTTTTTGATGAAAATGGTGAGTTTTTAGGTCGTCTGCCGGTTGATGAATGTATTGACCGGGCCAAAAAGATGGCCAGCCGCTTTGCCGAACAAAAAGCACAAGATTACCTGGACCAGGCACGCCAGTTGCTGGCTGAGTCCCCCGGAGCGGCCTATGAAAAGATTCAGGAGGCTCTCTCCATCGCTCACCCCAGCGATTTTGCCAAAAGCATTTTAGAACAAGAACTCAAAGATAAGATTGAACCGGCCATGCAACGGCGGGAGGAGGCGCTGGCACAAGTCAAGGCGGCTTTGGGCCAAAAGGATCCAATTGAAGCCTGGCTAACCGTCTATGAGGCCGAGCGAATCGATAAATTTACGCCAGGTATAGAGGATGCTCGGCAACGACTCTTACCAATGGTTGAGCAAGAATTTGCTAATTTGCTTGAAGCCGGTCAACAGTATCGAGCCATAGAAGATTTTCAAAAAGCTCGGATACGCTTTCAAGGGGCCGTCGAGATCGCCCAAATGATGTTTGTTTATGATGCAACATATCAGGAGTGGTATTCTAAGGCTCAAAAAGCTTTTGAGGACTGCCTTCAGTTCGAAAGTGACCTTGAGCAATTCAATCAGCGGCTCGATGACATTGCCCAGCTAAGTCAATCCGAACCGGAACAGGCCAAAGAACAGCTAACTGCTCTGGCTACTCAGGACCTTTTGGCTTCTGCTCGGGCCAAGGTTGAGCGGTTGCAAGTTCAGATTGGCTTGCAAATAGGGGTAGATCAACTCTATAACACGCTTGAGCAAAAAATGTTTGAGGCCAAGGATGGAACTGAGTTGATCGCCATCGAAGAGGGCGTGAGGCAGGCTCATTTGGATTACCCCGACGAAGAACGTTTTCCTCGTTTGATTGACCGAATTATTGGACGTCGCGCTTTCCTGAAAGGGTCCGAGCTTTGCGAAGACCCGCAACACTTTCTCGAAGCCCAAGAACTGCTGCAAGAGGTCATTGAATATGACGGCGACGATGCGGCAACGGCTCAGGCGTTATTGGATAAAATCGCAGCCAATGAGCAGCAAGAGGCCGATATTGCTATGGCCCTACAAGTGGCTTTCAGCTCTTTAGAGAATGACGATGCGCACTCTGCCTATTTGCTTTTGGAGCCTTATCGCCACGTTGTCTCACATCAAGCGTCTCAAGTTCAAAAAATGATAAGTATGGCTGTGATCCGCTGGCGGAGTGAAATTGACCGGCAGTTGGAAGAGTTAGTGAATACCGGAAATTTGAGCCTGCCCAAAGTGGAGTCCTTGCTACAACAATTGGAACGTAGCCAATCGCCGCGCTTAGCCGAGTGGCAACGTCGCGCCCTGGTTCCGGCGTATGTCAATACCGCACGAGACCTTCAGGAATTGAATCATTGGAATCAGGCCGGAAATTTGTGGGAGGAAGCATTTCGATTCGCCCCCAATGACCCTGAAATTTTAGAAGGCCGGCGCAATGCTAGAAAGCATCTGGCTTTGGTCCAGGCCGAAGTGTCCTCTAACCCCGTTGAGAGAGAAAATCTTCTCGATGACCTCAATCGCCTTTATAGTGATGATCTTACCATCAAGCGCTATCTGGCCGAGTTTTATTATAACCAAAACCGTTTTGTCGAGGCGCGCTTGGTGGTCGCCCAGGCAAAATTTCTTGCCGATGTGGTGACATCGCCGTTAAGCGCCGACGTTGAGGCTATTCGCCAACTTGAAATTTTGGTCGAAGCGACTGAAGATTTTGAAAAGCGCAAGTCTGCTATTCGTAGCCAGTTAAGGGACCGAACCTCTTTTAACGATTTGCGAGAGGCACGACGAGCCTATGAGCAGTTGCTCAAGGCAACGCCAGGCAAAGTCGAAGAGTTGGAGGGTTGGTGGGCTGATCTGATTGAAGAAACGGTCAATGAGATGATGTCTCAGATTGTGAAATTGTCTGATACGGTTGGCACAGCCTTGGCCCGGACAGAGCTATTATTCAAAGTTGTGGCGTTACAGCCTCGTCCCGAATTCCAGGCGCAGGCTGAACGAATGTTGATACTAAGTTACAGCCAACTCCCTTCGGAAATTCGTTCTGTGGTCGGTAACCCGGAAGGAGTCGGTTATGGATCGGCCGAGCGGGCCTTAACCAACCATATCGCCAAGGCTAAAGATTTACATAATAAGTTGGTGAATATGAGCCAGGTAAAACGTGTTGCACTCGATTTGGGGATTGCATTCCCAGAGTCTACGGTAGATCTCAATAAGGCTCTTTATGAGCTTGAACTGACTCTGGAAAAGCTTTACTTTGCTCAAGAGAAGCATCGCGAAATCAAAAGCCAAATTGACGTGGCGATGATGACCGGCAAATGGGAAACGGTTCATGATAGCCTCAATGAACTAAAACGGAAGCACTTGAGCCAACATCGCGGGTTGCAGGAAATATCGGTAGAAGTTACAAAAGCCAAACACAAACGTACCAATCTCGAAGCCGCGATTGCCCAAATTAAAGCGGCGATGCTTCTGGAAAAGTTTAAGACGGTTCAAAATCGGCTACAGTACATGGTCGCAGAGGACCCCAATGATGAGATGCGACTCCAGGCCAGCCTGGAGGTCGTTGATCCCTATACTGGCTTGAAAGTCAAAGGGCAGCAAGAGCTTAGTAGTCTCGTTGCTGAGAAATTGGCCGTATTTAATACCCTACGACAATGGCAAACGAACTGTCAGCCGCCTGTTAATTGGCAAATTGTTCGTGCTAGAATGATGGGGTTAGCTGATGGTGGCAATTTTGTTTCGGCCATTCGTTTAGGGCAATCTGTTAAAGGGGAAAATGATGAACATCAGGGGATGCTCCAAACTACATCCTGGTCTTGGGGGCATGTACGCGAATATCTGGCGACTCCTCCTTTACCGCGAGAGCAACTGAACAGCAGCCACGCCGAGACTATGGTTGAGCAAGCCAACCAGCAAGTTCAAATATTGCTAAAGCACATCAGCGAATGTGATTTATTGATAGTAGAGCTACAACAGAAAGAAAAACAGTTTAAGCAAATTCTCAGCCAGCTAGCGCCTCTATTGCAACAGATAGATAAGTTGAAAAAGTCTCGTAGCCCCAAGTCTTCCTCATCGGCTGAAGACCAGGATATAAAACGCCAACTCATTAGTCTGGTTGAACGAGGTCGCCAGCTTTGTCCGACCTACCCGGTGTTTGTTAAGTTTGAAGAGAATAATTTGTAAAGAAACAAGGTAATGACAATCTGTTTTCACTGGGTGTTGTATTCACTGCAACTGACCCGGTACAAGGTGGTTGAACTGGGCTACCCGTAGGCCTTAATCGATAAGTGGTACTGTTAGTTGGGGTTGACATCAATTTTATATTGAGAGGTCAATTATGGGAACACGGGTCATATCCGGCGACTCTGTCTATGTATTAATGTTAGATATGCTGGGTAAAGGCGAAACTGCTCAGGTTTTTCCGGCTTATCTGGAAGGGACAGAGCCTGACCAGGTAGCATGGGCTATAAAGCTGGCAAAAAATCAAGAGCATAATGCTTATATTGAGCGCGAGTATGATGTCATAAAGAAGCTACACCGAGCCATGCCACCCCTGCCCAATGTGGCTCACGTATCGAGCCCAGATGGGTCTACTCGACCAGCAACATGTCTTCCAATTGTAGAGTTGGGGGTCTCAATCGATGGGCGTAAGGCGCTTATTATGCAGCCCCTCTTGCGTCACTCTTTATTGGGAATCTTTGAAGGGTTGACCGACCCGCTTAAGCGAGAAAAGCTGGCCCTGACTGCTGCTCGACAATATGCCACCTTATTGCAGGCCATGAGACAGGCTAATATTACCTGCCTGGATCGTAAATTGGGCGATCTCTGGTGGGTAGGACCGCCTGAGTCCGGTCATTTGATGGTCACCGATTGGAATGTTGTTAGTGATACCTTCAATTTTGTGATGGATTTACGTCGCTTTGGGCTGCTCTGGTTTGAGTTGCTCATTGGCCGCCAAATGCTGCACGATTTCCAACCAGGGCGCAGAGATTTTGAACAGATTCAGGAGAAGCTCAGTTATGGTCTCTGGTATGTGATTGGTCGGGCGCTTGGCTCTAGCATGGGGCCTCAGTTTGAACCCATTCAAGAGATGGTCGATGTTTTGGATAGATTAGCCGGGTTTTATTGGCAACACCCCGTCACATTGATAGAAAATGCTCAAGCAGCTCTTGAAGAAGCCCAATCACATCTGGATCGAACCAAAGCCGATTGGGCCTGGATACAATTTGATATCGCTCACCGTCTGGATGGTCGTGACCCGGATGCCGAGTTAGAGGAGGCTCGCCTGTGGGCTTATGATCCCGTGATGCAGGCCGCACCAGATTTGATTCGAAAACTGGCCTCGCCCCAATATTCCGAAGCCGGAGAACAATTGCAAGAGCTAAAACAAAAAGTGCAAAGACCCCAGGAATTGGGCGAAATTGATCGCTGGCAATATGGCCTTGATCTGCTGAATATGGCCAAAGATATTATGATTAAATCTAGCCCCACAGGTGACCTGACCCACATGGCGGAAGAATTTTCAAGAATCCAGGAATTGTTAGTCATAGGAGTCTTGCGTTCGCTTAATGCCAGAGATGGGTCCGTTGCCTACAAGAAATTGCAAGAGCTAACCCAAGTGTTACCCCCAGGTATGACCCACATCGGCCTTGAACGAGTAATATCTTTTGAGCTTGAAGCCTTATTTTGGACAACCTATCAGAAGGTTCAGAAAAATCTGCACACGAATCCCGAACAGGCTCTGAAGAGTCTACAGGAAGCCAAAACCTCTCGGGCCGGGATTAGCCATTGGCCCGATGTATATGAACCCACTTTGGACGATTTGGACCGTTTACAATCGGTGATAGAGATAAATTTGCGAACTGTGATGTTGGCCGGTGATGCCAAACCACCTATTGCAAAAGAGGAGCCAATTGATACTGAGGTGGTAGGTAAGCCGATTACCCCACCGGAGACAGATAAGGATAGGCCAGGCTTAAGAAAGGGTCTGGTTGAGAATCGCTGGAGTGAAGGAATTACCAATTTGCTTATCCGGCTGGAGGCGGAGCCTGATAATGAAGAACTTAAGGGTACTTTAAAGCAGACCTTGCAGCGCCTTAAAGAAAAACTTCAAGCGTTAGCCAGGCGTCGCCTTACCCCCATTCGGTTGTCTGAACGAGCCAATATCCTGGAAACCTTGCTACAAGTGCCGGAGAATTTTGAAGCTGATTTGCCTTCTAAGGTGCAGCTACACCAAGAATTGGCCCAGATTCGCCAACTTGAGAGCCAGATTGCGCAAGATCAACAAGAGCTATTTCAGAACCCCGGTCAGGTTTTAGCCCGCGCTCTGGAAAATGAATATGAGCTTTTCGATGATGTTGGAATGTCGGTAGCGGGACTCAAGGTCATGCATCAGGCGGGACGGTGGGATAATCAAAAATTTTCTCAAGAGATAACCAGGGTTGAAAGGCAAGCCGAGCGTTTCTTGACGATGACCAACCTCTTAGAGGATCATAAACAGGAGCTTGAACAAACCCTGACTTTGTATACTTCTTTGTCAGAAGAGGCTTCTCCAACCGAGATAAGCCCTTTTTTAGCCAACACGTTACGTCTTTATTTGACCGCGGCTCAGGCCCAATTACAAGGAGGTGAAGAAGCAACAAACTCGCTGAACCGGGCCAATCATTTGCTTCAAGCGGCCAAGCAGTTTCTTGACCCGGTTGATTATACCACTTACCAGGACCTCTATGAGCATTTGAGCGAGTTGGCCAATGGTAAATCTGAGACTGCCTTACAATTAGAGCCATCAGCTACCGATGTTGTTGAAAGGCAATTAGAAGAGTGGTTTAGAGCCTATCGCTTTGAGGATTGTTATCAATCCTTAGCCAAATTGGATAATCATGCCCAAAAGAAAAAGTGGGAGACTCGTTTGAGTGATGCTCGACGGCTCAAAAAAGCTCTGGATCAAGGTGAACCTCAAACAAATAATAGCCGCTTCCGTAAGAGGCAAAATATTCAACTATATATTGATAGACTCGATACCTTACGCAGCAATGCCACCAACTGTGAGCCAATGGCTTATGACCTCTACAAGAACGAAATACAGAAGCTATATCAACAAATCTGGCAGAATTTAGAGCAATTGGATAAAAAGTTGGCCCAGCAGTATGAGCCGAATCTCCGCCTTCGAGCGCCAACCGTTGAGCCAGGTTGAGTTGATTATGATAGAACATGCGTAGTTGACTGGTTGCCAGGGTGAAATTTATCACGGAGACACGGAGGGCACTGAGTTTTTCTCAATAATTTCTCTGTGCCCTCTGTGTCTCCGTGGTTTGGAATATTTCAACCGCGTAATATTTATATGATTCAACCCTGATTCATCTGAACGAAATAATCCTGTACACCCTGTTGCCAATGCGGCAATGATTGACCGGTAACCAGATGATACAGACGGCAATCCAAAACGGTTCGTTTTGGTCGTGCGGCGGCACGTTTGGGGGTGACGTCCATAATTTCAACAGGCTCCGAGCGTTCGGTGCATTTGAGGACAAATTGGGCAAAAGCAGCCCGTGTGCAACCCCCGATACTGGTGATGTTATACAGCCCATATGCGCCAGTTCCAATTAGATTTTGAATAGCTTCGGCCAAATGACCCGTATATGTCGGTGACTCAATTTGGTCTACGGGCATCCGCACCATACCTTCATTATCGGCGGCCTTGAGTACCCGCTCGACATAGTTGTTCGGAGCATGTCCGAATAGCCAGGCTGTGCGCACCACATAGGTGCGCGGGCAAATATGGCTGCATAGCCGCTCACCGGCCAGCTTTGACCGGCCATACTGGTTAATGGGCGTAGGCAGGGCCACCTCATCATAGTCTAACTCGGAATTGCCATCAAATACATAATCTGTAGAGATGTAAAGTAGCTCGCTCCCAATATTTTGAGCTGCCAGGGCTAAATTCTGCGCTCCAACTGCATTGATCTGCCAGGCGCGGTCTGGCTCGGTCTCGCAGCGTTCGACGTCAACAAAGGCAGCTGAGTTCAATATCAATTCGGGATGCGCATCGCCAAGCAGTTCGAGTGTTCTGGGCCGGTCTGTGATATCAATCTCATCAATATCCCAGGCCAGGATTTCGTGGTGATGGCCTAACACCCGGCATAACTCTCTGCCCAACATTCCTTTAGCTCCGATGATTGCAATTTTCATTATTTGTCCCTCTCTAATCTCTAGACAATAAAAATAATTTCTGGCATACTATTTGTAGATTTAACACAGCGCCCGGAGATACTTTCATGAAACCCTACGCTATCGGCATTGATGTTGGCGGAACCAAAATTGCCGCCGGTTTGGTCAATCGAGATGGTGCTATTCAAACTCGCTATACCACCTATGCCCACTCTGAACAGCAACCTGAACTTGTAATTGAGGCCATTGTCCAAGCCTACAAGGCTGTACTTGAAGAAAGCCAAGCAAAAGCAACGGATATTGAAGCGATTGGCTTAGGCTTTGGTGGAAACACCAACGGTCCGGCTGGCATCGTTTTGGTTAGCTCCAATCTGCCTGCATGGAATCATGTTCCTCTCCGTGATATTGTGGCCGAGCGGGTGGGTCAGCCGGTCGTCTTGGATAACGATACCAACGTTTGTGCCTTGGGTGAGCATCGCTATGGGGCCGGACGCGGCACCCAAAATATGTGTTATGTTACCTTTAGTACCGGCTACGGCATCGGCATTATCATCAATAGTGAGCTATACGTTGGTTATTTGGGCACAGCCGGTGAGCTAGGTCATGTGGTCGTTGAAGTCGGCGGCCCTCCCTGTACTTGTGGTAAGCATGGTTGTCTTATGGCGTATGCCAGCGGCGTTGGTATTTCTCGTATGGCCTATGAAAAAATTGAGACCGGTGCCGAGACTCTGCTTCGTGAAATGGCCCCCTCCGGTGGGCGACGCATTACCGGCAAGATGGTTGTAAAAGCGGCCCAACAAGGTGATGAAGTTGCTCACGAAATTTTGCGAACCGCCGGCTATTATGCCGGAGTGGGCTTATCAATCATCATTCAAATGCTCAACCCCGAAATGATTGTAATCGGTGGGGGCTTGACCCGAATCGGTGCGATGGTTATGGACCCTGCCATGGAAGCGATGCAAGAGCATACCCAGCCGGAACTACTCGATGATGTGCGGCTTGAACCCTGGCAATTAGGCGATGACCTGGGTATCATTGGCGCGGCGGCTAAAGCCTTTGCCCACTCAGAGATACGCTCACGCTAAGACTCGTCTGATAAATTCTATTCAGTGCCTCGCTCTCTGGCTATCCAGGCACAGCCCAAAATAGCCGCGTCATCACCTAATGGACTGGCGATTACCCTGACTCGCGAGCCTATTGATTCGAAGGCACGATAGCGCACGGCTTCACGGGTTGGGGTCAGCAGTAAATCACCGGCTTGAGCCACACTGCCACCGATAATATAGGTGCTGATATCAAACATATGGGCCATCGCCGCGATGCCTATCCCCAAAGCTTGACCTGCCTGCTGAAAAACCTGGATAGCCTGCGGTTGGCCTTGGGCCGCTAAGTCGGCGATGGTTTTACCATCGGCATTGGCAGGGAGCTTGGTATCCGTGCCTTTGATAGCATCCTTAAAGCGTTCGACCAAATCCGGCCCGGCGACATAACCTTCCAGACAACCATTGGAGCCACAGGAACAGGCCGGGCCATTCATATCTACCGTAATGTGCCCAATCTCTCCCGCCGAGTTGTTAGAACCCCGGTGTAATTCACCGTTAATAATAATGGCAGCGCCTACCCCTGTGCCCACCACGATAAAAACCATATCGTTCCCATCACGCCCAGCCCCAAAGTGAAACTCACCCAGAGCAGCAGCTTTAGCATCGTGTTCAATAGGCGCGAGGAGGCCCAGTCGCTCTTCCAGCATCTGTTGCATGGGGACATTGATCCAACCGGTCATATTGGGCGGATCCAACACTATACCTGTGGTGTGGTCGAGGGGGCCGGGGCAACATACACTAAGCGCCGCAATAGGCTCACCGGAAGGCAGGCTAGTTTGGAGTTGTTCCACGCAATGAGCAATACGCTCGACCACTGATGCCGGTCCTTCGGCAACATGCGCCTCTACATATACCTTTTTTACAATTTCATTTTTGGGGTTGATCAAGCCTGCTGCAATTTTTGTTGCGCCAAGGTCTACGCCAATCACCCATTTCTGTGACGGTGACATGTTCCTTCCTCATCCGGGAACCATTCAACTCCGACGCGATTATACGCCGCACATGAGAAAATGTCAAGAAATAGGCAAATCCCTGCTCATATCTTTGACAAATGAGCAAGAATTGTGGTATACTGAAGATTATATGAGCAATGCCACCTGTTCATTGGCTTGATTTTCTATGATTTCTCCAAATATTGGCGAATCATTGAGTAGAAATGACGACAAACCGCCAGATTCAAATCCTACAACACTTAACCAGACACGATTATCTTGAAGTCACTCAGTTGAGTGAGTTATTAGAGGTTTCACCTTCCACTATCCGCCGTGAGCTAAACGTTTTGGAAAAGAGCGGTCTTCTGGAACGTTCGCATGGGACGGCCCATTTACCGACTCCGATTCGCTATGAGCTTCCCTTTGAAAAGCGGGCATCTCGGCAAGTTAAAGCCAAGCGAAAAATAGCAGAAATGGCTAGCCACCTCATTAAGCCGGGGCAGGTTGTGGGTCTGAGTGGGGGAACAACAGCCACCGAATTAGCCCGTCAGTTACGGACGGTGGAGGATATAACTGTTGTCACCAATGCATTGAATATTGCTCTCGAGTTACGAGGGCAATTGAGCAAACGGGTAATTGTCATCGGTGGCATCATGAATCAGGATTCCTATGATCTGGTAGGCGATTTGGCGGTTCAAGGGTTGCAAAATGTACACCTTGATCTTGCCTTCCAAGGAGTTAGCGGCATCGATTTGAAATTTGGTTTTTCTGTAGCGGATGAGCCAGATGCTGTTGTGGCCAGAGCTTTGCGAGCCGCCGCCGACAAAACTATCATCATTGCCGATCATTCTAAGATAGATAAGGCTACATTTGCTCGCTTTTGTCCCTTATCAGAGGCCGATATGCTTATTACCGATGATGGTGTGAGCAATGACCAACAGGTAAGATTAGAACAGGATGGCTTAAAGGTTCTTGTTGCTGAGTAGGTAGTAAAGATACCTCATGTTTTGGGTATTTGGCTTATTAACGGCTTTTGTGATAAAATTGCCCTGTTTTCAAATGAAATATAATACTATGTTAAGTTGCTTACTGTTGTAAAGTCATTGCTAGAGAAAGGAGGGGATTATACGAACAGGAAAGATTACCGAAGGTATTGTAGCCTTTGCGGCTTCAATTTTTCTATCAATGGTAGTATCAATACCCTAAGTTCTAGGAGGAGCTTTCCCAAATGAAAAAGTTTTTGAGTATTGCAATGTTAATTGCGCTGCTGGCAGTGATGATGCCGGCTTCTATGGTAAACGCCCAGGGCGGTGAGGATTATACCGTCCAGGCCGACGACTGGCTGTCAAAGCTAGCCGACAAGTTCTACGGCGATGTGAATGCCTACTGGGCCATTATGTCTGCCACCAACCAGGCCAACGCTGATGACCCCTCATATGTCAAAATCACTAACCCTGACGTGGTTGAAGTAGGGTCCAAACTGCGAATTCCCTCCAGTGACGAGGCTGTGGCCTTTATGGCTGATTTTAGCCCGGAAGATGCTCAGATAGAAAAGCTGTTCGCCAGCGGGGCCGAAGGGCAGTTGCTGGCCGGTAACTGGTGGACCTCTACAGGTGAGTTCGCCGCTATTAACGCTGTGTACGACATTTATCGACAAGAATACCCAGAGGTTGAGTTGATCCACGCCGGTCTGGCCGGTGGTGGTGGGGTGAACTTCAAAGGGGCCAACTTGAACAAGCTGATTGCTGGCGACCCCTTTGATGTTTTCCAACTTCACGTGGGTTTGGAAGCTGAGCTCTACTCTCCTGAAGAGTTCCTGCGACCGTTGGATGATATTCTGGCAGAAACCGGCGCGTTGGATGTGATGCCACCAGATTTGACGGATCTGCTGAAAATCCGCGGTAATTCCTATACCGTTCCCATGAACATCCACCGCGGTAACGTGATGTGGACCAACACCCGGCTGCTGGAACAGGCTGGTGTTGAAGTTCCGACCACCTTTGAAGAGTTCTTTGCTGTTTGTGACCAATTGCAATCTCAAGGGATTGTGCCGCTAGGCATGGGAATTGCTGATGGCTTTGAACTGGCCCACACCTTTGAAGTGGTCTTGGCCGGTACCGTTGGGGCTGAGAATACCAAGGGTCTGTTCAATGGCACGGTGTCCTGGACTGACCCTGGCGTCACCGAGGCCTTGGAAAACTATGGTAAAGTGTTGGACTGCACCAACGAGGACAGATCTGCCGGTAACTGGGTCCAGGGTATTGCCCTGGTGATCAACGACCAGGCGGCCTTCAGCATTATGGGTGACTGGGCCTACGGTGAGGTGATTGGTTTTGACGCCACCGATTACGTGACCTGGAATTCACCACCGGGCAACCAGGGACAGTTCTTCCTGGTTTCCGATGGCTTTGCCATTCCTAAGGAGGCTCCCAACCCCGAGAATGCCCGCCGGTTTATAGAAATCATTACCCGCAAGGATGCTCAGGAAGCCTTCAACAAATTGAAAGGTTCTATCTGCGCCCGCACCGACTGCGACTATAGCGACTTTGGCCCCGGTAGCGCTTACTTCCAGGGCTCTGCCGATGATTTTGCCACCAACGCCATTATCCCTATGGTCACCCACGGTTCTGGCGCTATTCCTTCCTGGCAAGATCAGTTCTATCAAATTGCTACTCAATTTGCCTCAGATAGAGACGTGGCTTCGGCCCAGGCTGCCCTGGTACTGGCTGCCGAGGATGCTGGCTATCCACAACAATAACAGTATTTAGATTTTAAGCGTGAGGCGGTCCAATTGGACCGCCTCATCTTTTAGTTCTGTAAAGCATAAAACTTAAAGCGTAATCTGTTTGGCAATTCATTACGTTTTACGTTTTGCGTTTTATCCCATCAACCGAAGACCCTAAAGATTTTATAAATCTTTAGGGCCTGGAATGCAGGAGAGCTATGGCAGCACTAAACTGGGAAAAAAATTGGGAAAAGATTGTCGGCTTTCTCTTTGTCTTACCCTCACTGATCGCTGTTCTCATTTTTGTTTATGGCTTTATTGGCTGGACTGGCTGGGTGTCCGTGTCGAACTGGAAGCGTGGTGCTCAACCAAATTACACTTATGGCGGCTTTGATAGCTATGCCCGTCTTTTTGGCACCAATGAAAGATATGCCGCCGGGATTGATTCCAAACGATTTGCCGCCGGTATGCGGAATGTGATCGGCTTTACCCTGCTTTTCCTGGCCGGTTGCATTGTGGTTGGTTTTTCTCTGGCTGTACTTTTAGATCGCTTTGTTGTTGGTGAAGGCTTTTTTAGATCCGTCTTTTTATTTCCTATGGCTATCTCTTTTATTGTGACCGGCCTGGCCTGGCGTTGGCTCTTTACGCCCGGTGATTCCAATATTGGTAGTACAGGCATTAACCTTCTTTTCGAACATCTTGGCTTAGGTTTCATTAGGCCTAATTGGGCCAGTGATGTAGTGTATCACATTCCAGCCGATTCTATTGTAGGCCAATCTCTAAGCAGTATTGGTTTGGCCTGGTTTGCCTCACCCAGTTTTGGGGTATCATTGGGGATTATTACCCTGACCATTGCCGCGATGTGGCAGCTTTCTGGTTATACGATGGCCCTCTACCTGGCGGGGTTGCGTGGCATTCCCGATGATTTACGGGAAGCCGCCCGCGTAGATGGCGCAACTGAGGTGCAACTTTACCGTCACATCATCATTCCCTTGTTAAAACCGGTTACTTTGAGCGTGGTTATTGTTCTGGCCCATATCTCTCTGAAAATCTATGATCTGGTGGTAGCGATGGGGGGAGAAGGCCAGGGCTTTGTTAAAGATGTGCCCGCTTTGAATATGTGGGATACCACCTATGGTCAGGCTCGCTTTGCCCAAGGGGCAGCTATTGGCGTGGTGCTGCTAATCTTGATTTCTATTCTGATTATTCCCTATCTAACTATCAGCCTGCGCCAACAGGAGGAACAATAATGACTACCCAAGCTATGATCCCGGCCAAATCTCAGCGTCGGCATTTTAAGATAGGCCGATTCGTTATCTATTTTATCCTCATTGTCTTTGCGGTTTTTTATATTCTACCGGTTTATTTGATTGTTCTAACCGGTCTCAAACAATATAATTCTAACCTGTACGCTATGTGGGACCTTCCCCCCATTATTTCTTTCGCAGATTGTACCAATCCCTATTTCTTCTGTTTTGATGGCTTTTATGCGGCCTGGTTTGGCAGTCAAGCGGTCATAGGGATGGGCCAGGCTTTTATGAATAGCGTGACGATGACCATCCCTGCGACAATCTTGTCGACGTTACTGGGTTCACTCAATGGTTATATCCTGGCAAAATGGAAGTTCAAGTACGCTGATATTGTCTTTGCTTTTGTCCTCTTTGGTATGTTTATTCCCTACCAGTCTATATTAATTCCCTTGATCCTCACCTTAAGGAGTATGGGGCTCTATGCCAGCTTAAGTGGCTTGGTTTTTGTTCATGTGGTTTATAGTATTCCCATCGCCGGTCTGATCTTCCGCAACTACTATGCCACCATCCCCAATGAAATCATCGAAGCCTCTCGGATTGATGGCTCAAATATTTTTACTATCTATCGTTACATCATTTTGCCTCTGTCTGCCCCGGCCTTTGTGGTTGTGCTGATCTGGCAATTCACCAATATCTGGAACGATTTCATTTTTGCGGTGACCATTGTCCAAAATGAAAGAATGCCCATGACGGTAGCCCTCAATAACATCGCCGGTGCTTTTACCGTGCCGTGGAATGTTCAAATGGCGGCTGCTTTCCTAACAGCCTTACCCACGCTGTTGGTTTATGTTGTTCTGGGACGCTATTTCTTGCGGGGCTTGCTGGCCGGTTCGTTGAAGGGCTAAAATGCGCAAGGGCGTAAGGGTGCAGAGGAGCATAAGGACTGAGACGTAACACGCAACACGTTCCGCACTATCAATCAGTAAACTCGCAACCCGTTCTTTATACATTTTTAATAATTTTCACAATCAACACAATATGTGGTATGTCTCGGTCCTTAAAAAGAGCTAAATCAAAAAGGCGAAGGTATTATAAAGAAAGGAAGGATTAAACAAAATAATACATTTGAAACCTTATAGTGCTGTATCAAAAAACGTAAAATTACTATAAAAATTCAATACCCAGGGAGGAAAAGATGAAGAAGTTAATAAGTCTGGCTTTATTCCTAGCGTTGTTGCTCACCGTTGTGCCGCCCTCGATGGTTGATGCTCAGGGCGGAGGCGAAGATTATACCGTTCAGGCTGATGATTGGCTATCGAAATTGGCCGATAAATTCTATGGCGATACCAATGCCTACTGGGCCATTATGTCGGCTACCAATCAAGCTAATGCCGACGACTCTAGTTATGCCAAAGTTGAAAATCCCGATGTCATTGACGTTGGAGCCAAACTGCGCATTCCGTCCACGGAAGATGCCCAGACATTTATGGCCGACTTCGACATCGGCCAGTTGCAGTTTGGCAAATTGTTTGCCGTTGGCGAACAGGGACAATTAGAGGTGGGTAACTACTGGACGTCTGCCGGTGAGTTTGCCGGGATCAACGCCATTTACGATATCTATCGTAAAGAAAACCCCGGAGTCGAATTAATTCACGCCGGTATTGCCGGTGGAGCCGGGGTGAATTTTGAAGGAGCTAATCTAAACAAGTTAATCGCGGGTGATCCTTATGACGTGTTTATGTCGCACGTGGGTTTAGAAGCTGAACTTTACTCCCCTGAAGAGTTCTTAAGGCCATTGGATGATTTACTGGCTGAAACCGGCACTTTAGAGGTTATGCCCGAAGATTTAACAAACTTGTTAAAAGTTAGAGGTGTTACCTATGTCATTCCGCTCAATATCCATCGTGGTGGTGTGATGTGGACAAATACTCGTCTTCTGGAACAGGCCGGTGTGGAGGCTCCCACGACATTTAAAGAATTTTTCGCTGCCTGCCAAACACTACAAGATCAAGGGATTACGCCTTTGGGGATGGGCATTGCCGATGGCTTTGAGTTGAGCCATACTTTTGAAACGGTCTTAATTGGCACGGTTGGGGTGGAAACGTTCAGAGGATTATGGGATGGTTCAGTTTCGTGGACCGATCCTGGCGTGGCCGAAGCCTTAAGCAACTTCGACAAAATGCTGGACTGCACCAATCAGGATAGAGGGACTATAGGCTGGTCACCTGCCGTTGCCCTGGTCATCAACGACCAGGCCGCTTTTAATATTATGGGCGATTGGGCTTACGGTGAAGTGCTTGCCAACGATGCGACCGATTATGTAACCTGGAATCCGGCTCCCGGCAATCAGGATGTCTTCTTCCTGGTATCAGATGGCTTTGCTGTTCCAAAGGCTGCGCCCAACCCAGAAAATTCGTTGAACTTTATCCGGCTGATTATGCGCAAGGATGCTCAGGAAGCCTTTAACCAGAATAAAGGCTCCATTTGCGCCCGGACAGATTGCGATTATGGCACCTTCCCGGCTGATCGTAGAGCTTATTTCCAGGGATCGGCTGATGACTTTGCTACCGCCAATATCGTTCCGATGATTACGCACGGCTCCGGAGCCGTCCCGATTTGGGCAGACCAATTCGGTCAGATTGCCACCCAATTTGCCTCTGACCGCGATGTGGCGGCGGCTCAAGCAGCCTTTGTTCAAGCAGCAGAGGATGCCGGTTTCCCGCAGTAACAGGTTTTGTTTGTTAGCAGGAGTCGTTCAAAAAGTATAGAGAATGAATACTCCCTATTAATACAATAATACCTTCGTCATTTTTGATTTGGCTCTTTTTAAGGATCGAGACATAATACATATTGAGTTTGAGGTTGATAGGGGTTACGCAGTTCACCTTCCCGGAAGCTGAATCAAGGTAATTTAACCGGATTATGCCAGATTATCAGGCTTATAACTAGCTTCCGGGAAGGTAATTAACTCCAACTGCGTAACTCCTAATTGAATTTAACTACTATAATAGAAGTGCATTGAGTAAAATGTCGCTAAATTAACCGTTTAAATTTGGCGAAGATATTGACATAAAGGTGATAACAATGACTGAAAAAATTCGCTGGGGAATTTTATCCACAGCTAAAATCAATAATGCACTCATCGACCCGATTAAACAGGCTGGGCGTAGTGAGTTGGTAGCCGTTGCCAGCCGAAATTTGGAAAAAGCTAAGGCTTATGCCAAAGAGAAAGGCATTCCCAAGGCGCACGGTAGTTATGAGGATTTGTTGTCGGACTCAGAGATAGATGCCATTTATATCTCGTTGCCCAACTCCCTGCACTGTGAGTGGACCATCAAAGCCGCCGAAGCCGGGAAGCATGTGCTTTGCGAAAAGCCCATTGTTCCAACAATGGCCGAGTTAGATCAAGTTGAAGCAGCGGCTAAGGCTAATAATGTAACCGTCTTTGAAGCTTTTATGTATCTCCATCACCCGCAAACCCTCAAAATTAAAGAGATGATTAAAACAGGCCAACTGGGCGATTTGCAACTGATTAACAGTTGGTTCGCTTATTATTTGTCCCCGGAAAACAGCGATAACATTCGCCTCAACCCCGATTTGGCCGGGGGCAGTTTGTGGGATGTGGGGGTCTATCCCAACAGCCTGGCGATTGTCATGGCCGATGCCGGAGCGCCGGTGGAAGTTTGGGCCAGCCAGATGAAGGGCGAAACCGGCGTTGAGGTGGTCATGACCGGGCAAATGAAATTCTCCAACGGGGTTATGGCCCAGATTTCATCCGGCTTTCGCTCACCTTTCCGCGAAGGCGCTCATATTGTGGGTAGTCAAGGGTTCATCCAGGTTAGCGAACCCTGGAAACCACACCAATCCGGCCAGGGCAGCCAGATTATCTTCTCGACCAGCGCCGATACTGAAGAGACGCTTAAATTTCCCCAAAGTGATCCCTACCTGCATGAAGTGGAAGCGATGGAAGCTTGTGTGCTGGATGGGGCTGAGCCGGTTGTTCCTCTAAGCCTTAGTAGAGATTTTTTGAAGACGGTTTTAGCCCTCTATCAATCTGCTGAGTCTGGTAAACCTGTTATGCCTTAACGTGCTCTCAGGACAAAAATCCAGCCATACGGCCAATTTTGTGTCAATATATATAGACTACTCTGGTACATTTTACCGCGCTATTCGTCATTTGCGCTATTCGTCATTTGAAGGAGGGATTTAAGAATGACGCTTAAGCCAAGTACAGATTTAATTATCACCCCGGCCACCTGGCAGCAGCATGTAAATAAATTTGATAGAACTTCGACCGACCTGTTGAACCTGGTGGGTTGGTACGGCTCGACTCATACTGCGGCGATGTGGCGAAAAGACCCGGAATTCTTGAGAGTCTTTCGAGAGCATGGAGTCATAGGTTTTGATCCTCAACTTGATGATTGGGACCCATCGTTTGCCGCAATTGAAGCCGAGGTACTGGCAACCGCTGCGGTGATTATCATTCGCCTGGAGAATTACGAATTGCTTAATGGCAGCCTGGGGTCAATTGCCGAAATTGGCCTGGCCTTAACCTCGGCGGCTTTGAGAGGGCAGGTAGTTATTGTGTCCATCGAAGACAACCTCTTGACCACCTTGAACGAACCGGGCGCGATTGCTCAATATATGATGCTAGAACTGTCTATAGAGCATTTGGATCAGGTTGAAAGTTTGACCCGTTTTCTTGATATCCATCGCGGGAATAATCTTTACGAGCTAGCTCATATGGCCTGTGAGGCTGCCCAACAACAAAAAATCGATTGTCACGAATGTGTAAATTTTGGCGATTTTCTGGCTAAAAAGACCAGGCGTAGCAAAAACTATCCCTTGCGTATATTGCTGGGTGGCTCTGGAGGTGCTTACTCCGAAGTATATGATGAACAGTTTACCAGAAAGAAAGACGATTTAACTTCAAGCTATCTGAAAGAGGAGCAAGTTGTAAAAATCTTATCTGAGGGCGCTATTGCCGAAGCCTGGAAAATCCCTTATGGCAGCATCGATAATATTGGCGTCGCTCTGGCGACACGAACCCTCTTGGCGATCGAGACCGAATTTAAGCGGGAAGCCGATCTATTGTTATTGCCGATCATGGCCGAATCGGCCTCGAAAGCGGCCTCATCTGAAATTGGTTTTCTGTTGTTCCATGCCCTGGTAACCGGCCAAAATGTAAGAATATTACTGGAACCCTTTGACCCGGTTGATTACATTCGCCACCAGCTCAAAGATGTTGATTACGGAGCAACGACTGACTCGAAACAGGCTCGTATAGCTCTAAAAGAAGCCGGGGTTGCTGATAGTATTTTAGCTACAGCCGTTCGAGAAGAAGTTCTTGAAGCATTTGAAATTTTCAAGAGGCTTAGACAAGGGGATGGCCCCAGCTTTAGGGAAATAAAACGATCGTTGCTGGGCAAGACCGAAGCATTTCATAACGCAGACAATATCAGGCGAGTACGGACCTTGGTGCAAGCCCATTTAGAAAAATTAGTTTCTGATGAACGTTTTTCGGACTTTTTTGACTATTCCACTCAAGTCATCAACTCAGATTGAGGCTGTAACGAGGTATTAGCCGGTTTATGGATACATCCTCTGTCTCAACTAAATCTTGTGTTGTTGCCGGACATATCTGTCTGGATATTATACCCACCCTCCTTAGCGAGGGTGATTTTTCTTCTACCTTTCAACCGGGCCGCTTATTAGAGGCAGGCGCAGCGGTGATGGCGACCGGCGGCGCGGTCTCTAATACGGGCTTGACTCTGCACAAATTGGGGATTGATACCCGGCTTATGGGCAAGATAGGCCAAGACCTGTTTGGACAAGCTATTTTTGACCGGGTCAAGGAATCGGGAGATGACTTGGCCGACGGGATGAAGCAAGTCTCCGGCGAGGCTAGCTCTTACACCATTATTCTTAGCCTGCCCAATGCTGACCGGATGTTTTTTCATTGCCCTGGTGCTAATGATACCTTTGATGCCGCTGATGTGGATTACGACTTGCTGAAACAGGTTGATTTGTTTCACTTTGGTTATCCCCCCCTCATGAAGCGTCTCTACCAGAATGACGGGGCAGAACTGGTGAGTATGTTTAAGCAGGCCAAAGCTACTGGCGTAACTACCTCGCTGGATATGGCAATGCCCGACCCCAATGGCCCCTCAGGTCAGGCCAATTGGTCAACCATTCTGAATGTTGTGCTGCCCTATGTTGATTTATTTGTGCCTAGCCTTGAAGAAATCTTGCTGATTCTCTATCCAGATACCTTTGTCGATGTCAAGAGTGGCGCTGCTCAGATTACTCCGGCTCTCCTTTCGGATATTACCAGAGATCTCTTAGATATGGGGGTTAAGGTAGTGTTACTCAAGGCCGGTGAGTTAGGGCTTTACTTACGCACGGCTGATGAGGCCACCTTATCTAAAATGGGGCGAGCGCAGCCCGATAACCTGGCACGGTGGGCCAATCGAGAGTTTTGGGTACCGGTTTTTCAGACTACACCGGTGGGCACGACCGGGGCAGGCGATTCAGCCATTGCCGGGTTCCTGGCCGCTTTGCTGCGCAATATGTCGCCCACGGAAGCCATCACCATCGCCTCGGCCGTTGGCGCTTGCAACGTTGAAGCTACTGATGCCCTGAGTGGGGTACGCTCTTGGGATGAGACCCTGGCCCGTATCGAGGCTGGCTGGCCCCGGCAAACGCTGGAAATCGATACCCCCGGCTGGCACTTCGATGCCAACCGCCAGTTGTGGTTAGGGCCAAATGACGCCACCTTGAGATAACTAAGGTGTTATCTGTCGTGCTAGGCGCAATCGCCGTATATTTAATAACCTTGGGGCTTGGCCAGTTGGCAGCAACTCATTGGGGATTGCGAGGCGTTTCGTTGGTAGGGCCAAGTCGATGGGTTGGGTATGTTGTCGGGCTGGGACTCTTGGTCAGTGGGGCGCTGATTTTACCCCAAACAGCATTTGTTCTCTTGTGGACGCCACTTATGGGCCTGCTGGCACTCTTGGTTTTGCTCCTGGGTGGCTCATTCATTGCGCCGGTACCTCATCCCAATATTCTCTTTTCCCCTGAACATCCGGCCCATAGCGGCTGTCAGTCGGTGCAAATCCCCAATGGCGATGAGTTAATACCGGGCTTGTTATTAACTCCTCCTCAATCCTCTGCCAAGGGAAAAAAGGGTGACGGAGCGGCGGTCTGCATCGTACCGGGTGCGGGAGACACCAAAATTTCTTTCAAGTGGCGATTGGTACACACGCTATTGGCAGAGGGCTTGACCGTTCTAACGATTGATCCCCCCGGCCACGGTGATTATCGCTATCGTCCTCTGGTGTATCCCGATTGTCTGGCAACCATTCCGGCGGCTATTCAGTTCTTACGCGAACAGCCAGGGATTAATTCGGTGGGCTTAGTTGGCATCAGCCTGGGGGGAGCAATATCACTTAACGCCTTGGCTGAGCAGGCTAAACTCGGCCAAAATCTAGTGGATGCCCTGGTAATCTTTGCCACTCCAACTCGGCTGGATTATAGTCGGGCCTTATTTTACCGTGAGATGTGGAGTACCTTCTATCGAGCCCCGGTATTATCCCTACTTAAAGAGACAACAGCCAGGCAAGTTTGGGACAGTTGGCATACCGGTGGCTACCGGAGTCGCCACAATGCAACCAAATTATTCGAGTTATTGAATCCCCAGAAAAATATAACCTCCCTCAAAACAACCCCCATTTTACTGGTATACAGTCGGCGTGATTTAGTTGCTCCGCTCGACCAGGCCCAGGCCATGCGACAGGCCGCGCCCCATGCCCGCTATATTGAATCAAAAAAGGCCAGCCATGTAATGCTGACCTTGATCCCAGAGGTTAATCGCCAGGTTGCTCGTTGGTTGCGTGAGCAACTTTGAGTTATTTATAATAGGTATTGCCATCGGGCATGATGGCCCCTTGTAATTTGCAGCCTTCCAGGTTGGCTCCTTCGAGGTTCGCATCTTTTAAATTTGTATTGCGGAGGTCGGCGTTGGCTAAGTTTGCGCCGCGTAGACTGGCCTTTTCGAGGTCCGCTCCGCGCAAATCAGCGCCTTGGAGGTTGCTCCAGGCTAAATCGGCTGCGGCTAAGGGGGCTCGACTAAGGTTGGCATCACTGAGGTCTACACCCACAAGCCACAGTGGGGATTGAGCTAAGTTAATAAGTTGGTAGAGTTCTTTTTGGCTAAATTCCATTGAGTTTGATGGACTCCATTATGCTTAACTTAAATATTGAACTTCATCACTTTTTGCGGCGGGCACGACCAGTCATGGTGGCTTTAAGGCCAAACTGTTTCACAACTTGCCAGGGTTGACCCATTTCATTTCGGTGTAATAAGGCTATATTTTTCACCCTGACCACAAGTTGTGGGGCGAATCCGTCTAATGATTTTTTAGCAGCTTCATAATTGGATTTATCGGAAAATCGACCAAATACAACCCGCGGCCAGTAATCTTGAATTTTTGCAGCAAGATAGCTTAACGGACCGCCTAATAAATCGTAGTGCAAGTTGATGAGTTCACTTCTCCCGGCTGTCATGGGCAGATGAAGCTGGTAATCTTTACCTTCATAAGAGTCCCAGCCCGCCAGAAAAACTTTTATCGGAGAGTGAATTTCACTGACTTCGGTCAGATGCTCGCCCAGTGTCTCTATCGGCTGAGTAAAGTCAAAAGGGTCAATCAGGGGGATATGAGATGGAATTACATTAGCCAGCGGGTCGTACTTTTGCCGATAGGGATCTATGGCGGTCAGTAAATTTTCGGGAAGTGGTATGATTATAGTATACATAACATAGCCAATCAAGTTGTAGATTTCAAGGCAAGGAAACCCATCCTTGGGAGATAGCATAGGCTGCCGATAGGGCAACACTATTGGTTAAAATATGCATAAAAATAGACGGCCAGATAGAGCCGGAAGTCTGGTACAGAAAAGCAAAAATAAAGCCCAGAATAAAGATAGGCAGAATTGAAGTAGGGAGAACATGGGCCAGGGCAAATAGTCCGGCGCTGACTGCTGCAGCTTTTTTCCAATCCCACCGATTGCGGAGACCGGCAAAAACAAAACCTCTAAAAAAGACCTCTTCAACAAACGGAGCGACAACAGCGCCACCAAAAAGCAAAATGAAAGGGAAGGTTGTAGTCTCAAACATTACGTCAATATCCGGCTGAACCTGTAAATTAAAACGGTCCAGTATCGAACCATAGACGTAATTAAAGAGTAATGAGAGAAGCATCAAACCGAAACCTATCCCAACCGCTGCCGGACGAAAGCCCCGTAATCCTAAGTCGGTCCAGGCAACACCATATTTATAAATGCTAAAGTACCAGACAGGTATCAGCAACACCGACGTGCCAAATATTATCGTCACACTGGGGTCGATCGACAAACCGGCTTGTTGCCCCACCCCAACCAGGAAAAAAAAGGCAAAAATCAATAAAACAGCTATTATCAGCGCCCATACCACATCACGTGAGGTCCAGGGTACGGTTGGAGGGGGTAAGCCGGGTTTTTCTGTAAATAGAGAATTTCCATCCATGGTGAAGATAGTACCATGTTTTGCGATGAGTGAAAAATTATCCAAAGGTAATATAACAGAGGTATCGTAGTAAATAGTCTCCCGCTACAGTGTTATTGGTCATTTTAGCCACAAATGACACTAATTTTCACAAATGAAGGCAAAAAACAGTGTGATTCGTGAAATTTGGGGCAAATTTCAGATCAAACACACCGTAACACTAAGCGAGGATTGATCTATTCGGATTATCAAATTAAAAAGACCGGAGAAATCCCCGGCCTCTGCTTATTCTATGTTGAATTCAGATATCGCACTATATTAGCCCTACTAACCATAGAATCTCCGGTACCGCAGCCACTTGGCCTTGTCCCAGAAATAGACCGATGATGACGGCCAATACCAAAAGTAGCCCCACAATTATTAGCCCCAAGCAACCAACCAGCATCCAAGTCGATCTATTATTAAGGGCAGGCATCGCAAATGATGATTCTTGCGGTGGGGGCTGCGGCGCAGAAGCAGGTGCTGCTATGACAATATGATTGATAGCTTCAGGGTCGGGGGGCGTAGTGCTAAAGAAGAAGTGGGTATCTCCTATTTTGATGTGATCTTTATCTTTAAGGCGAATCGGTTGGGTGATGAGGGCGCCATTAAGATAGGTGCCATTGGCGCTGCCTTTATCATTAAGAATAAAGATATCATCAACAAGGGTTAAACTGGCATGGTGGCGCGACACCTTCTGGTCGGAAACGACTACCGTGTTGCTTCTATCTCGCCCCAGATGTATCTCGCCACGCAGGGGAAATGATTGACCAACCCGTCCCTTGACCAACAAAACTAAATAGGCTTTGGGAGCTGGCTCGTGCAACGTGGAGGGATCGTCACCATTACCTGCAATATATCTGACCAAGATAAGTTGCCTTTAACATTATGTCTTTGAATTCACTCTATTATAGCACAAATATGCCCCGAAATCCATTGTCAACCAAACCCGATTTCGGTACGGACTAATGATAAGGTCATCAATTAGTACCTGGCGGTACCGGCTCAGACCACACCCGTACCTCATCCTTTCGGGGGTCAGCCTCCAGGGCCTCAACCACCGGCAGCACCGTACCTTGTCGATCTTTATACCATGCCGCTTGCTCAAATCGTTCATCAAAATGCTCTCCGGCGCTGTTTGCCAACAGCCAGGAAGTGTGAGCAAAGAAGTAGGACGGCGTGTCGTCTAGCATAGCGTGGTAGGCGCTTAAAGTAAGTGTGGTCAAATCCTCCTCGCGTATGGGCGGATAACGAGGATCCTCTGCGGAGCCAATAATAGCCCCTCCCTCGGTGCTAATCACCGGCAAATAGTAGCCAAAGCGGCCATAAAAGATATTGGCATACACCTCAAATTTACGAAAGGCGTTCGAGTCCTCGTCAATCGTATTGCCTACCCAAAAACCACCTTCCTGACGAGGCAGCTTGGCAATATTCCGAGCATGGTTAATGGCCTCAACCTGTTCTGGAGTCAGCGCCCGTTCGGCAATCTCGGTTTCGGTGAGCGGTATATCGTGTACATTGACCGGGTCAGTGGGATAATCCAGTGGATGGTTGAGAAAATAGTTATGCACCGGAAGCCAAGACCCAGGCAATAAGTCGGCTTGCCCCCTAGCCCGGATACCATCCAAAAATTGGCCCAGGAATACCAGATCATCCACAGTACCGCCGCCTGCCAGTGGCGGCAGGCTGGGATGTCCCCCGGCGGCACGAACATCTCGCGCCGCCAAAATCCACAGATCGACCATACGCTCTACGTTAATCGCCTCATCTTCTCGCCAGCCCCCAGCCAAACCGGCCAGATTAGGTTCATTATATAGCTCAAAATAATGGACTCCCATTGATGTGGCCTCTGTAACTAGTGGGATCAGATACTCGTAGGGATCGTTAAAAGGTTTGAAAACCCGCATAACAGGTTCAATGTCGTTAGAAACCAATTGCTCAACCAGATAAGGATCGGTCACATTGGGCCGGTCGTCTTGTAAAAACTTGACCCACTTGATATTCATCGCCAGCAGTTCCGCTACAAAATAATCAACCACCTCCGGCGGCAATGCCTGATTGGTGGGAGACCAGTGAATCCCGCGCCCATTATCATCTGGGGGGCGGGGATAATGGGCAAGCGGATTTTTGTCAAGCTGAGGTTTAGTTTTGCTCTGCCAACAAGCTAAATCACCGCCATCACAAGTCTTCCGTACTTCGTTTAGTCGAGGCCGGTTTTTCATAGCATCGACCACCGGTTCCTGGTTGCCTTCACGGTCATGATACCAGGCATTAACCTCCCACACCGGTTCCTGGTAATCGAGGGCGTTTTGAGCCAGCAACCAGGTTGAGGTGGCAAAGTAATAATCGGGGGCATAATCCAACATATAATCCGCTGACCACAGCGTCCATTCGGCCACGGTTTGACCATTAACCGGTGGATAACGTGGGTCTTCGTTAGAGCCTCGGGTTGCGCCGCCTTCGGTTGAAATTATGGGAATCTCAAAGCCAAAGAGATCATAAAACTGGTTGCGATAGGCAATAAAGTGGAGAAAATTGGTGGTATCGTCATAGAGATTATCGCCGAGGAAAAAGCCGCCTGGCTCACGGGCCGTCGCCCTGGCCTGGTTAATTTGAGTAACCTGCTCCCCGGTTAAGTTGTACCGGGCAATTTCCTCGTCAGTTAAAAAGCGGCTGGTGAGATTGACCTCATCATAAGGGTAAGGCGGCGGGTGATTAAGGTTATAGTTGTGAATGGAGACCCAGGAAAAGTAGAGGACATCCTCATTGCCTTGCTCGCGGAGGGCATGGAAAAAACGGTAAAAGAAATCATCTTGCCAACCCTCAACCTTTTGCGATGGGGCAAAAAAGGAGGGCAGTCCCGGATATCCCCCGGCTTGATAAATAGTCCGGGCTGCTTCGGCCCAAATCTCGGCCAGATATTCCGGCTGCGGCACACCTCCCGGCTGGCACCACCCCCCCTTCTCACCGGCTTGATTTGGCTCGTTATACAGATCATAGTAGTAAACCCCTTTTGCCACATAATGGCGGATCATAGCGGCTAACTCGTCCGTATCGTAGGGGGTGTTACAGCGTTGGTAAATCCGAATGATGGGCATGATATCGCGGCTGACCAGTTCGTCGATGGTATGGTCATAGTCTCGATTGGTCAAGCCATCGACCAGAAGCTTGACCCATTTGATATTCATCCGGCTCAATTCCGAGACAAAGTAGCTGGTCGCTTCGTTAGATTGGGCATAGAGATGTGTACTCCAATGGATGCCCAGACCATTGTCGTTGGTCGGACGGGGATAGGCGCTCAGAGGCAGGGGGGATGTGGGATGTGGGATTTGAGTGGCTTGTGAGGGGGTCGAGGTGCTGG
>Ga0210124_1000171_pt1 | contig 37443 bp, 37 predicted proteins | sample Muzzi_PWC_D2_FD_185554 | JGI IMG/M metagenome (GOLD analysis project Ga0210124, IMG submission 185554) | Wetland microbial communities from San Francisco Bay, California, USA, that impact long-term carbon sequestration - Muzzi_PWC_D2 (SPAdes) | ecosystem: Environmental > Aquatic > Marine >...
GCCTTTTTTTGAAAACGCTTGAAGATCGCGGGCTTCGTCGGGTAGGGTCTGCGGTCGGGATGAGGGAGACCGCCACCAGGAGAGGGAGCGGGTCGCCCCCGTGCGGCCCGCTTGGGCGGCCCCGCCGGGGCCGTGCGCCGGCGTGCGCCGCCGTGCTGGCGTGCCTGGCCGTGCTGGCGGGCCTGCCGGTCCCGGGTGCGGCCGCCGACGGCGTGGCGGTGACCGACCTGCGCACCTGGTCCGGCCCGGAGCGCACCCGCCTGGTGATGGACCTGGACGGGGTGGCCGACTACCGGGTGCGGCGCGACACCGAGACCCATCACCTGTACATCGAGATCCGGGGCGCCCGCAACCGCACCGGCCACACCGCCTGGCACGGCGTGGACGAGCGGGTGCGCGAGGTGCGGATGGAGCCGACCGAGCGGGGCGCCCGGGTGGACGTGGCCCTGACGAAGGCCGCCCCCTTCAAGCACTTCCGCCTGGACGCCTACGGCAACCAGAAGCCCGACCGGATCGTGGTGGACGTCTACACGGCCCCGCGCGGCTACAGGCCGCCCGGCAGCCATGCCCGCTCCACCCCGGCGCCCGAGGTCTCCCGCGCCCCGGCCCGCGCCCCGGCCCCCGCGGCGGCCGGGGGCCACGCGGCGCGGCCCTTCGTGGTGGTGATCGACGCCGGACACGGGGGCGAGGACCCCGGGGCCGTCGGGCGCTACTACCGCACCCCCGAGAAGGACGTGGTGCTCGAGATCGCCCGCCGCCTGGAGCGCGAGATCGACGCCATCCCGGGCCTGGAGGGCAAGCTCACCCGGCGGGGCGACTACTTCATCAGCTTAGGGGGCCGCATCCGCAAGGCCGACGCCCTGCACGGCGACCTGTTCGTCAGCATCCACGCCGACATGAGCCGCGACCGCCGCACCCGGGGCACCCACGTCTACACCCTGGCGCCGCGCAGCGCGCGGGACCGGCGGGCGGTGCGGGTGGCGCGCATGGAGAACGCCTCGGACTTCGTGGGCGGCGTGGAGTCCGCGGCCCGCTTCCCCATGATCTTCGACGGCGACGGCTCCCCCAACGCCACCGTGGAGTCGCGGGTGCTGGCGCGGCTGACCCTGGGGCGGCTGCGGGACGTGAACCAGGCCGGCCGTGAGGGGCGCCGCTCCGAGGCGCGGTTCTGGGTCCTGAAGGGCGCCCGCCCGTCGCTGCTGGTGGAGACCGGTTTCTTGAGCAACCGGGAGGACGAGCGCCACCTGCGGACGGCCGCCTTCCAGGACAAGCTCGCGAGGGACCTGGCCCAGGCGGTGCGGGACTACTACGAGATCCGGGTGCGGGGCGGCTCGGTGGTGCACACGGTGCGCGCCGGGGAGACCCTCTCCCACATCGCCGTGCGCTACGGCGTCGGGGTTCCGGAACTGGCCCGGGTCAACCGCCTGGAGTCGCGGGGCCTGATCCGGCCCGGCGACCGGCTCCTGGTGCCGCGCCAGGGCTGGCCCGGCTACCGGGCCGCCGCCCACGCGGCCGAGCCGGTGCCGGCGGCGCGGCCCGCCGCCTTCACCGTCCGCCACGAGGCCCCGGCGGCGGCCCCGGCCCGCAAGCCGGCCTCCGTGCCCGCCCCGGCCGTCCGGGGACACCACCGGGTGCGGCGGGGGGAGAGCCTGACCGTCCTGGCCCAGCGCTACGGGGTGCGGATCGAGGACCTGGCGCGGGCCAACGGCCTGGCCCGCAACGCCCGCCTGTGGATCGGCCAGCGGCTGGCGATCCCGGCCCCGCGGCCCGACGACCTGCCCTATACCGTGGCGTCCGGGGACAGCCTGTCGGGTGTCGCGGCCCGCTACCGGGTGCGGCTCTCGGAGCTGGCGCGGGTGAACGACCTGCGCACCCGCGCCCGCCTGCGGGTCGGGCAGCGGCTCATCCTGCCCGGCGTGGGCCCCCGGGTGGCGGCGGCGCCCGCACCCGCCGCGCCCGGCACCCACGCGGTGCGGCGGGGCGAGACCCTGTCGGGCCTGGCCCAGCGCTACGGCGTCCGCCAGGGGGCCCTGGCGCGGGCCAACGGCCTGGGGCTGTGGGCCGAGCTGCGGGTGGGGCAGCGCCTCACGATCCCGGCCGGCGGCGCGGCCCGCCCCCCAAGGGAGCACCGGGTGGCCCGGGGCGAGACCCTGTCGGGCCTGGCCCAGCGCTATCGGGTCTCCCTCTCCGCCCTGGCCCGGGCCAACCACCTGAGCACCGGGGCGTGGCTGCGGGCCGGACAGCGGCTGGTGATTCCGGGGAGCGCCCCGGCGGCCCCTCGGGTCCACGTGATCCGCCGGGGCGAGTCCCTCTCCGGCATCGCCCGCCGCTACCACGTGCCCATGGGGGTGCTGGTGAGCACCAACGCCCTGCACGACGCCGACCGCCTCATGGTCGGCAGCCGCCTGATCATCCCCAACTGACCGCCCGCAGGCCGGCCGGGACCGCCCGGCCCGCCGGTATACTGGGGGGCGCGGCCCGCCCGCGCCCCCGGCGCGCCGCCCGAGGGACCCGAGGGGGGAGGAGGCGGAAGGCCTTGCGCGAGCGCGGCAGGAAGGCGTGACCGACCTGGAGCCGGAGATGGCGGCCGCCCGCCGGGCCCTGGCGGGGGGCGACCCGGAGGCGGCCGAGCGGCTGTTCCGGACGGCGCTCAAGGCCCGGCCCGACGCGCCGGAGGCCCTGCACGGCCTGGCGGTGGCCCTGCGGGCCCGGGGGCGGGCGGCGGAGGCGGAGGCAGCCGCGCGCCGGGCGCTGGCGGCGGCCCCCGACCAGGCGGCGCTCCACACCGCTGCGGGCCCGGGGGCGGGCGGCGGAGGCGGAGGCGGCCGCGCGCCGGGCGCTGGCGGCGGCCCCCGACCGGGCGGCGCTCCACACCGTCCTGGGGGCGGCCCTCAAGGACCAGGGGCGCCTGGAGGCGGCGATGGCGGCCTTCCGCGAGGCCGTGGCCCGGGCCCCGGACGACGCCGACGCCTGGATGAACCTCGGCGTCGCCTGCCAGGCCGGGGGACGGGGGGACGCCGCCGCCGAGGCTTACGGCCGGGTGATCGCCCTGGCGCCGGACCACGCCGTGGCCCACCTCAACCTGGGGCTCCTGCACCAGGCCGGCGGGGACCCGCGCCGCGCGCTCACCCACCTGGAGCGGGCCGCGGCGCTGCGCCCCGACCTGGCGCCCGCCCAGCGGGCCCTGGGGGACGCCCGCATGGACCTGGGCCTGGCCGAGGCCGCCCGCGACGCCCTGGCCCGGGCCGTGGCGCTGGAGCCCGACCACGTCGGGGGGCGCTGCCGCCTGGCGGGGGCCCTGCTGGCCCTGGGAGACGGCCCCGGCTGCCTGGCCGAGTTCGACGCCGCCCTGGCGCGGGCCCCAAACGCGGAGGAGGTGGTGGCGGGCAAGGCCCGGGCCCTGGAGACCCTGGGGGACCGGGAGGCCGCCTGGGCCCTCCTGGCGCCGCGCCTCGACGTCCCCCGCCCGGGGGTGGGGGTGCTTACCGGCTTCGCGGCCTTGAGCCGCCGCCTGGGGCGGGAAGAGGAGGCCCTGGCACGGATCCGGCGCCGCCTCGAAGACGACGGGCTGGCCGACGCGGGGCGGGCCGCCCTGGGCTTCGCCGCCGGGTCGTTAAACGACCGCCTGGAGCGCTACGACGAGGCCTTCGCCCTGTACCGGGAGGCCAACGCCCGCTCCGGGGCGCGGTACGACCCGGCGGAGACCGAACGCCTGACGGAGCGCCTGACGGCCGCCTTCCCGGCCGACGCCCTGAGGCGCCTGCCCCGGGCCTCGGGCCGGGACGGGCGGCCGGTGTTCATCGTGGGCATGCCCCGCTCCGGCACCAGCCTCGTGGAGCAGATCGTGGGCAGCCACCCGGCGGTCCACCCGGGGGGCGAGCGCATGGACGTGCCCCGGGCCGCCGCCGCCCTGCCGGGGGTGCTGGGGACGCGGACGCCGTATCCGGAGTGCGTGGCCGGCCTCACGGCGGCGGCGGCCGACCGCCTGGCGGGGGCGGTGCTGGCGGCGTGGGGGGCGGGGGACGAGGGCGCGGAGCGGCTCACGGACAAGCTCCCACAGAACTTCCTGCACCTGGGGCTGATCGCCCTGCTGTTCCCGGGGGCGCGGGTGATCCACTGCGCCCGGGACCCCCTCGACACCTGCCTGTCGTGCTACTTCCAGCCGTTCGTGGCCACCCACCAGCCGTACGCCTTCGACTTGGGGGCCCTGGGGCACTACTACCGCCAGTACCGCCGCCTGATGCGGCACTGGGCCGGGGCGCTGGACCTGCCCCTGCTGGAGGTGCGCTACGAGGACCTGGTGGCCCGCCAGGAGGCCGTGAGCCGGGAGGTGATCGCCTTCCTGGGCCTGGACTGGGACGACGCCTGCCTGCGCTTCCACGAGTCGGCGCGGACCGTGTACACGGCCAGCTACGCCCAGGTGCGGCGCCCCATGTACGCCTCGTCCGCCGGGCGGTGGCGCCGCTACGCCGCTCACCTGGGGCCGCTGATCGAGGCCCTGGGGGACGAGGCGCCCCCGGAGGCGCTTAGGCCCGGGGATGGAAGCGGCGGTGGACCTCCTTGAGGCGCTCCCGGGAGACGTGGGTGTAGATCTGGGTGGTGCCGATGTCGGCGTGGCCCAGCAGGGCCTGCACCACCCGCAGGTCGGCGCCGTGGTCGAGCAGGTGGGTGGCGAAGCTGTGGCGCAGGGTGTGGGGGGTCACGCCCGCCAGGCCGCACCCCAGGGCCCGGCGCCGGATCATGTGCCAGCACGCCTGGCGGGTGAGGGGGCGGGCCCGGGCCGACAGGAACACGTGGCGCGCCGGGGCGCCACGGGCGAGCAGGGGGCGGGCGGTGCGCAGGTAGTCGAACAGCCGCTCCACCGCTGCCCGGCCCATGGGCAGCAGGCGCTCCCGGTCGCCCTTGCCGGTCACCCGCACCCGGGCGTGGTGCAGGTCCAGGCCGTCCAGCTCCAGCCCCACCGCCTCCGAGACCCTGAGGCCCGAGGCGTACATCAGCTCCAGGATGGCGGCGTTGCGCGCGCCCAAGGGGCCCGGCTCGAGGTCCGGGTCCAGCAGGCGGGCCACGTCGGCCTCCGGCAGGGCGTCGGGCAGGCGGCGCCAGGCGCGGGGGGCCCGCAGGCGCACGGTGGGGTCGTGGCCGATCACGCCGGTGTCCAGCAGGTGCCGGACGAAGCCCCGGGCCGCCGAGATGCCCCGGGCGATGGAGCTGGCGGCCAGGCCCCGGCCGGTCAGGTGGGCCAGGTAGCCCTCCAGGACGGCGGCGTCCAGGGCCTCGGGGCCGTGGACGCCCCGGCGGCGGGCCCAGTCCGACAGGCGGGCCAGGTCGGCGCCGTAGGCCGCCACGGTGTGGGCCGACAGGCCCCGCTCCAGGCGCAGGTGCTCCAGGTAGGCCGCGATCTCCCGGTCCAGGGGCCCGTCCGGGGTGGCCGGAGCGGCGGGTCGGGGGGTGGCTGATCCGGCGGACATCGGGTGGTATAGTACGCGTTCTGCGTCCCGCGGATGTGCATGCGGCTCCAGCACCCATTCCATGAAACGGCCGGCGGGGCGATCCGGGGGGGCGCCTTCGGCGGTCGCCCCCACTTTGCCCGGGCCCCCCTCCCCCTGGCCGTCCTGCTGCTGGCCTGCGGGCTCTTCGCGGCGGTCCCGGCCCACGCCCAGGGGGCGCCCGCGCCGGAGCCCCCCGCGTCGGGCCCCGAGGCCCAGCTGCCCCCGGAGCTGCGGGCGCCCGAGGAGGCCCTCAGCGAAACCGCGGCCCTGGAGGACGCGGAAGGCCGCTATCAGGCCGGCGACCTGAAGGGGGCCGCGGCCGCCTACAAGCAGATCCTGGCCGCGTTCCCGGACCTGGCGGACACGGGGACGGTGCTCTACCGCCTGGGGGACGCCCTGGTGCGCCTGGGGCGGCCCGAGGAGGGACGGCTCTACTGGGAGCGGCTGCTCGCCTCCGTGCCCGACTCGCCCTACACGACGGCCGTGGAGGACGCCCTCCTGCCCATCTACCGGCGGGAGGGGGAGCTGGACAAGGCCCTGGACATCCTGCTGGCCCGCCTGGGGCGGGCGCCGGTGGAGGAGAAGGCCGGCCTGCTGGCCGAGGTGGCCCGGGTCCACCTGGACCTGGGGGAGCCCGAGCACGCCGTGCGGGACCTGCTCCGCCGCCAGCGGTACCTGCCCCCCGAGGCCCGCAACCAGGGGATCAACGAGCTCAAGAAGATGATCGACACCCGGCTCTCCGAGCGCGATCTCAAGGAGCTGGCCGACCGCTTCCCCGAGGCGATCCCGGGGGCCTGGATCCTGGAGCGCCTGGTGCGCCTCTACGCCGACCAGGGGGAGGCCTACCTGACCGAGCGGTGGGGCGAGCGCTACCTGTCGTCCTACGCCGGGCGGCCCTTCGCGGACGAGGTGCGGCGCCTGATCCGGGAGCAGCACCGGGGCCTCCGGGAGGACCGCCACCGGGTGGGGGTGCTGCTGCACCTGTCGGGCGACCTGGCACCATACGGCGAGCGGGTGCTGCGGGGCGTGCGGCTGGCCTACCGGGCGCAGCGGGCCTTGCTGCCCAAGGGCACCCTGGGGCTGTGGGTACGGGACCTGGACGGCTCGGCGCCGTTTCTGGGCACCCACCTGTCGGCACTGTTGCGGGAGGCGGACCCGGAGGTGGTGATCGGCCCCATGCTTTCGGCCGAGCTGACGGACGCGGTGCGCCAGGCGGACCGGGCCCACGTGCCCCTGATCGCGCCCCTGGTGGCCCGCCCGCCGGGGCTGGAGGGGCCGGTGGTGGGCCTGGGCGTCTCGCCCCGGATGGAGGGCGTGGCCGCGGCCCGCTACGCGGCGGCGCAGGGGCTCGGGCGGTTCGTGACCGTGGCCCCCGAGGGGCCGTACGGGCGGGCGGTGGCGGCGGCCTTCCGGGCCGAGCTGGAGCGGCTGGGGGGCGAGGTGCAGAGCACCGTGTTCTTCGGCGCCGACGAGGAGGACGTGCGGGGCATCGTGCAGCGGGTGGTGGACCGGGACCTGAAGCGCGACGGCCTGCCGGCCGTGACCCCGGAGGACATCGCCGCCATGGACCCGGACGAGATCGAGCTGGCGGGCCTGACCGCCGACGACGAGATCCGCATCTCGGCCGAGCCGGTCCAGCCCCTCCAGGGGCCGCCGGTGGGGCCCCACCCCTACCTGCCCGGGTTCGACGCCGTGTTCCTGCCGGGGCCGTGGGAGCGGATCGCCGTGGTGGCGCCCCACCTGCCCTTCTTCGACATCAACGTGCCGGTGATCGGCACCTCGGGGTGGAACGACCCGCGCCTGATCGCGGCGGGCGGCCCCGCCGTGGTGGGGGGGCGCTTCGTGACCCCCTTCGACCGCAACGGGCAGGCCGCCCGGGCCTTCGTCAAGGCCTACCGCGCCGCCTACGGCGAGGCCCCCGACCTGTTCGCGGCCCTGGGGTACGACGCCATGCGGCTGGCCGCCCGGGCCGTTCTCGGGGAGGGGGCCGGGGGGGAGACGGTGTACCGGGGTGACCGGGACCTTCGAGGTGACGGCGGCGGGACGGGTGGACCGCACCCTGGACGTGCTCAAGGTGGGGCGGCGGCGATTCAGCCGGGCCGGGCAGGTGCCCCTGGGCATGGACCCGGCGGCCCCGCCCGCGCTCCCCGGACCGGCCCTCGGCAACCCCGGCCTGCCGCTGCCGGTGTCGGCCCGGTGACGGCGGTGGACCCGGCCCTGCTGATCCAGAAGGCCGCGCTGATCGCGCTGCCGTTGCTGTTCGCCATCACCCTGCACGAGGCCGGGCACGGCTGGATGGCGCTGCGGCGCGGCGACACCACCGCCTGGATGGTGGGGCGGGTGACCCTCAACCCCCTGCGCCACATCGACCCGGTGGGGACGGTGCTGGTGCCCCTGACCCTGCTGGTGCTGGGGGCGTCGTTCCTGTTCGGCTGGGCCAAGCCGGTGCCGATCAACAGCCGCAACCTGCGCCGCCCCCGGCAGGACATGGTGTGGGTGGCGGCGGCGGGACCGGGCACCAACCTGCTGTTGGCCCTGCTGTCGGGCGTGCTGTGCCACGCGATCCTGCTGCTGCGGCCGGAGTTTTCCCCCCTGCTGGGCTGGCCGCCGTTCGCCACGCCGAGCTTCTCGGGGGGCTTCTCGATCCTGTTGCCGCTGCTGTTCATGCTGAAGTTCAGCGTGGAGATCAACGTCCTTTTGGCCCTGTTCAACCTGATCCCGATCCCGCCCCTGGACGGGGGGCGGATCGCCGTGGGCCTGCTGCCGCCGGGACCCAGCCAAGCCCTGGCCCAGGTGGAGCCGGTGGGGATGTTCCTGGTGATCGCCATCGTGTGGTTCGATCCCGGGGGCTTCATGGGGCACTACTTCTGGCCCGCCATCGGCGCCCTGGCCCACCTGATCCTGGCTGGGTAGCCCGGCCCCGGCGGGGGCGCGGCGCGGGCCGGCGGTCTCTCGCTGATCGAACAACGGGTTCCCGTGCAACGGGTTCCCGTGTCGGTGGGGGGCGCGTGGCACGTTTTTTAGAGAAATAGCATTGACGCTCCGGGGCCGTAGTGTTACGTTATTTCTCGACGTGCTACTGAGGGCGCCCCGGAATGCGGCCGGGGCGGGGCCCGAAACCGGAAGGAGAGATACGGATGACGACGCGACGGCAGGCGATGCGGGCGTGCGCGGCGGTGGCCGGCGCCCTGCTGATGTGGGGGGCTGCCCCCGCCCTGGCCCACGAGGGCGAGGAGGGGGAGGGCCGGGACGGCCACGTGGTGCCCCACGCCTTCGAGGACTTCCCCGGCATCCACATGGACGGCGGGGTCACCTGGTTCCTCCAGGGCACCAGCGGCAACGGGACCAACGACGGCTTCGACCTGACCTACACCATGGACCTGAACCTGGTGGGCACGGTCAGCGAGCACGGCCACGTCAACATCGCCCTTGAGGCCGGCAACGGCGCGGGCGTGGACGGCCGCCTGGGGTCCCTCTCCACCGCCAACTACGACGCCTTCATCACCGAGCTGGCCACCGGCGACAACGCCTTCAACAGCCCCTCCATCTCCCAGATCTACTACGAGGGGGAGTACGCCGACGGCCGGCTGATGGTGGACTTCGGCAAGCTCGACGTGCACGCGATGTACGACCAAAACGCCTACGCCAACGACGAGACCGACCAGTTCCTGTCGGCCATCTTCACCCGCTCGGCCGGCACCACCTACGCCGAGCTGGACCAGTACTACGCCCCGGGGCTGGCGGTGACGGGGGCGGTGAACGACTTCCTGGACGTGCTGGCCCTGGTGGCCAGCGGCGTGGACTCGGGCTTCGACGCCGTGAGCGACGCCCCCTACGGGGTGCTCCAGGTGGACGTGAAGCCCGCCCTGGGCGGCCTGGAGGGCAACTACCGGGTGTACGGCATCTACGACGCCCGCAAGTACACCGAGATCGGCACCGGCGAGACCCAGGCCAACGTGGCCTACGGCGTGAGCCTGGACCAGGCCCTGCCGGGGGGCGCGGGGCTGTTCGCCCGCTACTCGGCGCAGGACGACCAGCTCGACGAGAACGCCGTGAAGTCGTCCTGGAGCCTGGGGGCGGTCCTGTCGGGCGGCGCCTGGGGCCGGGACGACGACGTGATCGGCCTCGGCTACGGCGTCGTGGTGGTCAACACCCGGGCCGCCGACATCGCGGCCATCGCCAACCCGGACGACGAGGGGCACCTGGAGGCGTACTACAAGCTGACCTTCTCGGACCACTTCACCGTCACCCCGGACGTGCAGGTGATCACGGGCAACGGCGGCGACGCCGACTCGGGCACGGTCACGGTGGCCGGCGTGCGGGCCCAGCTCAACTTCTAGCGGGACGCGCCCCCTTGGGACCGTACACCCGCAATCAGGCACACCAGGAGACAACCATGATCGCGCACACGAGACACGCCCTCGCCGCGGCCGCGGCGGCCTTCACCCTGGCGGCGGCGCCGGCCTTCGCCCACTTCCAGATGATCATCCCCTCCGACGACATGGTGCAGCAGGGGGAGAGCCGGGACGTGAACCTGGAGGTGAAGTTCTGGCACCCGCTGGAGGGGCACGGCATGAACATGACCAAGCCGGCCCGGTTCGGGGTGATGATCCGGGGCCGCAAGAGCGACCTGCTGTCCACCCTCCAGCCCGCCAGGTACAAGGACCGGACCGGGGCGATGCGGGACGGCTTCAAGGCCGCCTTCCAGCTGAGGAAGCCGGGCGACCACGTGTTCTACGTCGAACCCGCGCCTTACTGGGAGCCGTCGGAGGACACCTACATCGTCCACTACACCAAGGTGGTGGTGAACGGCCTGGGGCTCGAGGTGGGCTGGGACCGGGAGGTGGGCCTGAAGGCCGAGATCGTGCCCCTCACCCGGCCCTACGGGCTGTGGACCGGCAACGTGTTCCAGGGCCAGGTGAAGTACAAGGGCAAGCCCGTGCCCGGCGCCGAGGTGGAGGTGGAGTACTACGACGAGGCGGGCAAGGTGCAGCCCCCCGCCGACCCCATGATCACCCAGGTGGTCAAGGCGGATGGCAACGGCGTGTTCACCTACGCCATGCCCAAGGCCGGCTGGTGGGGCTTCGCGGCCCTGATGGAGGGCGACACCCCCATCCGGCACGACGGCCAGGACAAGCCGGTGGAGGAGGGCGCCCTGATCTGGGTGAAGACCTACGACATGAAGTAGGGCCGGGCCGGCGGGCGCCTGCTCTCGGGGTGGTAGCCAGGATTTGAGAATCGTGCTACCCTGGCGGGAGCGGTCGCCCCCCGGCGCGGTTCAAGCGGGGGGTGGAGGATGCCGATGGGGCTGGTGTCCCGGCCGGTTTTCCGCTGGCGAGCAAAGGAGATGTGTCGTCCCCATGCATATTTCTGACGGCGTACTTTCCGGCCCGGTGCTGGCCGCCGGGTGGGCGGGGGCCGCGGTGCTCGCGGCGGCCACCACGCGCAAGATGGACATGGAGGAGGTCCCCAAGCTGGCGGTGATCGCCGGGGTCTTCTTCGTGGGCTCCCTGATCCGCTTTCCCATCGGCGCCGCCAGCGTGCACCTGATTCTCAACGGCCTGGTGGGGGTGATCCTGGGGATACGCGCGTTCCCCGCCATCCTGCTGGGAATCACGCTCCAGGCCATCCTGTTCGGCCACGGCGGGGTATCGGTGATCGGCGTCAACGCCTGCATGATGGGGGGCGGCGCGCTGCTCGCCTACGGCGTGTGGCAGCTGCGCAACGTGGTGTCCTTCCCCAAGCGGGAGGTGGTCTTCGGCGGCCTGGCCGGGGCGGCGGGGGTCTTCGTCTCGGGGTGCGTCCTGGCGCTGGTCATGGTCACCACCGGGGAGGCCTTTTGGGCGGTGGCCAAGACCGTGCTGTGGATCCACGTGGGCATCATGATCTTCGAGGGGCTGGTGGCGGCCGGCTGCGTGAGCTTCCTGATGAAGGTGCGGCCGGACATGCTGGCCGGCTGGAGGCGGGGCGGATCGGCCAGGCCCGCCACCCCCCCCGTGGCCTTCTGGGCGGCGCTGGCCGTGGCCGCGACCTTCCTGGCGCCGACCTCCGCCCACGCCCACAAGCTGCTTATCGACTACACGCCGGTGAAGGAGGGGCTGCTGATCGAGGCCTTCTTCCCGGACGGCACCCCGGCCCGCAAGACCACCCTGCGCCTGATGGCTGAGGACGGGACGGTGGTCGGCCGGGGCATGACCAACGAACACGGCGGGCACCTGTTCGCCGTGCCGGAGCGGACCGACTACGTGGCGGACGCCGACGCCGGGATGGGCCACTACACCAAGGTGGCGATCCCGGCCGCGGACTTGGCGGACGTGGAGCCGGGCGCCACCCTCACCGAGGACGCGGCCGACATCGAGAAGACCGTCACCAAGGTCCGCAAGGAGCCGTTCCCCCTCGGGCGGGTGGTCATCGGATTCGCCATCCTGGCGGTGCTGGGGGGCGCGGCCCTGCTGGCCTCCAAACGGAAGCGCCATGCCGCTTGACATCGACCGCCACGCCCACGTCGCGTCCCCGATCCAGCGCTGGGATCCGCGCCTGAAGATCCTGTCGCTGCTGGTGTTCGTGTTCGGCGTCGCGGTGCTCAAGACCCTGCCGATGGCCTTGTGCGCCCTGGTGATCTCCGCCCTGGTGCTCCGGGTGGCCTCGCTGCCGTTCCACTTCGTCAGCCACGGCATGGAGGCGGCGGCCCTGTTTTTGGCGCCGTTCTTCCTGATCATGCCGTTCTCCTACCCGGGCGACCCGGCCTTCACCGTGCTGGGCCTGGGCTTCGCGTGGGAGGGCCTGCGCTTCGCCACCCTCATCTTCGTCAAGGCGATGGCCATCATCCTGGGCAGCTTCTCCATGTTCGGCACCGCCCGCTTCGACGTGTCCATGATCGCCCTGCAGCGCCTGCGGGTGCCGGCGGTGCTGGTGCAGATGGTGCTGTTCACGTACCGCTACGTGTACGTGTTCATGGAGGAGATGAAGACCCTCAACGTCGCCATGCGAGCCCGGGGCTTCGTGCCCCGCACCAACATGCGCACCATGAGCATCCTGGGGGGCTACGTGGGCACCCTGCTGGTGCGCAGCTTCGAGCGCACCGAGCGCGTCTACAAGGCCATGCTGTCGAAGGGGTACAATGGCTCGTTCCCCACCATGGTGGAGTTCGCCTGGGACGGGCGGGACTTCGCCAAGGCGGCGATCGTGCTGGCGCTGGCGGCGGGACTGCTCGCCGCCGACATGGCCGGCCCGTTCCACACGGCGGTCGAGGCCTGGTACTGACCCGGGGGGCGCCCGAGCCCCCAAGGTCCTAGCGGAGCGATTCATGTCCGATCCCGCGGCCATCCTGGTCGACGACATCCACTTCGCCTATCCGGACGGGCACGCGGTCCTCAAGGGCCTGTCGTGCGCCATCGGCCACGGCGAGAAGGTGGCCCTGATCGGCCCCAACGGCGCCGGCAAGTCCACCTTCATGAGCCACCTCAACGGCGTCTCCCTGGCCACCAGCGGGCGGGTGCTGGTGGACGGCGCGGAGGTGAACAAGGAGAACCTGGCCGCCATCCGGCGCAAGATCGGCATCGTGTTCCAGGACCCGGACGACCAGCTCTTCTGCCCCACGGTCTTCGACGACGTGGCCTTCGGCCCCCTGAACCTGGGGCTGCCGCGGGACCAGGTGCGGGAGCGGGTGGCCGACGCCCTGGAGCTGGTGGGGCTCAAGGGCTTCGAGGAACGCTCCTCGTTCCACCTGTCCTTCGGCGAGCGCAAGCGCCTGGCCCTGGCCACGGTGCTCTCCTACCAGCCGAACATCCTGGTGTTCGACGAGCCCTCCACCAACATGGACCCCCTGAACCGGCGCAGGCTCATCGAGTGGCTGCAGCAGTCGGACAAGACCATCCTGCTGTGCACCCACGACCTGGACATCGCCCTGGACGTGTGCGACCGCTGCCTGGTGCTGGCCGACGGCCGCATCGTGGCGGACGGGCCGGCCTCCGAGGTGCTCTACGACCGGGCGCTCCTGGAGGAGAACAACCTGGAGCTGCCCCTGGCCCTGATGACCCACGAGCTGCTTCACGACCGCCTCCGGGCCGGACGCATGGACGAGGAGCACCGCCGCATCATCGAGGCGTTCCTCCACGCCCACCGCCACGTCCACGGGCCGGACCGGCACGAGCACGTCCACATCCACGCCCACGACCACGACCACGGCCACCTCCACGGCGACGGCGACGGCGACCACGCCCACGCCCTGGAGCACGGCCACCACGACCACCCGGGCGGCCACGAGCAACCGGTGGAGGCGGTCCCCCACGCCCACGGGCCGGCGGGCCACAGCCACCCCGATGCGAACCACTCCCACACCCACGAGCCCGGCGGCCACAGCCACGGGCCGGAGGGGCACACCCACGGGCCCGAGGGTCACGGTCACAGCCACGCGGAGGACGCCGAGGCCGGGCCCGAGCCCGGGCGGGAGGCGCCCACCCGCTCCACGGGGGGATGACCGGCACCGCGCGCATGGGGGAAGGGCTTCACGGCCTCGGGCTGTCCTGGAAGGTGCTCATCACGGCGGTCCTCCTCATCCTGGGGGCGGGCTACCTGAACGGCGCCCTCAACGCCGCCCTGGCCGTGGGGCTGACCCCGAGGGCGATCGGCGACCACTACCGGGATCAGACCCTGTCCCGCGCCGAGGCCGCCGAGGTGGCCCGCAAGGGCTTCGTCGAGGAGGAGTTCTCGTTCGACGACGACGCCCCGGCGGCGGAGGCGCCCGCGGCGGGCCACGACATGGACACGCACGGGGACGCCGAGGCGGGCGGTCACGCCATGGGGCAGGGCACGTCGATCACCGCCCAGCAGCTGGCCCAGCTGGCCCACGTGCACCTGCTGGGGTTCGCGCTGATCCTGGCGGTGATGGGGGCCCTGGCCTGCCTGACGGCCCTGCCGGAGGGCATCAAGGCCGCCCTGGTGGCGGTGCTGGCGGTGTGCCTGGGGACGGACATCGGGGGCCTGTGGCTGGTACGGTTCGTCTCCGACGGCTTCGCCTGGGTGACCGCGGCGGCCGGGACCGGCATCGGCGTGTGCGTGGCGGCGATCACGCTGCGGGCCCTGTGGGAGATGTGGGGGCCGGCCCCGACGGGGCGGTGACCCCGGACGGGTGCCCGGTTCGCCCAAGGAGGACTGTGATGACGAAGCGTGAATCTGCGACGCGGGGCCTCTTCGGCCTGCTGGCCGCTGTCCTGGTGGCCCTGGCGCCGGCCGCGGCCCTGGCCCACAAGGGGCACGCCGGCCCGATGGTGACCTTCGTGGAGACCCAGGCCGCCCTCAAGGCGATGCTGCCGGAGGGGGCGAAGATCTTCCAGCGCAAGGAGCGGCTGGCCGCCGAGGGCGCCGGCTGGGCCAAGGACACCCTGGGGGTGTCCGTCGAGGCGGGGGTCTACGCCTACTACCTGGCCCGGGACCGGGACTCCGGCAAGGTCCTGGGGGCCGCCATGGTGCGGGAGGCGGACTACGAGCACGCCGAGGTGATGCTGGCGGTGGGGGTGGACGCCGACGGCCGCGTGACCCGCGCCGCCCTGCTGGGCACCAACGAGCAGTTCGTGCCCGAGTTCCAGGACGGCGTCGGCACCGGGTTCCTGAAGGACCTGGCCGGCGCCACCGCGGCGGACCTGAAGGCCGGGGCGGACGAGGCCCCGAAGGACAACGAGGCGCGCCGCTTCGTCCTGGGTCAGCTCAAGGACATGGCGGCCCTGCTGGCGGCCCTGATCCACGGCGCGCAGGCCTAGCGCGCCCCAAGGAACCCGCGCCGGCCCGGCGGGCGGCGCCCTGTTTGTCGGGAGGCATCCGAGCGATGACCATCAACCTGAAGGTGGACGGCATGACCTGCCAGGGCTGCGTCCAGAACGTCACCAACCTGCTCCAGGGCGTGGAGGGCGTCACCGGCGTCGCCGTGACCCTGGAGCCGGGCCGGGCCGTGGTGGACACGGACGGCTCGGTGGCCGCCGAGCGCCTGGTCGCCGCCGTGACCGACGCCGGCTACGAGGCCGCCCCCGCCTGACCCGCCGTCGAGGGGGCCTCAAGGCCCCCGGCGCCGCCCCGGCCCCGCCCCGCGGGGGGCCGCGCCGGTGTTTGTATTCGGTCCCGGCGCCGTCCTATAATGCCCTGTTTGGAAAACCCTGCCGCCGGAGCGCCCCCCGGGCCGTCGCGGCGGCATGCGCCGGGGATTGTGCCATGCCCGACCTACCGACACTGTGGGTGCCCTACGTCTGGGTCATCTCCGCGGTCATCCTGCTGATCGGCGTGGTGGTCGCCGTGTCGTGGGGGTTCCGCGCCGGCCAGTTCGACGAGAAGATCAAGTACCAGATGTTCGAGGAACTGGACGACGACATGTACCTCGACGAGGGTGAGCAGGAGCTGTCCATGCGCCAGAAGCGCATGGCCCGCGAGGCGCGCCTGCGCAAGGAGGCCGAGGAGGAGCAGGCCGAGGCCGGCAAGGAGCAGGGCCCGACCGGGACGTGAGGAAAGGCGAGAAGCTGATCTGGGGCGTCGCGGCAATGATCACGGCCGCGGCGAGTTACGCCGGCTACGTGGTCTACCACGCCCCGCCCAAGCTCATGGCGACCTACCAGGTGGAAAGCCCCCAGGCGGCCCGCGGCGAGCTGGTCTACCGCAAGAACAACTGCCCCGCCTGCCACCGCATCTGGGATCTGGGCGGAAGCAAGGGCGGCGTCCTCGACGGCGTCGGCTCGCGGCGTGACACCGAGTGGCTGACCCGCTACCTGTCGGCCCCCAACCCCCAGGTGATCCTGCCGTCCACCCAGAAGAAGATCTACCGCATGCCGTCCTTCGCCGGCATGGACCCGGACGACCGGGCCGCCCTGGTGACCTTCCTGGTCAGCCTCAAGGCCCGGCCGCAGGGCCCGGAGCCGGCGCCGTGAAGCCGATCGACGACGCCACACCCGTGGGCCCCCGCGACCGCCGGGCCTTCTGGGGACGCCTTGCGGCGCCCCTGGGGGTGGTGGTGGGGTGCGCGGTGTACGTGGCGCTGAGCCGCTTCTTCGCCGTGCCGGTGGAGGTGTGGAACGGGCCGGAAACGTTCACCCAGCCCGCCTGGATGGCCAACGTGGCCCTGGTGCCGGCGGTGTCGGGCTTCGTGGCGGGGATCATCGCGGGGCAGCACGGCAAGTGGTACGGCATGTTCCCGGTGACCCTGGTCCACACGGCGGACTACTTCACCCTGTCGCACCGGGCCGCGCCGGACGTCCACGTGCTGGGGCCCGGGCTGTTCGTGTTCTTCATGCTGGTGATGATGGAGCTGGCCCTGATGGCGGGATGGGGCGCCGAGGTCCTGCGCAACCGTCTGGCGGGAAAGGACGTGCGGGCATGAACGGGACGGTGACCCTGACCCGGAACGGCCGGGAGAAGCGCATCCCCCTGACCCTGCTGGAGCTGCGGGCGGACTTCTCGGACGCCGAGCTCAAGCGGGCCCTGGCGGCGCTGCTCGACGAGCCCCCCGGCGCCTTCGAGCACCACACGGTGGTCCGGGCCGGGGAGCGCATCGTGGTGCGCCACGCCGCCGAGGAGACCGACCGGCTGGTGGCCCGCTTCCTGGTGTGGGCGGTCACGTTCTTCCTGGTGGGCACCGTGCAGGGGGTGGTGCAGATCATGCCCGACGTGCGCCGCTGGATCATGTCCACCGGCGGCGCCGGCCACCTGATCGACCCCCTCGCCCATGCCCACGTGAACCTGGTGGGCGGCGTGGTGATGGTGGCCATCGGCGTCATCTACTACCTGCTGCCCCGGGTGCTGGGGCGGCCCATGTACTCCGCCCGGCTGTCGCGCCTGTCCCTGTGGGGCATGGTCACCGGCGTGTGCATGTGGTACCTGAGCATGGTCACCCTGGGGTGGATCGAGGGGAACCTGATGCTCGGGCAGGGCATCGGCTTCCTGGAGGCCAAGGAGGCCGTGCAGCCGTGGCACACCGTGGGGTTCGTCATCCCGGCCACGGTGATGGGGCTGGGCCACTGGCTGTTCATCGCGAACGTGTACCTGACGGTGTTCCGGCGCCCCCGCGCCTGACCGGCCCGTGCCGATCGTCGACGACTTCCGCGGCCGCCCCACGGCCCCCGGCGGGGAGGGGGAGCCCGACGAGGACCGGTATGCGGTCGAGCGGGACCTGCTGGCGATGCCGTCGTTGCCGTGGGGCGCCATCGTGCCCACCGTCCTCGCCGTGGTGCTGGTCTTCGGCATCACCCACCTGATCCTGCTGGCCGGAGGCGAGGAGCACAAGCTGGTGGGCCGCACCATGGCCCTGAAGGACGCCCAGGCCCGGGCCGGGAAGGCGACGGGCGGGGTGCCGGTGGACGAGGAGGTGGTGCGGGTGCCCGCGGGCCCCTTCTGGATGGGGCGGCCCGAGGACGACCCGGAGGTCAACTCCGACGCCACCCCCATGCACCAGGTCTACCTGCCGACCTTCTACATCGGGAAGTACGAGGTGACCAACGCCCAGTACGAGAAGTTCGTGCAGGCCGAGGGGTACCTCCCGCCCGTGCACTGGAAGCGCAAGACCACCGCGCCCCCGGGCTCGGCCAACCTGCCGGTGACCTACGTGAGCCAGCCGGCGGCCGCCGATTACGCCCACTGGCGGGGCGGGCGGCTGTGCAGCGAGGCGGAGTGGGAGAAGGCCGCCCGGGGCACCGACAAGCGCATCTACCCGTACGGCGACACCTACGACCCGTCCCTGGCCAACATCGACTACCTGAAGGAGGGGCTGACCCCGGTCGGGAGCTTCCCCGGGGGTGCCAGCCCTTACGGGGCGCTGGACATGATGGGCAACGTCTACGAGTGGACCTCCACCCACTACGGCCCCTATCCCGGCAACCAGGACCCCCCCTCCCGCTACCAGGCCTACACCGTGGACGAGGACGGCAACGTGGTGCCGGACCCGGACCGGGAGAGCTACTACGTCATCACCCGGGGCGGCTGCTGGAAGTGCGACCCGTGGTCCAGCCAGGTGACCACCCGAAACCCCACGCGGCCCGACTACGCCTCGGACTTCTTCGGCTTCCGCGTCTGCTGGGACGCGCCACCCCCGGGCGAGGCGCCCCGCTGACCCCAACCGGCAAGGGAACACCCATGCAACCGCTTTCGGTCGTCGAGCGCTACATCCTGCGGTTCTTCTACGCCTGCATCGCCTACGCCCTGATCGGCTTCTCCTGGGGGGCCATCCAGAGCGGGGTGCCGACCATCCGGCACTTCCTGGAGGCGCCGCCGGCCCGCTTCATCATCCTGGCCCACGGCCACATCAACCTGCTGGGGTGGGTGGAGATGGCCATCTTCGGGGCCTCCTACTACATCATCCCGCGGATCCTGGAGAGGCCCATCGCCAGCGAGGGCCTGGTGAAGGTCCACTTCTGGACCCACAACGCCGGGCTCCTGATGATGGTGATCGGCTTCTTCGTGGCCGGCTACCTGGGGGGGCACCTGTTCTGGGAGGGGGCCGCCGACCAGATCTCCCCGGCCCGGGCCCCCTGGATGGGGGTGGTGGGGACGGGGGGCTTTCTGGTGCTGGGGGCCAACGCCATCTTCGGCTACAACGTGTACCGCACGGCCCGGTCGCGACCCGGGCCCTGAGGGCCGCGCAGTCGGGGAGGCGGTGGTAGACTAATTGGATTGAAAATCGGCATAAGGAGCGACTCCCCCATGCGATACGCTGCCGTTCTGCCGGCGGCCTGCCTCGGCCTGCTGGTCACGGCGTGCGGGGTCGATACCACCCGGCTGGTGGGCACCCACATCAAGCCCCTCGCCAACCACGTCCCGGGCCCCGGCGACGACATCCACACCTTCTGCACCGCCTACGACCCCGATCCGGCACTGCACGTCCACACGATCGCCGAGGAGGTGGCGGCCCACAAGCCGTTCATCCTGCTGTTCGGCACCCCGGCCCACTGCACCCAGTGCCAGACCCAGATCGACACCGTGCGGGGCTACCGGGAGAGGTACAAGGGCGCCTTCGACGTCATCCACATCGACCAGTACAAGAACGGGCAGGTCTACACCCAGCTGGGGGTGCGGGGCGACCCGTGGACCTTCCTGGTCAACGCCGACGGAGTGATCATGGCCACCCTGCCCGGGGTGACCGCCTACGACGACCTGGGCGGCGAGATCGACAAGATGCTCCAGAGCGCGGCCCCGGCCCAGCCGGTCCCGGCCCGCCAGGCCCCGGCCGCGGCGGAACCGGCCAAGACGGCCCGGGTGACGCCGGCCCCCGCCGGGCCCGCGCGGGGACCGGCCTCGTGAGGCGGCCGGGCGGCCTCAAGGCCCTGGGCGCGGCCCTGGCTCCGGCGCTGGCGCTGGCGTGGGTCGGCGACGCGGCCGCCGCGCGGATGATCGAGCAGGGGGGCTACCGCTACGTGGAGATCTCCCTGTCCGGCCTGTGGGGCGGGTTCTTCGTGTTCCTGTTCGGCATCGCGTTCGTGCTGGTGGGGCTGTACCTGTTCGTGGTCTGGCGCCGCTCCGCGCGGCGCCCGGCGGAGCCCCTCCGGGAGGAGGGGCGGGAGGAGGACGACGAGCGCGTCTTCTGAGGATCCGGCCCCCGTCGCCGGTCCCGGGGCGGCGCCCCCGCAGGGGCGGCCCGCCCGGCGCTGGCGGCTGTTCGTCACGCTCGCGCTGGTGACGGTGCTGCCCATCGGTCTGGTGCTGTGGGCCTACCTGCACGAGATCGTGGACGTGGGGGCCTGGAGCCGCATGAATCCCCTGGGGGGCGTGGCGGCGCGCCTGATGGACCAGGTGGAGACCCAGATCTACGCCGGCCAGCAGCAGATCCAGACCATGGCCGCCGACCCCACCCTGGCGGACCCGGAGGCGGCCGCCGAGGCCCTGGGGCGCTACGCCCCCTATCTCCGGTCCGGGCGCTTCAAGGCCCTGGCGGTGGACCTGCCGGGCTCGGGCCGCTACACCCTGCCCGAGGCCCTGCCCGCCGCATGGCGGGGGGCCTGGCCCGCCGCCGGACGGGACGGCGTCTCGGAGCTGGTGGCGGACCCGGAGGGGGGCTGGGTGATCGTCATGGTGGCGCCCCTGGCGGACCCCAACGGCCACCTGGCGGGGGTGTTCGACGTGTCCGCCGTGCTGGGCAGCGCCATGGTGGACCGGATGCGGGTGGCCCGCTGGGGCGAGGCCTTCATCGCCGACGGCGAGGGGCGCATCTTCCTGTCCGCCAATCCCGGGCTGACGGGCCACTCCCTGGCGGAACTGGGGCTGGCCCACACGACGGGCACCGAGGGCCTGTACGTGGCCGACGGCTGGCGGGACGACCGGGGCCAGCGCCACTTCGTGGCCCTGGCCGACAGCCACGGCTACTACCAGGGACCCCAGAACGCGTGGCGGGTGGGGCTGATGGTGCCGGAGGCCGTGGTGGGGGAGCGGGGCCGGGGCCTGACCCGCTGGATCGCGGCGGTGATGGTGGCGGTGCTGGTGATCACGGCGGGGCTCGCCATGGTGCTGCGCCACAGCATGCGGGGGGCGCCCCGGTGACACCGGCCGGCCTGGTGCGTCTGCGGCGCGCCGTGCAATGGAGCCTGCTCGCCGCCTTCGTGGCGCTGCCCTTCACGGGGCTGTTCCGCATCGACGTGGCGGCGGGGCGGTTCCTGATCGGCGGCCTGCAGATCTGGTGGGACGACTTCTTCATCGTCTTCCCCTTCTGGGCCATGGTGTTCTTCACCATGACCGCCTTCTACTCGAACCTGGGCATGGTCTTCTGCGGCTGGATGTGCCCCCAGCACACCCTGTCGGAGTGGCTCAACAACCTGGTGCGGCGCCTGTTGGGGCGGCGGGTGCTGGCGGGCATCTCGCCGGAGCGCCAGGCGGGCCGCTCCAAGCGCAAGCGTCTGGCGCTGGTGGGCGCCTGGGCGGCGTTCGTCGTCGTGGTGGGGCTGGTCTCGGCGGTGCTCACCGTGACCGTGCTGGCCTACTTTTTCCCCCCGGGGACCCTGTGGGCCCACTTCCGCGGCGACCGGTTCAACCTCTACATCGCCGTCTTCACCCTGCTGGTGGGGACCTTCACGGTGATCGACCTGGGGCTGCTGCGCCACTTCTGGTGCAAGTACATGTGCCCCTACGGCCTGTGGCAGTACATGTTCCGGGGGCGGGACACCCTCCAGATCCACTTCGACCCGGCCCGGGCCGACGACTGCAAGCGCTGCACCCTGTGCAAGGACGTCTGCCCGGTGGACCTGGACCCCCGCCAGCCGGAGATCTACACCCGCTGCATCAACTGCGGCGTGTGCATCGACGCCTGCGCGTCGTACATGGGGCGGTTCGACAAGGGGCCGATCCTGTCCTTCGGGTTCGGCACGCGGCGCGAGGCCCTGGTGCGGATCGAGACCGGCCGGCGCCGCCTGCTGGCGCCCGGCCTGCTGTGGCCCCTGGGGGCGGTGGCGGCGTCGGCGGCGCTGTTCGCCTACGGCGTGGTCACGTTCCGGCCGGTGAAGCTGGACGTCCACCCCGAGCCCGGCTACGTGCTCGACTCCGGCGCCCCCGGGGTGCGCTACGCGGCCACGATCCTCAACAAGGAAACCCGGCCCCAGCGCTTCGACCTGGCCGTGAGCGGCCTGCCGGGGGACCGGGTGGCCCTGGAGCGCCCCGAGGTGCGGGTGCCCCCCGGACAGGCCGTGACCGTGGAGTTCTCGGTGCGGCACGCGGGACTGGCCTACGACCGGCCGTACCGGTTCCGGGTCGTGGCCACCCGCCGGGCCGGGGAGGGGGCACCCGGGGGGGAGCGGTTCGACACCGACACGGTCTACTACCTGCCCGACCTGAGCCACCCGGAGGGGGCCGCCGGCACCGGCCCCGAGGGCGCCGCCGGGGGCCCGGTGACGGTCGGGAAGGTGGACATGCGGCCCCGCTTGGAATAGCATAAGGGCCCCGCCGACCCGCACCGGACGGGCGTCCGCGCCCGTGCCGACGCCTTCGTGCACATCCCGCGGCACGGGCCGTGCGTGCCCGGGCCGGGGTCTTTAGGGTATTCCGGAGCATGACGATCCTGGCCAGGAGCGAGATCCTCGATGAGGTGGCGGCGAAACGCATCTGCATCACGCCCTTCGACGCGGAGATGGTGGGTCCCGCCAGCGTGGACCTGCACCTGGCCGACGTGTTCCGGGTATTCCGCTACCGCCGCACCAACCTGGCGGTGAACCGGGAGACCGACTTCAAGGAGGCCACCCGCGGCATCCGGGTCAAGCCCGACGACTACCTGCTGCTCAAGCCCGGCGAGACGGTGCTGGGCATGACCCGGGAGCGGATCGAGCTGCCGGAGGACATCTGCGGCTGGCTGGAGGGGCGCTCGCGCTTCGCCCGGCTCGGGCTGCTGGTGCACATCTCGGCCAGCTTCATGCAGCCGGGGCTGGCCAACCACCAGGTGCTGGAGATGTCCAACTTCGGCCCGATCCCCCTGGAGGTCTACCCGGGGATCCCGATCTGCCAGTTCATCTTCGAGCGGACCGCCGGAAAGGGCACCTACGAGGGCCGGTTCCGGTCGCAGACGCCGGAGAGCTTCCTGTCCGACGATTAACCAGAGGGCGCCGGCGGGGCCTCGTCCCCAGGGCCGGTGCAAGTGATTGACGGTCCATGCGTTTTGACGAGCTGAACCTCCCGATGAAGGTCCTGGCGGGCATCGCCAAGGCCGGCTTCCACACCTGCACGCCGATCCAGGAGCAGACCCTGCCCGTGGCCCTCGAGGGGCACGACGTGATGGGCCAGGCCCAGACCGGCACCGGCAAGACGGCGGCCTTCTTGGTCACCATCTTCGCGCGGCTGCTGACCCGGCCCGCGCCCCCGCCCGGGGACCGGCCCGCGCCCCGGGCGGTGGTGATCGCCCCCACCCGCGAGCTGGTGGTGCAGATCGAGCGCGACGCCGCCCTGCTGGGGGACGAGACCGGCATCCGGCGCCTGGTGGTGTTCGGCGGCCTGGACTACGAGAAGCAGCGCAGCCGCCTGGCGGGCAACCCCGAGCTGCTGGTGGGCACCCCGGGGCGCCTGATCGACTACCTCCGGCAGGGGACCTACAGCCTCAAGGCCGTCGAGATGCTGGTGATCGACGAGGCCGACCGGATGTTCGACATGGGCTTCATCGACGACATCCGCTACATGCTGCGCCGCATGCCGCCCCCCGGCGAGCGCCAGACCATGCTGTTCTCCGCCACCTTCCCCCAGCGGGTCAAGGAGCTCGCCTACGAGCACATGCACGAGGCGGTGGAGATGGCCATCAACCCGGAGCGCATCACCGCCGAGCGCATCACCGAGACCCTCTACCTGGTGGGCAACGACGAGAAGCTCAGCCTGCTGGTGGGCGTCCTGCGGGGGATCATCGGCGGCAAGACGATGGTGTTCGTCAACACCAAGCGCACCGGCGAGGACCTGGAGTTCTGGCTGGCCGCCAACGGCCTCGAGGCCAGCTTCATCAGCGGCGACGTGCCCCAGCGCAAGCGCCTGAGGCTGCTCGACGAGTTCAAGAGTGGCCAGCTGCCGGTCCTGATCGCCACCGACGTGGCCTCCCGCGGCCTGCACATCGACGAGGTAAGCCACGTCATCAACTACGACGTGCCCCAGGACGCCGAGGACTACGTGCACCGCATCGGCCGCACCGCCCGCGCCGGGGCCGCCGGCGAGGCCATCACCCTGGGGTGCGAAACCTACTCGGAGTACCTCACGGCGGTGGAGGAGTACATCGGCCGCAAGGTCCCCCTGGAGCACCCGGACGAGGAGCTGTTCGCGGAGGTGGTGCAGCCCCACCGGCGGCGCCAGCGTCCCGACCGGCCGGGCTCCCGCGCGGGGGGCGAGCGCGGGGGGCGCCGCGCCCCCAAGGGGCGGGAGGGCGGACGCCGCTCCGCGAAGGGCGCGGAGTCCGGGCGCCGGGGCGAGGGCCGCGGCGGCCGCCGGGAGGGAGGCGATGCCGGCCGCGAAGACCGCCGGGGCGCCCCCCAGGGGCCGCCGGCCGCCCAGAACGCCCCGGCCGGGGCGGGGGCGCCCGGGGCCGGGGAGGGGGAGGTGCGCAAGCGCCGCCGCCGCCGCCGGCGGCGCAAGACGGGCGGGCAGGTGGAGGTCAGGACCCCCGTCGCGGCGCCGCCGCCGGCGGCGCAAGACGGGCGGGCAGGTGGAGGTCAGGACCCCCGTCGAGGGGTGACCTCCGAGCCCCCGGTGACGGTGACCACCGTATGGATGCCGCCCCGCACGTAGAAGTCGCCCGTGACGGTGATCCGGCGGGGGGCGACGGCGGCCACCAGGTCGTCCAGGATGCGGTTGGTGACGGCCTCGTGGAAGTGGCCCTCGTCCCGGAACGACCACAGGTACAGCTTCAGGCTCTTGAGCTCCACGCACAGCCGGTCGGGCACGTAGCGGATCTCCACCGTGGCGAAGTCCGGCTGGCCGGTGCGGGGGCACAGGCAGGTGAACTCGGGACAGGTGAAATGGATCTCGTAGTCCCGCTCCGGGTTGGGGTTCGGGAAGGTCTCCAGGTCCTTGCTCGGGGTCGTCGGCACGGCGTCCTCTCCGGGGTCGGGGCGCCGGCCCGGGCCGGCGCCGCCCCGCATGATAGCCCACCGGGGGCCCCTCGGGCCGCCCCCCGGCGATGAGGGGGTCCTTCGTCCTCTTCCGCCTCTACCTGCACATCCTGTGGCAGGGGTTGGCGGCGCTGCCGACCTACCTGTACCTTGTCCGGAGGGACCCGGCCCGGGCCCGGGCCTACCTGTACGCGCGGGCCGCCCGCTGGGGGCGGGGGGCGGTGGCCGTCACCGGGGCCCGGGTCACGGTCACGGGGCTCGAGCGGGTGCCGCGGGAGGGCCCGGTCCTGTACGTGGCCAATCACCAGGGGGCGCTCGACATTCCGATCCTCATGGGATACCTGCCCGGCAGCCCGGCCTTCGTGGCCAAGCGGGAGCTGTTCCGCATCCCGTTCATGGCCTACTGGATGCGGCAGCTGGAGTGCGTGGGCGTGACCCGGGAGCGGGCCCGGGCGGCCCTGGACGAGCTCAAGGCGGCGGCCGAGCGGGTGCGGGCGGGGCGGCGGGTGGTGCTGTTCCCCGAGGGCACCCGCTCCCGCGATCCGGAGGGGCGCATGGGCCCCTTCAAGCGCGGCAGCCTGAAGCTGGCCCTGGAGGCGGGGGCCACCGTGGTGCCGGTGACCGTGGAGGGGAGCCGCTTCCTGCTGGCCCCGGCGCGGCCCGACGACTTCACCGGCGAGGTGCGGCTGATCGTGGGGGAGCCGGTGGCGGTGGCGAACCTGGACGCGGCGGGCCGCAAGGACCTGGCGGAGCGCCTCCACGACACGATCCAGGAGACCCGGGAGCGGCACCGCTACGGCCGCGCCGTGGCGATGTCGGCGGTGCGGTGAAGGTCACCCTCGTCAACCTGTTCGAGCGGCCCTTCGACAACGCCGTGGCCGCCGCCCGCACGTGCTACTCCGGCAAGGGCATCGTCAGCCCCGAGCAGGTGGCCGGGGCGGGCCTGGCCGACGACGCCGAGCGGGCCCGGGCCCGGGCCCGGGAGCGCAAGCACCGCCTGGCGGCCAGCATCTACGAGGCGGGCCACCACACCACGTTGCAGCACGTCCACGTCCAGTTCGCCCTGGAGGGGGTGTCGCGCCAGTTCATCTGGTCGTTCCTCCACAGCCACCCGTTCTACAACTCGGAGCAGGTCAGCCAGCGCTACGTGACCGTCAAGCCGGACGCGGTGTACGTGCCGGAGGACCTCACCCCCGCCCAGCGGGAGGTCTTCACCGACGCCGTGGCCCGGCAGCTGGCCGACTACGCCGACCTGACCGAGCGCCTGACGCCCCTGGCCCGGGCCGAGTACGCCCGGCTGTTCCCGGCCCGGGTGGACAAGCCCCGGGGCACGAAAGACGTCCAGAAGAAGGCCCAGGAGGTGGGGCGCTACGTGCTGCCCGTCGCCACCACGGCCTACCTGTACCACACCGTGAGCCTGCTGACCCTGCTGCGCTACCAGCGCATGGCGGCCCTGGCCGACACCCCGGCCGAGCAGCGCCGGGTGGTGGGGGAGATGGTGGCCCAGGTGGTGGCCCGGGACCCGGACCTGAAGGCCCTGGTGGAGGAACCCCTGGGCCCCGGGGACGCCCCCGAGCTGGCGCGCCTGGACCGCCTGGCGGGCACCGAGCGGGCCGGGCGGGGGTTCCTGGAGGCGTTCGACGCCGAGCTGGACGGCCGCACGAGTCGCCTGATCGACCACTCCGGACGGGGCGAGCAGGTGCTCGCGCGGGCGGTGCGGGAGGTGCTGGGGGCCACGCCGGAGGCGCTGGACGACGACGCGGCCATCGCCGCCGTGATGGACCCGGCCCGAAACCCGGTGCTGGGGGAGACCCTGAACCTGAAGGCCCACGACAAGCTGTGCCGGGCCATGGCCCACCCCCACTACACCTTCATGAAGAAGCTGTCCCACACCGCCGACAGCCAGGACCAGCGCCACCGCATGACCCCCGGCTCGCGCCCCGTGCTGGCCGCCCACGTGACCGACGCCCCCGACTACGTCACCCCGATCCTCCTGCGCCGGGACGACGCCGTGCGGCGGCGCTACGAGGAGTCCATGGCCCGCACCTGGGACGACGTGGCGCGCCTGAAGGCCCTGGGGGCCACCGACGAGCAGGCCCACTACCTGCTGCCCAACGCCCTCGCGATCCGCTTCACCGAGAGCGCCGACCTGATGAGCCTGCACCACAAGATGGCCATGCGCCTGTGCTACAACGCCCAGGAGGAGATCTGGCAGGCCAGCGTGGACGAGGCCGAGCAGGTGCGCGCCGTCCACCCCCGCATCGGCCGCTTCCTGCTGCCCCCCTGCGGCCTGCGGCACCTAGCCGGCACCCGCCCGGTGTGCCCGGAGGGCGACCGCTACTGCGGCGTGAAGGTCTGGCGCCTGGACCTGACCGAGTACGCCCGAGTCATCTAGGGCCTCACGGCGGCCGACGGGGTCCGAGCAGGTCTCCGGCCGTTGCCCGCGGTGGGCGGCCACCGCCGGGCGGACAGGCGGGGGCCCGCCGGGCCGGGGCGGAAGGGGCGGCCCGCCCGTACGGCCCGCCGCAACCCCTCCGGACGCACGGACGTTGAGCATCCCCGGCGACCGGCCCTATGATGGGACCGGGTCCCCCCCGCCGGAACGTCCGCCAAACCGTGAACGCGCGTAACGAAATGGGATACGCGGCGCGCCTCTTTGCCGCCTATGCCGGCCGCCCCACCGTGCAGGTGGAGGTCGGGGGGGCGTGGCACGCCGTTCCGGAGGGGCTCACGGTGCTCCAGGCCCTGTGGTACGCGGGGATCCCCACGATCAAGGGGGCGGGGTGTCTGGGGGGCGCCTGCGGCGCCTGCACCACCACCTACCGCCTGCCGGACGACCCGGCCGGCCACACCGGACTGGGGTGCCAGGTGACGGTGCGGGAGGGGATGAGCGTGACCCTCTACCCCATCGAGCCGCCGGACAAGCCCCGCTACCGCATGGCGGAGCTGGACGACCCGGCCGAGGCCCTGTTCACGATCTACCCCGAGACCCGCCGCTGCACCCTGTGCGACGCCTGCACCGCCGTCTGCCCCCAGGACATCCCGGTGCGCCAGACCGTGCGGCAGATGATGAACAAGGACTTCGAGGCCGTGGCCCCGGCCTTCGACGAGTGCGTCATGTGCGGGCTGTGCAGCGTGGTGTGCGAGGTGGGCATCGCCCCCAACCTGCTGGGGCTTTATGCCCGCAAGGCGGTGGCCCGGGAGCGGCCGGGCCCCCCGGAGCTGGCCCGCCGCATGGAGGAGGTGAAAGACGGCCGCTACGCGGCCGAATGGGAGGCCCTGCTGGCGGGCACGGAGGCCGACCGGGCGGCCCGCTGCCGGGACGCCTGGGCCGGAGCGGCCGCGCGTTGAGCGGGCGGCCGAACGGATGGTAGAATTATGCGGTTTTCCCGAAAACCTATGACTTCGCGCGGGCAGGTGTCTTGATGTTGGCCGAAACCGAACAAAAGCTGATCACCGTCGAGATCATGGGCAAGAAGTACCAGGTGCCCGACGGCATGACCGTGATCGGCACCATGTGGTACACGGGCCACAACGTCACCCGGGGGGTGGGGTGCCTGGGGGGCGTGTGCGGCGCCTGCGCCACCGTGTACCGCACCAAGGACGACTTTGCCCTCAAGGTGGGCCTGGGGTGCCAGATGGGGGTGGAGGACGGGATGAGCTTCTTCCTCACCCCCTTCTACCCGGCGGCCAAGCCCAACTACAAGATCGAGGAGATCGAGCACCCCAAGGAGGAGCTGTTCAAGTACTTCCCCGAGGCGCTCAACTGCCGCAACTGCAACGCCTGCAACAAGGTCTGCCCCCAGGACATCGACATCAAGGGGGCCGTCAAGGACGCCGTCAAGGGCGACTTCGAGGCCGCGGCGGACAAGGCCCTGTCGTGCGTGATGTGCGGCCTGTGCGTGTCGCGCTGCATCGCCGAGATGGCCCCCAACATGATCGCCCTCTACGCCCGCCGCACCTGGAGCGTCTTCTACGCCACCAAGCACGAGCGCCTGGACCGCCAGATCGAGGACATCAAGAACGGCCGCTGGAACGACGAGTGGGGCAAGATCGCGGCCCTGGACGAGGCGGGCCTGAAGGAGTACTGCAAGGCCCGCCGCTAGGGGCGGGCGAAGGGTTTTTCGTCATGGATGCGTTCTTGGAGCAGTTCGCGGGCGTGGTGGAGGCCACCCGGGCCCACCGCATGACCCAGGCCATGCCCCTCATGCGGGACCAGGACAAGGAGGAGCTCCTGGCCGAGGCCACCCGGGCCCACCGCATGACCCAGGCCATGCCCCTCATGCGGGACCAGGACAAGGAGGAGCTCCTGGCCGCCCACCACCCCGACTACAAGCGCGAGGCCTACCGCGCCATCCGCTTCGGCCCCAACCAGGGCGAGGAGACGGTCCACGAGCTGGCCGCCCTCCTGGAGGCCGACAGCCCCCTGACGGGCCGGACCGTGAACCTGTCCCGCGCCGACTACGACGTGGACGTGCTCGTGCTGGGTGGCGGCGGCAGCGGCTGCACCGCGGCCCTCAAGGCCCGGGAGGCCGGGGCCTCGGTGCTGCTGGCCACCAAGCTGCGCCTGGGGGACTCCAACACCGTCATGGCCGAGGGGGGCATCCAGGTGGCCGTGCGGGAGGACGACTCCCCCGTGCAGCACTTCGTGGACGCCATGCACGGCGGCCACTACAAGAACGACGCCGCGCTCCTGAAGGTCATGGTGGAGGACGCCCCCTTCGTCGTGAACTGGCTCGACTCCCTGGGGGTGCTTTTCGACCGGGACGAGGACGGCAACCTGAAGGTCAAGAAGGGCGGCGGCACCAGCCGGGCCCGCCTGCTGGCCTGCAAGGACTACACCGGCCTCGACATGATGCGGGTGCTCAAGGACACCGTCCTCAACGACGAGTCGATCCAGATGATCGAGTTCGCCCCCGCCATCGAGCTGCTCACCGGCGAGGACGGGGCCGTCACCGGCGCGGTGCTGCAGAACCTGGACGTGGACCAGCGCATCGTGGTGCGGGCCAAGAGCGTGATCGTGGCCACCGGCGGCATCGGCCGGCTGCACATCCAGAACTTCCCCACCAGCAACCACTTCGGCGCCACCGGCGACGCCCTGCCCCTGTGCTACCGGGTCGGGGCCCCCCTGGCCTACCCGGGCACCTTCCAGTACCACCCCACGGGGGCCATCCACCCGGAGCAGATGGCCGGGCTCCTGGTCACCGAGGCGATCCGCTCCGGCGGCGCCCACCTGGTCAACCGCAAGGGCGAGCGCTTCGTCAACGAGCTGGAGGCCCGGGACGTGGTCTGCGCCGCCATCATCCGGGAGTGCGCCGAGGGGCGCGGCATCGACACCCCGTTCGGGCGCCAGGGGGTGTGGCTCGACATTCCGGTGATCGACACGATGAACGGCGAGGGGGTCATCAAGCGCCGCTACCCCGGCATGGTGCGCAAGTACGAGCGGCACCACATCAACATCGCCGTCGAGCCGGTGCTCATCTTCCCGACCCTGCACTACCAGAACGGCGGGGTGCGCATCGGCGTGCGGGGGGAGACCGACATTCCGGGGCTGTACGTGGCCGGGGAGGCGTCCGGCGGGGTGCACGGCACCAACCGGCTGATGGGCAACTCGCTGCTGGACATCATCGTGTTCGGCACCCGGGCCGGCCAGGCGGCCGCCGAGCGGGCGCGCGAGACCAAGCCCGGCGCCCTCACCCTGGCCCACCTGGACCGGTTCCACGACCAGATGAAGGCCGCCGGTGTGGAGGGCGGGGCCACGTCGCCCATGCTGCTGCCCAACTACGTGCGACGGCCCGAGGAGGCGGCGCAGGCCCCGTCCTGACGGGGCTTGAAGGGGGAGGGGGCGCGGTGCGGGCCGTGCCCGGCCGGGGGAGCGAACGAAAGGCGCAAGCGGAGAGACGATGAACGTACACGAGTATCAGGCCAAGGAGCTGCTCCGCCACTACGGCGTGGTGGTCCCCGCCGGCGGGGTGGCGGTGACGCCGGACGAGGCGGTGGAGGTGGCGCGCCAGCTGGGGGGGCCCGTGTGGGTGGTCAAGGCCCAGATCCACGCCGGCGGCCGCGGCAAGGCCGGCGGCGTGAAGGTGGTCAAGTCCCTCGGCGAGGTCAAGTCCGAGGCCGAGGCCATGCTCGGCAAGGTCCTGGTCACCCACCAGACCGGCCCGGAGGGCAAGGAGGTGGGCCGGGTGTACGTGGAGGAGGGGTGCGACATCGCCCGGGAGCTGTACCTGGGCGCCGTGGTGGACCGGGCCAGCGGCGGCGTGACCTTCATGGCCAGCACCGAGGGCGGCGTGGAGATCGAGGAGGTGGCCGCCCGCACCCCCGAGAAGATCCACAAGGAGCACGTGGACCCGGCGGTGGGCCTGCAGGCCTTCCAGGGCCGCAACCTGGCCTTCAAGCTGGGGCTCAAGGAGGGCCAGGTGCGCTCCTTCGTGAACTTCATCACCGGCCTGTACCGGGCCTTCGTCGAGACCGACGCCTCCCTGGTGGAGATCAACCCGCTGGTGGTGCGGGGCGCGGGCGACGTGATGGCCCTGGACGCCAAGATGAACTTCGACGACAACGCCCTGTTCCGCCACAAGGAAATCGAGGCCCTGCGTGACCTGACGGAGGAGGACCCCAAGGAGCTGGAGGCCTCCCGCCACGGCCTGAACTACATCGCCCTGGACGGCACCATCGGCTGCATGGTCAACGGCGCCGGGCTCGCCATGGCCACCATGGACATCATCAAGCTCAAGGGGGGCGAGCCCGCCAACTTCCTGGACGTGGGCGGCGGCGCCAGCGCCGACCAGGTGCGGGAGGCGTTCAAGATCATCCTCTCGGACCCCAACGTGAAGGCCATCCTGGTGAACATCTTCGGCGGCATCATGCGCTGCGACATCATCGCCGAGGGCGTCATCGCCGCCGCGCGCGAGGTGAAGGTGGGGGTGCCCCTGGTGGTGCGCCTGGAGGGAACCAACGTGGACCAGGGGCGCCGCATGCTCGCCGACTCGGGCATGGACATCATCGCGGCGCAGAACCTGAACGAGGCGGCCGAGAAGGCGGTCGCCGCCCTGGCCTGACGGGCCGCCAGCACAAGGACCGAGGCATGAGCGTTCTGATCGACAAGTCCACCAAGGTCATCTGCCAGGGCTTCACCGGCTCCCAGGGGACGTTCCACAGCGAGCAGGCCATCGCCTACGGCACCCAGATGGTCGGCGGCGTGACCCCGGGCAAGGGGGGCACCACGCACCTGGAGCGTCCCGTGTTCGACACCGTGGCCGACGCCGTGGCCGCCACCGGGGCCGACGCGACCATGATCTACGTGCCGCCCCCCTTCGCCGCCGACGCCATCATGGAGGCCGTGGCGGCCGAGGTGCCCCTCGTCGTGTGCATCACCGAGGGCATCCCGGTGCTCGACATGGTGCGGGTCAAGCGCTTCATGGCCGGCCGCGCCAGCCGCCTGGTGGGCCCCAACTGTCCCGGGGTGATCACCCCCGAGGAGTGCAAGATCGGCATCATGCCCGGGCACATCCACAAGCGGGGCTCCATCGGCATCGTCTCCCGCTCCGGCACCCTCACCTACGAGGCGGTCAAGCAGACCACCGACGCGGGGCTGGGGCAGAGCACCTGCATCGGCATCGGGGGCGACCCGGTCAACGGCACCGACTTCGTGGACTGCCTGGCGCTGTTCGAGGCCGACCCGGAGACCCAGGGGATCATCCTGATCGGCGAGATCGGGGGCGCCGCCGAGGAGGAGGCGGCCGACTACATCCGCGCGCACGTCTCCAAGCCGGTGGTGTCGTTCATCGCCGGGGCCACCGCCCCCCCGGGGCGCCGCATGGGGCACGCCGGCGCCATCATCGCCGGCGGCAAGGGCGGCGCCGAGGACAAGTACGAGGCCCTGGACGCCGCCGGGGTCAAGACCGTCCGCAACCCCACCCTGCTGGGGCGGACCATGGCGGAGGTCCTGGGGGGCTGACGGGCCCCCGGGAGGTGCACGGCCATGATGTACTCCACCGGCTTCCAGAGCGAGGAGCGCCACGCCACCCTCGCCGACGCCGTCGCCCGGGCCCGGGCCTGGCTCGAGGCCGGCGAGGTGGGCATGGTGGTGGGGTACGGCGCCCAGAGCCCCTTCACCGACCTGACCATGCCCACCTTCGTCAACGACGCCGAGGAGCTCGACGAGGAGCTGCTCTGGAACTCGTTCTGCGACTACAACCTGCTGGGCTACGCCGAGATGGGGCCGAAGGAGCAGGCCAAGGGGCGGGGCGGGGCCGCCATCATGGTCAAGCCGTGCGAGCTGCACAACCTGGACATCCTCCTGGAGGAGGGCAACATGTCCGGGGTCACCAGGGACAACGTGCGTCCCCTGGTGATGCGCTGCGCCGGCGTCTACGAGACCGAGGGCCTCAACGCCTACACCCGCGACGACGCCGAGCTGAAGGTCCAGACCAAGTGCCTGGACTGCCCGGAGTACCTGGCCGCCCACGGCGCCGACCGGGTGGCGCGGGAGAAGGCCGCCCGCACCGACTACCAGCAGTACACGGGCCGGCTGGAGGACGACGCCGGGGTGGACTGGGCGACCACCCTGAACAAGTGCCTGCACTGCTACGCCTGCCGCAACGTCTGCCCCTCCTGCTACTGCACCGAGGGCTGCCCGGCGGACGAGGCGGCCACGGCCCACGTGACCAACGCCCTCAAGCTCATCAAGGGCATCGAGACGAGCCGCCAGGTGGTGTACAACCTGGTGCGCACCTGGCACATCCAGGCCCGCTGCTCGGAGTGCCTGGAGTGCGAGCGGGTGTGCCCCGTGAACATCCCGATCATGGCCCTGAAGGCCAAGCTGGGGCGGGAGTTCGCCGGGGAGGGGAGCCCCGGGGACGTGATCGGCTTCCTCACCAGCGTCACCGAGCGGATCGTGCGGGAGGGGATCACCGCCGGAGCCGCGCCGGAGGGCGACGCGTGACCGTGCGGGGCTACATCCGGCCCGAGTCCCTCTGGCAGATCGTGGACGTGCTCCACGGCCAGGGGGTGCGGGTGGTGGCGCCCACCCTGCTGGACGGGCTGTGCCAGTTCGGCGTGGTGACCTCGTCCAAGGCGGTGGTGACCGACTACCTGCTGCCCCAGAACACCTACAAGGAGTTCCTGTTCCCCAAGGAGGAGCGGGTGCTCACCTACATCAAGCGGCCCGAGGGCGGATACGCCCTGACCGGGCCGGAGCACGACTTCCCCGAGACGGTGGTCCTGGGGGGCAGACCGTGCGACGCGGCGGCCATCGGGGTGTCCCTCAAGGCCGTGTTCGGCGGCGCCAAGTGGGGGCACGAGGACCCGCTGTTCATGGAGCGCCTGGAGGCCACCACGGTGGTGTCCATCTCCTGCGACCGGCCGGACCTGTCGTGCTTCTGCCCCACGATGGGGCTGGGGCCGGACGACCCCACCGGCAGCGACGTGCTCATCACCCGCACCGAGGAGGGCCAGCCGGTGTTCGTGCTGGAGGCCCTGTCCCCCAAGGGGGAGGCCTTCGCCCGGCGGATCGGCGACCTGGTGCACGGCGACCGGGACGACGGCGACCTGGCGGCGCGCCGGGCCGAGGCCGGCGAGGCCGCCCGGGGACGGTTCGTGCGGACCTTCGACGTGGAGGGGGTCAAGGACTTCCTGGACGACCCCGCCAACTTCGACGACGCCATGTACGCCCGCCTGGGCACCAAGTGCGTCTCCTGCGGGGTGTGCACCTTCGAGTGCCCCACCTGCCACTGCTTCGACCTGAAGGACGTGGGCACGGCGACCCAGGGCGAGCGCATCAAGATCTGGGACTCGTGCCAGTTCCCCGCGTTCACCCTGCACGCCAGCGGCCACCAGCCCCGGCCCCTGCCGTGGGAGCGGTACCGCAACCGCTTCTTGTGCAAGTTCAAGATCTACCAGGACACCTTCGAGGCCCCGGGGTGCACCGGCTGCGGCCGCTGCGTGCGGGACTGCCCGGTGCACGTGGACATCACCACCTACGCCATGCGGGCGGGCGCCAAGCAGCGCAAGCTGATCGGGATCGAGGCGTGAGCGGCACGGCGCTCCAGGCGGCGGTGCGGCCGGGGCACCTGTACGTGCCCAAGCTGGTGCGCATCCAGAAGGTGATCCGGGAGACCCACGACGTGGTGACCTTCCGGATGGCCTTCGTGGACGAGGCGGACCAGGCGGCGTTCTCCTACAACGTCGGGCAGTTCGGGGAGTTCTCCCTGTTCGGGATGGGGGAGAGCACCTTCAACATCTCGTCCTCCCCCACCTGGAAGGGGTACTTCGAGTGCTGCTTCCGGGAGGTGGGCCGGGTGACGGAGGCCCTGGCGCGGCTCAAGGAGGGGGACGTCATCGGCTTTCGCGGCCCCTACGGCAACGCCTACGACCTGGAGCGGATGCGGGGCCGGGACCTGATCTTCGCCGCCGGCGGCATTGGCTTCCCCCCCATCCGGTGCCTGGTGTGGCAGGTGCTGGCGGAGCGGGAGAAGTACGGCGCCATCGTGGTGGTGCACGGGGCCCGCACGGCCGGCGACCTGATCTATCAGCGGGAGATGGAGGAGTGGGCCCGGCTTGGCGACGTGCACGTGATCAAGACGGTGGACCCGGGCGGCGAGCCCGAGGGGTGGGACGGCGAGGTGGGCTTCGTGCCCACGGTGGTGGAGGAGCGGGTGCCTTGGGTGCTGGAGCGCCGGGGCAAGGGGGTGGAGAACGCCATGGCCTTCACCTGCGGGCCGCCCATCATGACCAAATTCGTCATCGAGGCCCTGATCCGCATGGGGTTCGGCCTGGACCAGATCGTTCTCACCCTGGAGAACAAGATGAAGTGCGCCGTCGGCAAGTGCGGCCGCTGCAACATCGGCGGCACCTACGTGTGCCTGGAGGGCCCCATCTTCACGGCCGACCAGGTGGCGGCCATGCACGACGACGCGTGAGGCGGGGAGGCGGCGGCGGCGCTACAATGAACGGTACGGGTCCCGCCCAGACCCGCCGGCAGGCACGGGCGGCAGGATGAAGCTGAGCGACCTGAGCATCATGGAGGTGCGGATCCTCAAGCACCTCTACTGTCAGAACCCCCACCGCAGCTACCGCAGCGCCAAGGAGCGGTTCAAGTACGAGCACGGCCTGGACCTCACGTCCACGGACGGCATGAAGATGCGCCTGTATCTCACGGGCATCCGGACCGGGCCCGGCGCCGACCTGTTCCAGCGCATCGACCCCAGCTACTGCATCCCCGGCGGCACGCTGGGCTTCATCCACAGCCAGCTCAAGGCCCCCCGCATGTCGGGGGAGAAGCGGGTGATGATGCCCGAGTCGTTCAAGCGCTCGTTCCACGACGCGGTGCGCAACCTGATCCACCGGGGCCTGGTGGTGGGCTTCGTGACGGGCCACGAGGTGGCGGAGGGGGAGGACGGCTTTCAGGCGCCGGTTCCGGCCCGCTGGACCGAGGAGGACGGCGAGGACCGGGTGGTGGGCGTGACCCTCACCGAGGAGGGCTTCGCCACCGCCAAGGACCTGTTCATGCAATTGGCCGAGGTGGGCGATTGAGCACCGCCACGGTGCTCTTCGTCACCCGCCACGGACAGACCGACGCCAACCTGGCCCGGCGGGTCCAGGGCCAGGGCGACACCCCCCTGAACGCCGAGGGCCTTGCGCAGGCGCGGGAGCTGGCCGAATACTTCGACCGACACCCGGTGGACCGGATCGTCTCCTCCGACCTGCCCCGCGCCCGGCAGACGGCCGAGGTGCTGTCGGGGCGGCTCGGGGTGCCGGCGACCTTCCACCCGGAACTGCGGGCCCGGCGGATGGGCGATTTTGAGAACCGCACCCACGCGGAGCTGGAGGCGGCCGACGCCGAGGCGTTCAGGCGCCTGAAGCACGACCCGGCCTTCGTGCCGCCGGGGGGCGGCGAGTCGGTCGACGCCTTGAGGGCCCGGGCCATCCCCTTCGTGGAGGGGATGGTGGCCGCCCACCCCGGCGCCCGCCTGGTGATCCTGTCGCACCACAAGGTGTGCCAGCTGATCCTGGCGGAGCTGGTGGAGGGGGGCCGGATGACGCCGATTCCCAACGCGCGCCCGGCCGTGGTGGTCCACTTGGGCGGGCGCTACCGGCTGGCGCCGGAACAGGAGGTACAGCATGGCGCGGCTTGAGACCGACGCGATCCCCATGGGCACCCCGTGCCCCGAATTCGACCTGCCGGCGGTGGACGGCCGGCGCTACCGGCTCCAGAGCTTCAAGGACGCCAAGGCGCTGGTGGTGATGTTCATCTGCAACCACTGCCCCTACGTGAAGGCCATCGAGGACCGCTACGTGGCCCTGGCGAAGTCCTACCAGGGCCAGCCGGTGCAGTTCGTCGGCGTCTGCGCCAACGACCCCACCGACTACCCCGACGACGGCTTCGACAACCTGAAGGAGCGCTGGCTGCGCAAGGGCTACGG
>Ga0210124_1000173_pt1 | contig 37180 bp, 34 predicted proteins | sample Muzzi_PWC_D2_FD_185554 | JGI IMG/M metagenome (GOLD analysis project Ga0210124, IMG submission 185554) | Wetland microbial communities from San Francisco Bay, California, USA, that impact long-term carbon sequestration - Muzzi_PWC_D2 (SPAdes) | ecosystem: Environmental > Aquatic > Marine >...
ATTTTCAGCCGGTCAAAGGTTTCGTGGGCATCACCGGTAAAACATGTAACTGGGGCGTTGCAGCGCAGCTGGTTCAGTCAAGTCACATTCCTGTGATTTTGGCAGGGGGCATCACCCCCGACAATGTTTTTGACGGCATCATGCAGGTTATGCCGGCAGGCGTCGACAGTTGCACCGGAACCAATGCATTGGACGCTAAAGGGCGTTTAATACGGTTCAAAAAAGACCTCGAAAAGGTAAAACATTTGGTTGATGAGACCCGCAGGGCAGAAAGAATGTTATACACAGATAAACACAGATGAGCGAGATATATAATTATTTGAGAGGTCGGGGAGTTTTTCTCCTAAATCCTTGAATATTAGCATCCGGCTCCGTTTCCAGCCCGTAGGGCTAACAGGCCGGAGGGTAGAGCCTACGCCTCCGCTTCCAGCCCGTTGGGCTTCCAGGCCGGAGGGGAGAGCGGAATGGATGATCTTTTTTTAAATCGGATGCTGTTTGAGTGGCTTAGGGATCGTTAGAAAAAACAGGCGCATACCGAAATTTTATCTTTAAAATAAATTTAAAATAATGCAAAGAACCTATTGATATTTCAAAGATAGTTTCCTGTTTTTTCTTTACGATTCCTTGCCGCGAGTTCATGCGGTTTAAAAAAAAAATATCCATGTAGCGATTGTTTAGAAAAACTCCCCGAGGGTTCAATTATTTATAACGGTTTATCTTTTAGAAAACATTACCGCTTCAGATATAATTAAATTTTTGCTGAAAGAACTCGTGACTAAGGGCTTGTAATGAAAGAACATGTTCGGGATATCAATAAAGGTTTTTGCTTTAACAGGAGATTTTTATCCATAAAGTCAAATCGGCTATGGTTCTTTCAAAACAATCCCTAATTCACTCAGACAGCTTCCAGGCAAAAATTTAATCATACCTGAAGCTCCTTTGAATCCGATTTGTTTCAGAGAGTTAACCTATTACGATAATTTATGAAATTAATTGTCTGTATATATCTGTGAAAATTTGTGTCCAAAAATTTAATAAAGGAGTTAAATAGTTATGTACACCAGCAGTGATTTGAGAAAAGGTCTAAAAATCGAGATCGACGGGGACCCGTTTCTAATCGTACAGTATGAATTTTCAAAACCCGGCAAAGGCAAGGCCTATTACAAGTGCAAGCTCAAGAATCTTTTGACCGGTGCTCAGTTCGATCGAACCTTTAGATCCAGTGATAAATTCGACGAGCCTCACCTGGAAGATCATGAAATGGAATATTTATATTCAGATGGTGAAAAGTACTGCTTTATGAATACGGCGACCTATGACCAGATCTTTCTCACCCAAGATCAGGTGGGGGATGCCATCAACTTTTTAAAAGAAAATACCGTATGCAATGTCCTTTTATTTAGAGGAAATCCCATTGAAATATCGTTGCCTATTTTTGTGGACTTAAGGATTGAAAATACAGATCCATGGGCAAAGGGAGACACCGCCTCGGGCGGCACAAAGCCGGCAACGCTGGAAACGGGATATACGATCCAGGTTCCCCCTTTTATTGAAGAGGGTGAACGTATTCGAATCGATACCCGGACCGGGGAGTATGTAGAACGCGTAAAGGATTAATGGTTCGCATCTGACGGCCGGTGTTTAAGATAATGCCTTTTGGAAAGAGTCGATGGTTTAAACCCGGAATCTGTCCTTAAATGGGCAATCGACGATCATCAATAAGCCAGAGGCTTATGAATCATCAATCCTAAAGGGTTTTCCCCATTTTTCAGAAAAAGCTATTTTTTCAGCAGGTTTTCTTTTTCTTTTTTTTCCGGGCGCTTCTTTTGGATACCCTACCGCCAGCAAGGCGGAAACCTTTATTTTTTTGGGAATTCCAAGGATGCCTTTGACGTGAGTTTCATCAAACCAGCCGATCCAGCAGGTACCAAGTCCGAGTTCCGTGGCTTTTAACACCATATGTTCCATGGCGATGCCAAGATCAATCTGGTAATATTCGATGCCGGTGACAAGGGCGCCGACACGATTTGCGATAACATCCAGCTGGGAGCATCCCACAATCACAAGTGGCGCCTGTTCGAGCCACTTGTTCGGGATAACAGGCCGCATGGCCTCGTGACATATTTTTCGAATGATTTCCCGGCGGGTTACGAAGATGAAACGCCAGGTTTGGCTATTGCAGGCAGACGGAGAAAGGCGTGCGGCTTCGATAATAGAGATGATATCTTTTTCGTTTACGGGTTTTAAATCAAAAGATCTTACGGACCTCCGGGTGTTGAGTATCTGATCAAGTTTCATGTTTGCTGCTTGATACTGTATTTGTTTATTCTGTTTCCATCCATCTTTTCCACGGTGACAATATATTTTCCAATGGTGATTTTTTCTTTTTCAGCGGGAATTCTTCCAATGGTATTTAGGACATACCCGGAAAACGTGTCATAATCTTTTGAATCCGGAATATTCATCCCGACGATTTCATTGACTTCGTCAGTATCGGACTTTCCAAGAACGATCCATTCCTTATTGTCTTTGTGTTTTGTAATATGGGGTTCTTCTCTATCGCTTTCATCCCTGATTTCTCCCACGATCTCTTCCAGGGCGTCCTCAAGGGTGATCAGTCCGGATACCCCGCCATGTTCATCCACAACAATGGCCATATGATGTTTTCTTTTTTTGAATTGATGAAGCAGCTTGTCGAGTTTTTTGTGTTCCGGAACAAAATACGGAATTGTCATAATTTTACGAACATCGATTTGTTCACCAGAGGTGATTTTATGTAAAAAAAGATCTTTTATGTTCACAATGCCGATGACATGATCGATATCGTCTTCAATCACCGGAATTCTGGTAAAACCCGATGCTACAATGGCTTCAAGGTTCAACTCTTTATCGGCTTCGATGACGAACATATCAGCTCTGGGTGTCATTATTTCCGAAGTACTGGTATCATCGAACTCAAAAATATTGTGTATCAGTTCCTTTTCTTCCTCTTTAATTTCGCCTTCTTCTTCGACCACCTCAAGAAACGTCATCAATTCCTCTGCGGTTACGGCGGGTGTTTTTTTGATCTTACCGGTTATTTTTGGAATAAAAGTCAGCAGCATAACAACCGGATAAAACACGATAGACATCCAGTATATCGGATATATGGTGGCTTTTGCGATCATGATATTATTTCGTGTGGCCACGGACTTCGGCAATACTTCACCAAAAACCAGAATCAGAAAAGTCATGACACCTGTGGACAGACCCACCGCATAGTTTGGAAAAAACTGAAGGGTAATGGACGTTGCCAGAGCAGCAGCACCGACATTGACGATATTGTTTCCGATGAGAACAGTTGAAAGGAGCCTGTGAGGATTGTCCTTCATCTGTTTGATCAGCGTATAGGTCTTTTCTTTTTTTTTGGCAAGATGCCGTGCTTTTGTTTTGCTGATAGAGAAAAGAGCGGTTTCCGCAGAGGAGAAAAAACCGGACAGAAACAGCAACACAATCAATACAATAATTTGGTGTACCATGATTTCTATGGACTTTATAAAAACTCGCCGGACAAACCGTTAAAACGTTTTAAAAAGAGCAAATTCTGCAATTTTCTGATACATATAAGGGTTATTTATTTCTCTTGCAAAGAGAAATTTGTCATGCAATATGACACTATATCTTTTTTGTCGATCAGTTTAAACCACTATGTCTGGTAGTGACGGCATAAAATGATTCTACAGGCACTTAATCACGTTCCCTATAAATCCTTGTGGGATTCTCGGATCAAAAAATAAGCTGACTTATTTATGATTTTCCCTATAATATAGTCAGATTTTCGTTTTTTCAAGTCAATAAACATAGATAAGTGTAATTTTCGAGTTAATGCAGCAAAAAAATGATATAAAAGAATATATCCAATCTCTCCTTTCGTCCAAACGCATGGGAAACCAGGTGGTTTATCATACTGTATTACCGAATCACCCGGCTCAGGTATCAAAACCCGAGAAGCCATGGCCCCAAATAATAGATCGTATGATTCATTCCGCAGGTATACGAGATCTTTACCGTCATCAGTCAGACGCCATCGATTTTATCCGGTCCGGTCGTCATCTGGTGGTTGCCACTCCCACGGCCAGCGGCAAGACGATGATTTACAATCTTCCTGTAGTGGAAAATATATTAAAAAATCCGGATTCCAAGGCGCTGTACATTTTCCCCTTAAAAGCCCTTGCCCAGGATCAGCTTCGTACATTTGAAGCCTTAATGAAGCACAGCAAAGACGTAAATCCTAAAATTGCCATTTACGACGGAGACACGTCTGCCTGGCATCGAAAACGGATAAGGGAGGCCCTGCCCAATATTCTTTTGACCAATCCTGAAATGATCCACCTTTCACTGTTGCCCCATCATCAAAAATGGGCTGATTTTTTTAGTAACCTGAACATGGTGGTGGTGGATGAAGTGCATACGTATCGGGGCATCATGGGATCGCACATGGCCCAGGTTTTTAGACGGTTTCAAAGGATTTGTTCGTTTTACGGTGCAGATCCGACATTTGTTTTTTGTTCGGCCACCGTGTCTAACCCTGCCCAACTAACTGAGCAGCTCACAGGTTTGAAGGTCGAAACCATCACAAAAAGCAGTGCTCCTTTAGGGAAAAAACATGTTGTTTTTATCAACCCGGTTCAGGGTCCGGCACAGACTGCCATACTTTTGCTTAAAGCTGCACTTCACCGGGGATTGCGCACCATTGTTTATGCTCAATCGAGAAAACTCACCGAGTTAATCGCCATCTGGGCCGGGAGTCAATCCGGGCCTTATGCACAACGGATCAGTGCATATCGGGCAGGGTTTCTTCCTGAAGAGCGAAGGGAAATCGAAGCCAAACTTGCCAATGGTGATTTGTTGGCGGTGATATCCACCAGTGCTCTTGAACTCGGAATCGATATCGGCGATCTGGATCTTTGTTTGCTGGTGGGATATCCCGGAACGGTGGTGGCAACATGGCAACGAGGCGGCCGGGTAGGGCGCAACGGGCAGGATTCCACCCTGGTGCTTATCGCCGGAGAAGATGCCCTGGATCAGTATTTTATGCGTCATCCGGAGGATTTTTTAAATCGGGAACCCGAAGCCGCGGTAATCAATCCTAACAATACCGAGATTATGTCCAGACACCTCATCTGTGCAGCAGCCGAACTGCCGCTAAAATCCAACGAATTGTTCCTGCTGGACGAACATGTTGAAAAGGCCGTCATTAACCTCGAGGAAAGTGGTGCACTTTTAAAAAGTGGAGATGGGACTGAATTCTATTCCAGCCGACTGGCACCCCACAGGCATGTGGATCTCAGGGGTACGGGAAACCGGTTTCATATTGTCAGCAACAACACCGGGAAAAGCAAAGGAGAGATCGATGAATTCAGGGCCTTTAAAGAAACCCATCCCGGAGCCATTTATCTTCATAAAGGCTACACGTTCTTGGTCAATACCCTGGATCTGGATACAAAGACCGTAAAGGTGTCCAGGGCCAAGGTCGATTACTATACCCGGGTTCGGTCTGAGAAAAATACGGAAATACTCGAAATATACGAAACAAAAGTCGTATTGAATACGAACTGTTATTTCGGACGGCTTAAAGTTACAGATCAAGTTACGGGATATGAAAAATGGCGGATACATGCCAAAAAAAAGTTGAGCATCACGCCGTTGGTTCTCCCGCCGCTGATTTTTGAGACCGAAGGCCTGTGGGTTAAAATTCCTGTTCAGATTCAAAGACAAGCTGAAGCACAGTATTTTCATTTTATGGGAGGGATTCACGCCATTGAACATGCGGCCATCGGTATTTTTCCCCTTTTGGTGATGGCGGACCGAAATGACCTTGGAGGTATTTCCACCGTGCTTCATCCCCAGGTGGGAAGTGCTTCGGTATTTATTTACGATGGGGTTCCCGGGGGAGCCGGCCTGAGCAGACAGGCCTTTAAAAAAGCAACTGAACTTATTGAAAATACGTATAAAATAATCCGAGCATGCCCGTGTGAAACCGGTTGTCCGTCATGTGTGCATTCCCCAAAATGCGGTTCCGGAAACCGGCCCATTGACAAGGCTTCTGCGATATTTTTGTTGGACAAACTCATATCAGCGCAAGATGCTGCAACGCCGATAACATCTATACCAGATACATGGCCTAAAGAAAAAGGATTTCGTCCCCCTGAAAAGATCTCATTGTTTCAGAAGAATAAAACGGTAATGGATCGGGACAAGAGATCTGCCGGTCGCAAGAGGAGGCTGCGAAAAAGAATGCTCGCCAGGCGCAGGGCATTCAAAGAAGCATGTAAAACCCCTCTAACAGCCGGGGCTACAGTTAACTCATCTGATACTCGGTTTTGTATCTTTGATGTCGAGACCCAGCGATCTGCCCAGGAAGTGGGCGGATGGCATCGGGCAGATTTGATGAAAATTAGCTGCGCCGTTTTGTATGACTCAAAAACAGATCAATATTTCGAATTCTTAGATAATCAAGTGGATCAGCTCATTCAACACTTTAAAAGATACGATCTGGTGGTGGGGTTCAATATCAAACGATTTGATTACAGGGTGCTTGGCGGGTATTCGGATTTTAATTTTGAAGAACTTCCCACCTTAGATATCCTCGAAGACGTCCACAATCGACTCGGTTACAGACTCTCTCTGGATCATCTTGCCAAAGTGACACTGGGTCGGAAAAAGACGGCAGACGGTCTCCAGGCCCTTCAATGGTGGAAACAGGGACGGATACGGGAAATCATCGATTACTGCAAAAAAGATGTGGAGATCACGAGGGATCTCTTTCTGTATGGTCAAAAAAACGGGTATCTGCTTTTTCAAAACAAGGCCAAGAAAACGGTTCGGATACCTGTAAAATGGTAGTTAGTGTCCATCCAAAAATGGTCTTTTTCCTCAATCTCTACGTTATGCTCAAAAAATAATCCTCAGAATATCAATTATATGCCTGTGGTTATTTTTTTCGCATGCCTTGATCTTGAAAAAAAATCCTCATTTGTGGATGGACACTAGGTTATATTTGACGGATTCGACTTTTTCGAGCCCGTCAAATGCGGAATGGATGATTTTTTTTTAAAGCGGATGCTGTTTGAGTGGCTTAGGGATAGTTAGGAAAAACAGGCGCATACCGAAATTGTATCTTTAAAAGAATTTTAAATTATGCAGAGAACCGATGGATATTTCAAAGATCGTTTCCTGTTTTTCTTTACGATCCCTTGCCGCGAGTTCATGCGGTTTATAAAAAGATTATCCATGTAGCGATTGTTTAGAAAAACTCCCCGACCTCTGAACCATTTAACCATTTAACATAAGCTGAGCCTTAGTCCATCTTTTTGTTCGGATAAATAATCAGCCGATCTCCCGGATGGATCGCCTTGTTCATGTCAAGACGGTTCCAGATAATAAGGGCCGCCAGAGGCACATCGAATTTATCGGCAATGGATGACAGATTGTCCCCCTCTTTAATGATGTAGACCCGGTCCGTCCGATTTCCCTCATATGCCTTAACCAGTTCCTTATAACGCGCGTTAAATCCCTTGTTCGCCCCTTTGGGAATCAGAATTGAATGAGTTCCTTCGGTGAGATAGTGTCCCCGAATTTCGGGATTAAGATCTTTGATGGCTTTAAAGTCCGTTTTAGATGCCTTTGCGACAAGGCTCAGCGGAATTTCTTGAAAACAGTCGATGCTGATCCGGTCGAATTCAAGGGGCGGATAATAATCTGCATCCGTGAGATAAAAGCCGAATCGATCAGGTTCCGAAAGAATCAGTTTTGCCGATAGAATGCGGAAAATGAATCGCTGGGTTTCAAGAGGCAAATAGAGGCGGTAATAATCTCTGACGTGTTGTACCATGATTTCAGCCTCCAGTCCTTCCTCACCCATATTGTAGGCAGCGGCTGAAAGGGTCCAGGAACCCATCAATTCATAAAGTGCATTTAAATGAGCTATTGCAGCCCGGGTAGAGGCAAATATATTTCGTCTCTCATCTATTGTGTCATCAATAATCAGCCCGTACCTGCGGCCTGTATCGGGAAGAATCTGCCAGAATCCAATGGCGCCCTTTTTAGAGCCGGCATGGGGGAGAAGCGCGCTTTCGGCAATGGCCATATATTTGAGATCTTCCGGCATGTTGTTTTTCTTCAACATTTTTTCAATATACGGCAGATATCGGCGGGAGCGCTTCAACCAGAGAATCACCTGGGGTCGATCTCCAAGGGTCAGCAAAAGTTCCTTTTCCAGCCGTTCCAGAACCTCCTGGTTTTTAATGGGAACCTGTTCCCCACAAAAGGAGAGGGCATCCATTTTTTTAACGGATGTCAGCAAAGAAGGAAGATTCAGGGGATTGGGCGAAGCAGCAAAAGCCTCAAATGTAAAAATTAGTACTATTGGCAAAATAAGAAACATCGGTTTTTTCATAAAAATTTATTTCTTTCTTACAACATAGTCTTTCAATTAGAAGCTATCTCAAAACAATCTTTTGGCCCAACCTCGGCGTTGGGGCCTCGTTTTAAGTCCTCGACATACTTCAGTATGCCTGCGGGTTAAAACTCGGCACCGCCTTGATCTTGAACCAAAATCTTTATTTTGAGATGGCTTCTAATAATTACGGTTATTCTCCAATTTAGTTGGAGAAGGGGGTCAAAGGATTCACATACGATTTTATAAGCAAATCATTTTAGGTCTCTAAAGTCAAATCGACCACCAAAATTTTCGTATATATATCGTTTTTATTAATACAGGCTGTTATGTAACTATCTATTTTTAATATGAATAAAACGCTTTCGCTCTGGTGTCGATCGCTATACTTCTTGACTTCCTCTTCGAAGTGTTCTATCATACTTCACAATAATATTATACAACGAAAGGGCAAAGCTGTCGAAAGGCAGTGACGCAAAGCCACGGGTCTAAAGCTCCAAAGGCCATGTGATAGCCGGGCTACCGAATGTACCAGCAAACGCCTTCATGCAATTGGGTACAAAGGCGTTTTCTGTTTTCAGAAGTTCATTGAAGACCTTTGAAAATGTTCATTATTTAAGGGTTTTCATCGGTAAGTGAGCTGACCTCCCGTGGTGTATAACTCAAATAAAGGGAGGTGTCCAATGATAACCGCCGGATTTTTACCAACAATTACCGCCAGCCCTTTTCTTTCCACGTTTATATGGATCATTTTAATCCTTGTGGCGATGTATTTGGCGCGTAAACCAAGTCATCGCTGTTTGATATCTTTTAGCCTGATTATTCGAAATAGCATGCGGCTATTTGCTACTTCGATCAAACTTGCTGAAAAGCGCCTGAACGAACGAAATCGGGATGTATTGCTCAGCGCCGGCAGGCAACATGCCGAACGTTGTGTGGAAAGAGAGTTTGAACGTATCAGCAATTCGGTACAACGAGAACTGGAGGGGTATCCTCAGGTTCAACGCGAGCTAAATGAAAGTATCGTCAAACTGAACGAAGATCACAACAAAAGTTCTGAAATTCCTCAGGCGCTGCCTGACTGGATTAAGGTCATAAAAGCCATTGCGAGTATTCGACCGGCCAGTGACCCAATTGTGGGCAATATGCTGGAAGATATTCATCAGACTTTATCTGAACAGCACGTAAAAGCGCTCGAGCAGCAGCGCATGGATGCTTCCAATCGTCATGCGATCCTCAATCGAATGCTGCCCCTATTGCGCGGCATGAAAAAGATCCTCGGTAGTTTAAATAAGTCCTTGTCTGAATTGAATTTTCGGGCCAAACGGATCGATCGTTACATGGACAACTATGAACAGATCCGCGAACAGAGCGATGCGGCCATGGGAACGCTTTCTTCCTCTTCGCTGACCCAGTTTTTTATTTCGGGTGCGGTTCTTTTGATCGCTCTTGGCGGCGCCATAATTAATTTTAATCTAATCGCTTTGCCGATGTCTGAAATGGTGGGCGGTGCCAGCTATCTCGGCCCGTACAAGACTTCAGATATAGCCGGTTTGGTAATTATCTGCCTCGAAATCTGTACCGGCATTTTTTTGATGGAGTCTCTACGTATCACGCAACTTTTTCCAATCATTGGCAGTATGGACGATCGCTTGCGTATGATGTTGTTCTGGATCGCTTTGAGCCTGCTGGCCATTTTAGCCGGTGTAGAATCGTCGCTGGCCTTTATGCGTGACCGGATTGCAGGTGATATGGAGGCATTGCGTCAGAGCCTGGCAGGTGTAAAGCCCAGTTCCGTCGCCGACAGTGTAATCCCAACTGTCGGACAGATGGTAATGGGCTTTATCTTGCCTTTTATTCTCACTTTTGTGGCCATACCTTTGGAATCTTTTGTGGCATCTGCCCGAACCATTTTGGGCATCATCGCTGCATGGATACTTCGTTCTTTGGCCTTTGTATTGCGACTGATCGGCCAACTCGGTTACTACACAGGACGGCTGATGATAAATCTCTATGATCTTTTTATTTTTCCGGCGCTTTGGCTGGAGGGGGTTGTGACCCAAAGCTTTTCCCGGACTCAAACCAATGACAACGAAACAGATAAAGAGAAGACCATCGGCCCGGGGACCATGCCACATGCGGAACCACTGGCTGAGAACAAGGAGATGGCAAAATGAAATCATTTCGATTTTGGCTCATCGGTTTATTAATCCTTTTGACCGGATGCTCACAACAATCTAACCATGCAAAAGGAGTATACATGCTGCTGGATACATCGGGCACCTATGCTGTAGAGTTAAGTAAAGCCCGTTTGATCATCAACTACCTTTTGGGAACGTTACAGCCCGGAGACACTATGGCTGTGGGGTGCATCGATACCGGCAGTTTCAGTGAAAAAGACATTGTCGCCAAGGTCACATTTGATGCCCGACCATCGGTGGCCAATAACCAGAAACGCGCTTTTAAAAACAAAGTCAGTTCGTTTGTAACAGGTGTTCGACAAAGCAGATATACCGATATCTCCGGTGGCTTGCTTCAGGCCATTGAGTATCTGAATGAATCCGGAGCTGCCAATAAATACATTCTGGTATTTTCAGACCTTCAGGAAGAACTGGCCCAGGGGTATGTAAGGGATGTCCCGTTTGAACTGTCCGGATTCCATATCATAGCACTTAACGTGACCAAACTGCGTGCTGACAATCAGGATCCAAAGATCTACATGGCCCGCGTCGAGCAGTGGCGGAAAAAGGCTGAAAAGGGTGGTGGCACGTGGCGGGTAATAAATGACCTGGAGCGCCTCGATAACATCTTAGCAAAGGGTTAGGGTGCCTTTAGATATTGGCATGCCGACAATATAACCTCAATGAATATATTTTTTCACCATTTTGTTTACGATCAATTGAGGTATAGGCGGGCGATGATGAGCGTTAATCAGCAGGCTATAGTGACTATTTGCCGAACGCTTTCATCCCCGCCTTTTTTCGGAACAGCTCCCAAATTACATTAATCTTTATATCAATAAACCATATGGATATTTGAACGTTAAATCTTATTTTTGCCTTATCCGGGAACCTGCTGCTTTTTCCTGTTTAACCACTGTTATCCATCACAACTATCATTCATAACCAAAATCTGGATTATTTTACGGTCAAAGTATTGACTTATTATTAGGAATGGATTAATTTATGGCTAACTGAATCTACCACTCACTACTTGTGTATATTTCTGATCTTTATTTTGGAGCTTGTCCAAAGAACCTATCTTTTTTGGGCCTTCCTTCAAAGTGGCCTCCTGAGCATTTGCACAAGATATAAGGAAAGGAAGAAAATTAGATGGAAGGTTATGTCAAATCGTACAGTGAAAAAAAAGGTTATGGTTTTATACACACTGAAGAATATGGGGTTGTTTTTGTTCATAAATCGGGCATCAAGGAATTTGGACATTTCGGTTTACAGAAGGGTGACCATGTATCTTTTGAATTAAAAGAAACCTCTAAAGGCAAACAAGCCATCAACTTACAGCCTCTCAAATCCTATTAATTTGGAAACGCATAATACTTTTCTATTTTAATACTTACCATTTAATAACGTAATTTGCATTGATATTCAATTGATAGCGATCTTAAATGTCAGAAAAATTAACCTTTAAAATTACTTTTATTAGAAGGAGATCAGAATGAATATTTACGTAGGGAACTTATCGTATGAGGTGACTGAGGAGGATTTGAAAGAGGCCTTTGGGGTTTTTGGAGGGGTCGATACCGTCAAAATTATAAAGGACAATTACACTGGCAGATCAAAAGGCTTTGGATTTGTGGAGATGCCTGCTAAATCAGAAGCACAGTCTGCAATCGAAGGCTTGAATGGAAAGGATTTGAAAGGCCGAAACCTTAATGTCAATGAAGCCCGCCCTCGTGCTGAAGGCCATCGAGGTGGTTCACGGCCTGGAGGACCACCAAGACGTGGCGGAGGAGGACGTAGTGGCGGAGGACGTGGCGGCGGAGGACGTGGTGGGGAAGGACGCGGCGGCGGGGGGCGACGCTTTTAGTAATCGGAACTCGGACCTAAGAAAAATGATAGTCATCAGTCGTATATAAATGACACCTAACATTGGATAAAAATCTGGAAATGACATACTGAATCTTTAAAAAAAGAATCGATATAATTTTTAAAACATGTTGTAATACTTTAAAAAAAGGAGAAAAACATGAACAAAGGAGATCTAATCAGTGAGGTTTCAAAGGTCTTAAACAGCAAAAAAAATGCTCAGGAGGCTGTGGATTGTGTTCTTTCAAGCATTACCAAGGCGTTGGGAAAAGGAGACGCTGTATCATTGATTGGATTCGGCACATTTAAAGTGGCTGAAAGAAAGGCTCGTAAAGGCAGAAATCCACAGACAGGGGAAGAGATATATATTGCGGCAAGCAAAGTTCCAAAGTTTGCTGCAGCAAAGGCTTTGAAGGATGCTGTGAAATAATTGTTATATAATCTGAGCGTTTCAACTTATTGAAATGATTAATTTAGGTGTTGGTTTGTAGATATATGTTACACAGGCAGGGTCATTAATGACCCTGCATTTTTATTATGCATCTTAAAAAGTCGGACCTTGAAAAGATTTGCAGAGAATTGTTAAGCGCTTCATGGGGAGCTTTATCGTGGAAGTGGGACCACCGTTTTGAAGCTTTTCTGGCAGAATTTTCTATAGATAAAAGAGAAGAATTTCGCGCGATATTGGGGCGCGATTTCAGCAATATCTGGGACAGTTCAAACATCGGTGAAGCACCTGCTATTGTAAAGATGTGCAACAATAACTTTGGCGGCCTAAGGTCAGACCAACTGCTTTTTACCACAAACCCGAGCCAAGATATTTTTATCTTTGGTGCCTGGTGGCCGTGGGGCGATGGAAGAACTATCTCTTTTCGTATCGCATCACCTGTGCCATAAAGAATTGATGACTTTTATCGTTTCCACAGTGTATTCGAGAAACCAGGCGTTTCTGTGCATTCACGAAAATGATCAGGTTTTAAATAAATCGTTTGATGGTTGCCGATTTTTTGAGGTTTTCGATGTAACCTTGGATTTCAGTTTTCTCCTTTTCATTCTTTAAGTGTTGTTCGAGCTTCTGTTGAACTTCTTTATAGGGGATGGTTCTGGCTGGCTTTTTATCGGTTACCTTGATCAGATGGTAACCGAATTGGGTCTCGACAATTTCGCTGACCTCACCGACGTTCAACGCAAAGGCTGCATCTTCAAAGGGCTTCACCATCTGGCCTCGACTGAAATAACCCAGATCACCGCTGCGTTGGGCTGTGGGCCCTTCGGAATTGGCCTTGGCCAATAGACCAAAGTCCTCACCTTGGCGGACTTTTTTTTGAACGGTTTCAATTTTCTTTCGGGCTTGAATTTTTTTGGATTCTTCGGTGCCGGGTGCCACTTTTATCAGAATGTGGCTGGCCTTTACTTGCTCCGGCTGCTTAAACAAATTCGGGTTGTTGTTATAAAATTTATTGCTTTCTTCCTCGGTTACCGTGACCTTTTGACGTATTTTGGTATCGAGCAGCTGGTTTATGGCCAGGCCGCGTTGAATCTGGGCTCGAATTTCTTTTTCAGAAACACCCATCCCTTCCAGTGCTTTTTTATAAGCTGCTTCATCAGGAAAGCGTTTTTTAATCGTCTCAATTTGCTCGTTGACGGCCTGATCCTCAACTTTAACTTTTTCCTTTTGACTCTGTTGATACAACACTTCAGCTTCAATCAAATTTTCTAAAATTCGATTTTTAACGGTTGTCAGATCTGCATCGCTCAAAGGCTGGCCTCTCTGTGCTGCCCGTTTTTGAAACATAGACAGCTCGCGTTCATACTGGATCTTGGAAATGGGTTTGCCATTGACGGTAGCTGCCTCTTTACTGGAAGATGCTGCTTTATCTGCTGACCATGCCGGCCCTGCAAAAAGGCAAATGGCCACGACGGCAATGATCAATCGGTTAATCCCTCGGGAACATAATCGCATTCTGATACTCCTTTCAAAAATACTCGGTTTACAAAAAAAGGGTTCTTCTCCAAGCCTTTAACATTCTTTCGATTCCGGCGATACGATAGATCTGATGCAGCTGGAAATGCTCTTTAAGAAGGTAGTGTCAATGGAACCATCGACCTAAAGAGGGAAAAAAGTTTTAGATGTGCGGATCCCGCTGCCGACAGATGGTCTTTAAAATTTATTGTATGGATTTGAATACTAAATGAAGATTCTATTGTCAATACGGCATTTAACTGTAAATTGGCTGAAAATCGAACTGGCAAGTATAGGTTGGGTCAAAACCCCACCCAAGCGTCCAAGCCATGAAAAAATGGATAAAAGAAATTGATATCTTCGAAGTAAAAATTGCTTGATATTTACAGTACGAATTTGATATTTATCAAATTGTCGAAGTGGATGATTATAGCCATCCTAATATTTCATAAAAAAGTTAGAGAGACCTTTTTAATTAGCAATGAAAATTGTTTGTTATTTACAATTTGCCTGATAGTTGTAAAGTGATCGTTTGTGCCAAATAGTTCCCCGTTCAATTTCTCAAAAAATTTACCCTACGGGCGAGTCCGATACCCCCATTTGCTTCGTTATCAAAGGCTTGCGCTATTCTACTACAGTTGTGTCCCCGAATGCCTTTCAAATGAACGCCTCGCATACGTGAATTTTACAAGATAGGAATCTGGTGTGATTCAAAATTAAGAGTAACAAAAAGGTGAGGGTATGCAGAAGAAAGTCGTCTACTATCTAATTTTTCTTATGGTGTCAGCTATTTCTGTTTATGCTGAAAATGCAACGGACTACTTTGTCCTCGGTCTTAAAAGTACGTCAACCCGCACGAAAATCAAATACTTTTCCAAGGCATTGGAGTTGGCTCCAAACCTGGCAGAGGCTTATGAAAAACGAGGCGTGCTCTATTTTTTTCAAGGAAAATTTGACAATGTTATTGAGGATTTTCAGACTTTTATTGAACTTTCGCCTCCGAAATCCGAAGCTTATCGGATGTTGGGAATGGGTTATCTTAAAAAAGGAGACTACCCATCAGCCATTAAGAATTTTACACGTGCAATCGAAATAGATTCCAAAAATGCAAGTGCCTATGCCGATAGAGCAGAAGCTCATTTTCTCAGTGGCAATTATGACTTAACTGTTTTGGATTCAACTAGGGCCATTGAGATTGGTGGAAACCCCCGGGACATTGCAGATGCGTATCGAACAAGAGCCAAGGCTTTCCGGAAGACCGACAGGAACGAGGAGTCGGCCGAGGACATTAGATCTTCCTGGAAGGTAGATCCTCGTTACTCATACTATTATAAGGCTCTTTATGGATATGCAAGTCCGCAAGGAATGAGAAAAGCAGGGCTTATTGCTGTCATTGGGATTGCCTTTTTGCTGCTTTTTAAATTTAAACTCAAGCCTCCTGAAAAAGACGAATAAAAAAAATTAGAATTCGAGGATAAAATTAGGATTCAAGGGTAGGTTTTATATAATGCAGCCTAATGCAATACAAAGTTTGCTTTTTCCCTTTGCCTTTTACCAGACTTTCAAATCTTTGTAATTCTTTAGCCTTTCACTCGAACCCCTGGCCCAGACCGATTAACCTTACTATATTATCAATAAACGACCATTATTATGAAGCTTAGCCTATACTTTAAGTGATCACCGCGTCGCGACAGGGCGGGCCTTGAATCCTTTTTATTAGTGATGCCCACCACGACGATGCGCGTAAGGACGATGTCCGTAGTGATGAGGCCGATAATAACCATGGTAGTATGGCCGTCCGAAGTTAAAGGAAAGGTAGGGGACAAACGGCCATCCCCACCATCCGTAGTAGTAAGAAGGAGGAGGTGGTGGTGGATAATACTGGACCACCGGAGGCGGAGACGTACAGACTTCTTCAACAGTTTCCTTTACCATCTTTCCGTTTTCCCAAACCCGTTCCCGAACTTGTCGGCAATTGGCATTGTTCGATTCCTCGGGTATGGCTTCAACGGCATGTCCGTCTTTATCATAATAAATGACACGTTTGCCATACTGGGCTGCGTCTCTGGCTGCCTGATAATCCTGATCGGTTGCATTGCCGACCAGGGCGCCAAGAATGGTTCCTGCGGCCAGTCCGATAAGGGTACCCTGAGTATTGCCTCCAATCGCCTGGCCTATTAAAGCACCCATGCCGGCACCTGTTACAGCTCCTGCCTGGGTATTGTATCGGTCAGGAGGGTAGTGGGCGCATGAGACAAGGAAAACAGATAAAATAAGAGTTAATATAACTATATGAAATTTCATCAGTAAATCCTTATTTTGTGTTAAAGTAATGATCATTCTCCGATGCAAAATCCTTTCTATCTCGCATCTTTGCTTCGGACGCTTTCTCCCATTTAGACGCTCAAGGACAAAAATAGTTTACATCACATGTTAAATGTTATTTAAAATGATTGTCCCGGGGTTCTTTCACTTTCTCCATTCAAGATAATTGTTTATAAAGTACTAAAAATGGCGTGTCTAAAAGGGAAATATTCATATGCCATTCCCTGAACGTATAGCACACTGTGGCATGTTTAAATTTCAAATATAACTCATTGAAATTAATTTGTATTCGTGATATAAGAAAACACGCTCAATTTTCTTGGGTTTTATCCTCTAAGCACTGATAAGGAAAACAAATTGAAAAAGAACACACTTAAATATCTCATTAATGTGACACTCTTTATTGACATCACGTCAATTGCGGTTTTGGGTTTTCTTTTGGGATTTGTGATTCCAAAAGGGCAAGGCTACTCCTCTCAAAAATATTTTTTAGGGCTTCACCGCCATGACTGGGCGGACATTCATCTTTATCTGGCACTTTTACTTCTGCCGCTTTTAGTATTTCATGTCTGGTTTAACTGGACATGGGTCGTCCAATCAACCAAACGTTACCTGGGAGGTCATTGGAAGAATTTCCTTTGGGCCATTTCTTTTGCCTGGATCATCGTATTGATTGTCGGATGGTTTGCGGTAAAATTTTAAGGGATCGATATCTTTAAAACGGTCTCAATTTGTTATTTTCAATCAAGTTCGATATCTATCGAATGGTCTAAAATGCGATCATGGAGAGATATCCCTTGTTTCATTTCGGGAATAAATTTTCAAATTTTGGTAATTAAAGGTGGGAGAATGGAATATTAACCTTTGGGGAATGCAACAAATAGTTCCTTGTTTTCATTTCATCTAACTTCAAAAAGGGAATGCTTATCAATAATCAGGTGATCAACCTGAATAAAATGATCCAGAAAGGAAGACAGAAGATAAAACTTAGAACGGCACCTTTGAAGAAATAGTGTGGTTCAACATTATCTAAGTGGCATTCCACAACTTCTTTCTCGACCAATGGTACAATATCTTCTTCCGAAACATTTATCGATTCAGATCTGCTTTCAGCCAAATTGTTCGGAGAAATTTTATTTTCCATAATGTCAACCTTATCCGCCTTTACTTATGATATAGCTTTTCAGGTTTTGGATAATATGACCGAGGATGAACACTATCTTTTCCAATCCCGAAAATGATCGTTTTTTGAGGCAAATTGTATATCCTAGTTCATAAGTTTACGATTTTATAATGTCAAGCAGAATTATACATAATTAGCATATAATTTAATCAAATTAGGATATATTGTAATTTATTAGATTAAATTGCCATATATTGTACGTTCAATAATAAATCAGGCCGAGCCAAATTGCCCTGAAAACAAAGAGCAAAAAAAAGAACGCTTGAATCCTCAAACCCTTTACATCATATGATCGAAATATTATGCGACAATCTCACACAGGATCAGGCCGACACCTATGGATTGGTGCTGGATGCATACGGTCTGACATATTTCATAAGAAGATCCGGCAGCAACTGGGAAATTTGGGTTGATGAGGCGATTCACGACAGGGCCTTGGAACTTATCGCGCAATATATTGAGGAGAATCCACATATTTCGCTGCCTGATGCACAGGAAACAGAAACGCATCGGAAGACTTTTACCGGCATTTGGGCAAGCTTGATTTTAATGGCATGCAGTATAATCGTAAATATGTCGGGTAGCGCGGATGCAGTTGTCATGGAATATGGTGCGTCGGCCTATGATATTCTCCATGGAGAAATATACAGGACCGTTACCGCTTTGATGCTGCATGTGAGCTACCCGCATTTGGCAGGCAATATGGCTGGAATCGCCATATTCGGCACCGCGGTTTGTAATGTTACCGGAGCAGGTGTCGGCTGGTTGATGATACTGTTAACCGGAATTTTCGGAAACCTGGCGAATGCAGCCCTGTTTAGATACGGCCATATTTCAATCGGCGCATCAACTGCTGTATTTGGAGCTATCGGTATTCTGGCCGCATATCAGCTAACCAGGAAGATAAAAATTTCCGGCCAGCGGATGAAAGCTTGGCTTCCCCTTGCCGGCGGCCTGGCCCTTCTCGGGTTGTTGGGATCAAGCAAGCAATCGGACCTTACAGCACATCTGTTCGGCTTTATAGCGGGAATTTGTTTCGGACTTCTCTACTCTCTGTATTTTTGTTATCTTCTGGAAAAAAGACATCAGATCTACTGCATGGGCGCCACAATCGGTATCGTTGTTTTATCCTGGTACCGGGTGCTGTTTCCTGCAAAACCGTAATAAAGTTGTATCGTCTATAGGTTTTAGTTATGGGTGTGACTTGTCGTACGCCTGTTATAAACACAAGACGCACAAAGGAAAAAAAATGACCAACGGAAAAATTGAAAAATTGGCAGTATTAATAGATGCAGATAATGCCCAACCTTCTATTATTGAAGGGCTGCTATCGGAAATTGCAAAATATGGAACAGCCAATGTCAAGAGAATTTACGGCGACTGGACGGTGCCCGGCCTTAAGGGGTGGAAAGAAGTTCTATTACAGTATTCTATTCAGCCCATACAGCAGTTTAGATATACCATGGGGAAAAATGCTACTGATAGTGCCATGATTATCGATGCAATGGACTTGCTTTTCGCGGGTAAATTCGACGGATTCTGCATTGTATCCAGCGATAGTGATTTCACTAAGCTGGCCTCAAGGATAAGAGAGGCTGGTCTTGTTGTTTATGGATTCGGGGAGAAAAAAACGCCTGAAGCATTTGTTTCCGCATGTGACAAATTTATCTTCACTGAAGTACTTCGATCCAAGGATGACGATACCGAGAAGATTCGTCGTAAGACAACCAACGAGCTTAAGCAGGATACGAAACTCGTCAATTTATTTAGAAACGCAGTTGAGGCTTCTTCGGATGACAGTGGGTGGGCTCATCTTGGAGCTGTCGGCAGCAACATTGCCAAACAATCGTCAGGGTTTGATCCGCGAAATTATGGTTACAGAAAATTAGGTGAATTGATGGCAGCCACCAAGCTTTTTCAGATCGAGGAAAGATCAGTGGGTGATGGGTTTTCCAAAGCTATTTATTTAAAAGACAAAAGAAAGAAAGAAACAGAAAAAGTCTGATCTTTATAGAAAGAAAATTAAAATAACGAATATAATGAAAGGAAGATCCTATGTCAGAGTTTAGCAATGTAACGATCGTTAAGGAAGCGAATATCTATTTTGACGGCAAGGTTACGAGCCGTTCCATTCTATTTCCGGATGCGTCTAAAAAGACACTCGGTATTATGCTCCCTGGCGAATATGAATTTAATACCGATCAAAAGGAAATCATAGAGATTATCAAAGGCGGACTGGAAGTATTGCTTCCGGGATCTGAAAAATGGAAATGGATTGAGGAAGGAGAAGCGTTTGAAGTGCCGGCGCAATCCAAATTCGGACTGAAGGTAAAAAGAATAACGGATTACTGTTGTTCCTTTGTGGGTTGAATCCATACAATTGGTATCAGATGATTTGCGTCCTTCAGGGCTAATTAACGGGGAGACACTTTATGTTTATCGACACAGATGAAACCATAAAATTAAGACAGAAGTATAACTTGCAAATGCAAAAGAGCGGAATCAAAACATTTCAGGACATGGATAGAATTGAAATGGAAGCTCTTGAAAGCGGCGATCTTTTACAAAAATACAAAGAGCTTATCGCCTTGGGAATTAGCATATCAAAAGCATGCTATGGCTGAATTGAGTATCATGTCAGCAGTGCTGTTGGCTTAGGCGTAAGTCGTCAAGAAATCTTGGAAGCCACTGCAGTCTCAGTCGCATTATCCGGCGCTGTTGCAGATTGGCCTGCAAGATATGTTTTTAAAATATTGGAAGACATCGAGAAGGATGAGGCAGAAATGAAATAATATGTTAATCTTGCTGGTTATCCATGTTCTTAGCTTATTTCAGGCATAAAATATCATTGGAGGCATTACACTTAATATGAAAAATTCTATAGACAAAAGTTACTTTATTGAACTGGCTGAAAAAAATCCCGAAGATGTTTGCCGGCTCGCATTATGCGATTATGATCCCATTGAAAAAAAGTATCGAATATCCGTTTGGGGTGAGGATTATGGCATCTATCCTAGCGAGTCTGAAATAATACGGCTTCAGGACAATAACCCGGATGTCGGTCGTTTATTAGGTCTTTTTATTATCTATTATCTTTTAAGATCAAAGGACATAAACATAAGCAAAGAATGGATATCTGAAAAAGATATTCCCGGCGGCGCTACATTCTTTCGTGGACCACACAAAATACCTACCCATATCATAGAAAAGCGATATGAAAACAATATCGAAGAATTCAAAGAAATATGCCAACGACTTGATGGAATGCCACTGGACATGGCAGATGCAGCCTATGCTTTCGAAATAACGCCGCGTATTCCTGTGGCAGTTCAATTTTGGGACAAAGACGATGAATTCTCCGCTGAAGCAAAAATTTTATTCGATAAAACCATTGCCGAACAGTTGTCTCCGGATATCGTATTTTGTTTGACCGTTGAAATTTGTAGACGGATAGGGGATGGGTAAAGTAACCCTTATAGAATCAACCTCTTGGATGATATTTTTCATGAATCTTTCTGAGATGGTCACGAGCAACGTGGGTATAAATCTGGGTGGAAGAAATATCAACATGGCCAAGCATCACCTGAACGGTTCTCAAATCGGCACCGCCTTCGAGGAGGTGGCTGGCAAAAGAGTGCCTCAAACTGTGCGGCGTGACTTTTTTTTTGATTCCAGCCTGTTTTACATACTGTTTTAATAGTTTCCAGAAACCCTGGCGGGTCATCGGCTTTCCAGCTCTTGCAACAAAAAGATATTTACTAATATGATTTTTTAAAATCAATGACCTGGAATTATCGATGTAGTCGTCAATTTTATTTTTTGCATAGAGACCAAAGGGTACGATCCTTTCCTTTGATCCTTTTCCCATAACCCGGACAAAACAGGCTTCAAGATTTACATCAAGAAAATTAAGGTTTACCAGCTCTGAAACCCTTAGCCCGGCGGCATAAAGAAGCTCGAGCATGGCGGAATTTCTTTTTCCCAAAGGTGTGTTACTATCTGGAATATTTAGAAGAAAGCTAACCTCTGAAACGGAAAGCACATCCGGAAGTTTGAGACCGCTTTTGGGAAGATCAACGAGCTTGGCGGGATCAAACTCGAGAATTTTTTCTTGGGCAAGGAATTTGTGAAAACCCCTTAAGGTGATGAGATGTCTTGCACATGATTTTGATCCCAAACCGGATTTTCTCAAAGCGATCAGGTGTTTCAATATCAGGGGCGTATCGGTCTGTGTGATGTCGTTGACCCCTTTTTGTTTAAGAAATTCGAGATATTTGGATAAATCACTGCTGTACGATTCAATGGTTTTTTCCGAAAGCCCTTTTTCGAAAACCAGATAATTTATATATTGATCCACAAAAATATCCAACGAGGCCATGGCGATTACCTTAATTAATCTATAAAAGGGAGTCAAATCGTTTTGCAAAGATTTTACCATAAAGGAGCGAGTTTTTCCTTCCTTTTTTGGAAGGTTCTGATAAAGATTGATAAGTCATGTCTTCGGGAGGAAAATGAAAATGAAAATTATGATAACCGGCGCCAAAGGACAGCTCGGCTTTGACTGCACAAAAGTTCTCGGTGAAATCCATGAGGTTATGGGTGTCGATATAGATGAGGTGGATATCACTAAACTGCCTGACATAGAATTGTTGGTTCAACAATTTAGTCCGGACATCATCGTTAATTGTGCTGCATATACTCGAGTCGATGATTGTGAAATCGAAAAAGGGTTGGCCTGGAAGGCCAATGTAACAGGTGCTGAAAATCTTTCAAAATGTGTAAACAAACATGGAGGCCGTCTGATTCATATTTCAACCGACTATGTTTTTGACGGTCGAAAAAAGGTTCCGGAACCTTATGTGGAAACGGATGTGCCAAACCCGCTTTCTTATTATGGGGTCACCAAATTCGAAGCTGAAGAGGCAATAAAGCGGACAACCGATCAGTATATCATTATCAGAACAGCATGGCTGTATGGCATAATCGGTCACAATTTTCTAAAAACAATGCTGAAACTATCCCTTAGAAGTTCCGATAATAAAATAAAAGTGGTGAATGATCAGTTCGGTTCACCGACCTGGACGTATCGGCTGGCACTTCAGATTGAAAGACTTATGGAAACAAATTATCGGGGGATTTTTCATGCAACTGCAAAAGGATATTGTACATGGTATGAATTGGCCGTTTATTTTCTTAAGAAAATGGATGTTTCTCATACCGTAATTCCTTGCACAACTGAAGAATATCCATTGCCCGCCGCAAGGCCCATGAATTCAATTCTTGAAAACCGTAATCTTAAGGAGAAAGGTATGGATATCATGGCCGACTGGAGATCTGATGTTGACGAATTTGTTTTAAATTTTCGTGAGGTTTTGTTAAAAGAAATGGAAAAGGAAACGTAAGTTGATGAAAAACATGCTGGTCACAGGTGGGTGCGGGTTTATCGGTGCAAATTTTATCCGGTACCTGTTAAATGAATCCGATTATAGCGGCCGTATCATAAATGTTGACAATTTGACTTACGCCGGAAATCCTGAAAATCTGGCCGACATTGAAAGAGAGTATCCTGAACAATATCTTTTTGTCCGGGCCGACATATGCGATAGAGCCCGGATGGCGAGAATATTCACAGATTATCAAATCGACAACGTATGTCATTTTGCCGCTGAATCTCATGTGGACAGATCTATCGTAAAACCGGACGCTTTTATACAGACCAACATTGTCGGAACATTTAACTTACTGGAGTCGGCAAGATCACGGATTGATCACATGATACGATTTCACCATATCAGCACAGACGAGGTCTACGGCAGCCTGGGCAGGGAGGGGTATTTTACGGAAACAACGCCTTATAAACCCAATAGCCCGTATTCTGCTTCTAAGGCATCTTCGGACCATCTGGTGCGTGCATATCATAAGACCTACGACCTGCCGATGACCATATCAAATTGTTCTAATAATTACGGTCCGTACCAGTTTCCGGAAAAGCTAGTTCCACTGATCATTCTCAATGCCCTGGAAGGAAAATCTTTGCCGGTTTACGGAGACGGCGGAAATGTCAGGGACTGGCTTTATGTTAGGGATCACTGCACCGCCATCTGGAAAATTATGAAACAGGGGAAAAACGGAGAAACTTACAACATCGGCGGCAACAGCGAAATGGAAAACATTAAACTTGTGGAGATGATTTGTGATATTTTGGATGAAATGAAAAGATTGCCCAATAACCGGAGCCGAAGGGATTTGATTGCTTTTGTCAAAGACAGACCCGGTCACGACCGCAGATATGCCATCGATTTCGGCAAATTGACTCGGGAGTTGAACTGGATTCCGGAAGCCTCGCTTGAAACCGGAATTCGTGAAACCATAAAATGGTATATGGAAAATCAAAAATGGGTAGAACGGGTTAAAAGCGGGGAATATCAGATTTGGATAAAGAGCCATTATTGCTAAATACAGTCGTTAACACGGAGTCGGAATTAATGAAAAACGATACAATTCTGGTTGTGGGCGGTGCAGGATATATCGGTTCCCACATGGTAAAAGATCTGCTTGATGCAGGTCATGATGTCATTACTTTAGACGACCTTTCCACGGGCCATCGCGACCTGTTGCCCGGGGGGACATTTGTGGAAGGGGATCTTGGTGATAATGATATACTCAACCGATTATTTTCATCACACAACATTTCCGCGGTCATGCATTTTGCCGCATTCTCAATTGTTGGTGAATCCGTGGAAAACCCTCTGAAATACTATCGAAACAATCTGGCTGCAACGACTGCGCTGTTGAGTGCGATGATCCAACATCGTGTCAAGCGGTTTATTTTTTCTTCAACTGCTGCGGTTTATGGAGAACCAATGGAAATTCCGATAACGGAAAATCATCCTTGCAATCCCACAAACCCATATGGTGCAACTAAAATTGCTGTGGAAAGGATGCTTCATGATTGCGATTCATCCTATGGATTAAAGTATATCAGCCTGAGATATTTTAATGCTTCGGGTGCGGATGAGTCCGGAACAATCGGAGAAAGACATACCCAAGAAACCCACCTTATCCCTCTGGTTTTAAAAGTTGCAACCGGTGAACGGGACGATATAAGGATATTCGGGACAGATTATCCCACATCTGACGGAACATGTATCAGAGATTATATCCATGTCAGTGATTTAACCCAGGCGCATTTACTGGCACTAAAAGCGCTTTTATCAGGCGAGGAGAGTGCTGTTTATAATCTGGGAAACAATCAGGGGTATTCGGTTAGAGAAGTGGTGGAGTTGGCCAAAAAAGTAACCGGTAAAAGTATACCGGTTCTTGAGGCAGACAGAAGGCCGGGTGATCCGGCAAGACTCATCGCAAGTTCTGAAAAGATAAAAACATCGCTGGGATGGAAACCCAAGTACGAAAATTTGGAAACAATTATTCAGACAGCCTGGGTGTGGCATCAGAAAGAAGCTGCTAATTCGAATATTTCATGAAAATTTTCGAGAACACAAATCTGATTTGAAATGTTCCGTTAAAGTTTAGGTCTTTTTAGTCCGATAGGTACAAACTAAAAACAATGAACAGTAAAAACTTGTGATCACAGTATTTATATGATCTTTTTTAACTTCCATATTTCCGCTTATGAAAAATAAACTGAATGTATACCCAATTCTTCTGGCCGGCGGATCAGGAACACGATTGTGGCCTGTATCGAGACAACTCCATCCCAAACAGCTCGTTAAATTTATTGGCAAGGATTCACTTATCCAAAGCACTATCAGAAGGATGGCACCTGCCTTAAACATGAAAAATATCCGTATCGTCTGCGGAAAAAACCATGTTTATGAAATCGCAAGGCACATCGAAGAGATGGGAATACCTGCCGAAAAAAAAATCATCGCAGAACCCTGCGGCCGTAATACCGCTCCTGCCATTCTTTTGGCAATGCTCCAGGTAATTAAAAAAGAAAACGATGCAGTGTTGTGTGTTTTTCCCGCAGATCATGTCATTCGAGATGAACGTGCATTTCACGAAAGATTGGAATCCGCATTAAAACTTGCAGAAATGGGATATATTGTGACTTTTGGAATAACGCCGCATTATCCGGAAACCGGTTACGGTTATATCGAGGGCGCCGGAGAAATAGCCTTTGGGGCGCTTTCTGTGAAAAGATTTGTTGAAAAGCCTGACCTGAAAACCGCCGAGCAATATATTGATGCGGGTAATTTTTTTTGGAACAGCGGCATGTTTACCTTTAAGGCTTCTGTAATGATTCAGGAATTAGGTGTCCACCATCCTGAGCTTCTAAAAAAAATGAAGCAATTGCCTTTAGAAGGACCCCTGGTTTCCCTGAAAGATTATCAGCAGCTGCCGAATATTTCCATTGACTATGCAGTTATGGAAAAAACAGATAAAGCAGTTGTTTTGCCTTCAGATTTTGGTTGGAGCGATATCGGATCATGGAAATCTCTTTATGATTTCAACCCAAAGGATACAAACGGCAATGTCATCGAGGGCGACGTTATATCAGAAAACACCCAAAATTCATTAATCATGGGACATGAGCGCCTGATTGCAACCAACAAAATAAAAAATATGGTTGTCGTGGAAACGCCGGACGCTGTCTTTGTCTCTGATTTGGAAAGCAGCCGTGATGTAAAATCTATCGTTGAAAAATTGAAGGAAAAGAGGAGAAGTGAATACCAAAAACATAAGACATCATACCATATATGGGGAACCCTAACTGTTCTGGAAGCAACGCCTGATTTCAGGGTCGTTAGACGCGACATGTATCCCGGCTCAAAGTGTGAGATCAAAACCGATGGTTCAACCGGCAAATATCTGATCGTGATTAAGGGCGTCGCCAAATCGACAACAAAGAACCAGAGCAGGTTTTTCAATGCAGGGCAGTCCTTGGTGCTGCCGGAAAATCAGATGATTATACTGGAAAACACCGGAGATGAATTGCTAATTGTCATTGACGTTAAAACAAATTCAATACCTGTGGAGTTATCAACCGTTAAAGTTAAAGGACAAAAATATGAGCGATAAAAGTGGCACATGTTTAAAATTACTGGAGATGATCCATCAGAAAACAGCTGTCATTGGAATCATTGGCCTGGGCTATGTTGGGTTGCCTTTGGCTATTCATTTTGGGCGAAAAGGTTTTGGTGTGATCGGGTTCGATCTCGATTCAAGAAAGATCGACAAGCTCCTTCATGGAGAATCCTATATCAAACACATTTCTTCTGAATCGGTTAAGGAAATATTCGATGCAAAACAATTTGATGTGACCATCGATTTTAGCCGTCTTAGCGAGGCGGATTGTATATTGATCTGTGTTCCGACGCCTCTTACGGAAAAGATGGAACCGGATTTGAGCTACCTTTTGCAAACAACGGAGACCATTGCCGGGAATTTGCGCAAAGGACAATTGATTGTGCTGGAAAGTACAACCTATCCCGGAACCACCCAGGAGATGCTTCTCCCTCGTCTTGCTTCAAACGATATGAAGGTCGGAGAGGACTTTTTTCTGGCCTTTTCCCCGGAAAGAGAGGATCCCGGAAATAAAAATTATACCGCCACAAATATCCCCAAAGTGGTGGGGGGTACTACCAAATCCTGCCTGGACGTCGCTAGTGCGATGTATAATTCCATCACCCGGGCCATTCCTGTTTCTTCTACCCAGACAGCCGAACTGAGTAAGCTTTTGGAAAACACCTTTCGTTCCGTTAATATCGCCCTGGTGAACGAACTGAAAATTCTTGCACATAAAATGGGCATCGATATTTTTGAAGTTATTGAGGCTGCGGCCACAAAACCTTTTGGTTATACCCCCTTTTATCCCGGGCCCGGTCTGGGAGGGCATTGCATCCCCATTGACCCTTTTTATTTGGCCTGGAAGGCCAAGGAGTATGATTTTTCAACCCGTTTTATACAGCTTGCCGGTGAAATCAACGTTTCCATGCCGTATTATGTAATTGAAAAAACAATTGAAGCACTCAATGGCCATCGGAAAAGCCTCAATGGCAGCCGCATTCTGGTTCTTGGTGCTGCATATAAAAAAGATATTGATGATGATAGAGAATCTCCGGGATATGCCATTATGAAAATGCTTTTGGAAAAGGGTGCAATTGTAAATTACAATGATCCCTGGATACCAAAACTGCATACTACCCGGAAATACAATTTCCAGATGGAATCAACCCCCATTACCCCGGAATTGCTTGCCAGTATGGATGCAGTTATCATTATTACCGATCATAGTGACTATAACTTTGCAGAAATTGTCGAGCACTCCAATCTGGTGATCGATACCCGTAATGCGACCAAAGGGATAAAAGGGGTAAGAGAAAAAATTGTTATGGCTTAAGAGGAGGAGGGAAGGGCATAAATGAAAGGAATAATTTTGGCCGGCGGTTCAGGAACCCGGTTGTATCCGATTACCCGTGTTGTTAGTAAACAGCTATTACCGGTCTACGATAAACCGATGATCTATTATCCGTTGTCTGTTTTGATGCTGGCAGGCATTCGGGACATCCTTCTTATTTCTACGCCTGAGGATTTGCCTTTGTTTAAAAAACTCCTTGGAGACGGTTCACAACTGGGCCTCTCCTTTTCTTATGAAGAACAGCCTCGACCCGAAGGTCTGGCCCAGGCCTTTATCATCGGCAAATCATTTATCGGGAAAGATCCGGTCTGTTTGATCCTTGGGGACAACATATTCTACGGACACAGCCTTACCGATATTCTAAAACGTGCAGTTCAACTCAAGGATGGCGGTTTGATTTTCGGGTATCTGGTCAAAGATCCAAATCGTTACGGCGTTGTAGAATTTGATGAGCATAACAATGTCATCGGCATCGAGGAGAAGCCCAAGAAGCCAAAATCGAATTATGCGGTACCAGGCCTTTATGTCTATGATAATGATGTGATCGATATTGCCACCAATCTAAAACCCTCTGCCAGGGGAGAACTTGAAATTACAGATGTTAACCTTGAATATTTGAAAAAGGGCCGGCTCAAGGTCGAACTTCTGGGAAGAGGATTTGCCTGGCTGGACACCGGGACCCAGGAAGCCCTTCAGCAAGCAGCCAGTTATATCCAGGCTATTCAGGAAAGACAGGGACTTAAGGTGTCGTGCCTTGAAGAAATCGCATATGACCTCGGTTACATCTCTAAGGAAGAACTGGCGGATCTGGCAACCGGCATGGCCAAAAACGAATACGGCCAGTATCTTATGCGATTGATCGCTGAGGAAGAAAATAATATCCCGACAATTTAAATTTTACACGTGGACACCGGAGTGAAGCCAGGGCAAACGCATTTGATTTCCAATACGGGGTGAGCGCTCCACGACGGCGTATATCTCTTTCCAACCGACTGAAACTTGTGCTTAAGCACCCGTAAGGCCGAACCGGGCCAGGGTTATTTAGAAACATTTATCGCTAAATTATCCTATTGATTGTTTAAGTCATCATTTCATTAGGTTCGGCCCAACGCGTACTAAAGCCCTTCAAACAGTCATTCGGTTTTCAAGAGAAACACGCCGTTCGTTCCGCTGCACTGAAATAAAAATGTGTATGCCCGAGAGTACGGCAGGGGAGCAGACCTCGTGAATACTTACAATCTGCGCCCTTTGGACTCGGTTTCTTTAGTCTTTATCAGCGACGCCGGCTTCTTCAAAGGTCAACACTTCGTTAAAGACACAAATCGCACCTTCAATGATGCTCATCGCCAACGCACCGCCGGTGCCTTCACCCAGTCGCATTCCTAAGTCGAGAATGGGTTCTATCCCGATATATTTTAACATATTTCGATGGCCTGTTTCTTCTGAACAGTGTCCTGCAATAATGTAATCCCTTACATGATGGCAAAGCGAGTATGCTATTAGAGCGCCGGCTGTTGAAATAAAACCATCAATGACAACAGGACGACGATGGAATGCGGCTGCCAGAACGCACCCGGCGATACCGCCAATTTCGAAACCGCCGACTTTGGCCAAGACATCCAACCCGTCAAGGGCATTCGGTTGATTGATCTGAATTCCTTTTTTCACCGTTTCCAACTTTATTGAAAACTTTTTGTCATCAACGCCGGTTCCTCGACCGACCATTTCTTTTGGGCTTATGCCGGTGACCACACTTCCGATGGCTGCAGAGGGGGTGGTGTTGGCAATTCCCATGTCTCCCGTACCCAGCAATTCAATACCTTTGTGAAAGAGATCGGCAGCCAGTTGGAAACCGGTTAATATTGATTTTTCAGCATCCTGATGTGCCATGGCCGGTCCTTTTGCCAGATTTGCTGTTCCCGAAGCAATTTTTCGCACCATCAACTGATCTCCGCCGTCCAGTGAATTTGCATCGAGTTCAGGAATAATCCCCATATCCACCACCCACACCTCCGCACCAACGTGTCGAGAAATCGCGTTAATTCCTGCGCCGCCCCTTAAAAAGGTTTGAATCATTGCACCGGTAACCTCCTGTGGATAAGCACTGACACCCTCTTCTGCCACGCCGTGATCGCCGGCCATAATCAAGATGGCCTTCCGTTTCACTGAAGGTTTAAGGGTTCCTTGGATTCCGCAGATTCGTTCTGAAATGTCATGAAGTCTTCCCAGTGCTCGAGTCGGCATGACCAGTTGAGCCGTCCGCTCGCTGGACTTTTGAATCCATTTTTTTTCAACCGGCTTAATTCCAGTTATAATTTCTTTTAGTTTCATGTGGTTTGTTCTCCTTTACGCTATTAAAAAAAAATCCCCAAGCACTAAACCGAATTTCTCACAGCCAAAATAATTTCTTCAGGAGAAATGCGGATTAAACGCTTGAGGATTTACCATCTCCCCAGAAACAAAACTTAAATGGCAGGTCTTCTGACTCTCGAATCATCCTACTAACCGCGCCTTCCCATCCATTTTTAAATGAGACTAAGGGTCTCAGAATGAACAGTGGCATATGGCGGCTTTCGTTCACGATCACAGCGGCGGGTCCGTACCGGATTTTCACCGGTTTCCCTATTATACCCAAAGGGCACCATCAAGTTCGTGACCATCCATAAATGGTCTTTTTGTCCAATCTCTGCGTTATGCTCAAAAAATAATCCTCGAAATATTAAACATATGCCTGCGATTATTTTTTTCGCATGCCTTGAGCTTGAAAAAAAATCCCCATTTCTAAAAGGTCACAAGTCACAAATTGAGATCCATGCAAATTAGATAACTAAAAATTTAATGTCAAGATATTTTATAAATTGAGTTTCAAACATTGATTGTGTTGGAGAGTTTTTATAATAAACCTTTATATATCAGCCTACGGCTCGGAGAGTGGAATGGATATTTTTTTAAAAGAAGCGTGTACTGTTTGAGTGGTTTAGGGATCGTTAGAAAGAACATACGCTTACCGTAACATTTCAACAGCAAGTAATTTTTTGCTCTAAGTCGACACCCCTTGTTTTTATATTGAATTCTGATTTTTCTTTACGATCCTTTAACCACGAGTTTACGCGTTTTTTTTTAAAAAAATTATCCATGGAGCGATTTAACTGTTAAAACTCCCTGACCCCTTAATTAAATTAAATCAAAAATGGCATCTGTGTTCATATGGTTTTTAAAATGCGCTGCCAGAAGGTCGTATGCGTTGTCTCTGGCTTTAAACCGATTTTCATCTGGAACGTCGATGCTTTCAATGCCGATGGTATTCAACCATTTTTTGGTGATTGCAGGTGAGTCAAACATCCCGTGTATATATGTTCCCATAAGTTTAGAATCATGCATTTCGCATCCGTCTTCGGTCTGACATGGCACATGGTTTCGCTCAAATATGCTGAACAAGGAATCTCCTTCCAATATTTGTGTCTCTCCCATATGGATTTCGTAACCCACACCCGACACATTTTGCCACAAAAAACGTGTCAACGTCGTCGTTTTAGGTGCCTTTAAAACCGTTTCAACCGGCAAAAGGTCAAGTCCTTTGGAAGTTCCGGATGTTCCTTCCAACCCTTGCGGATCGTGAACAAAACGGCCCATCATCTGATATCCCCCGCAAATACCTAAAACATGCCCATCCGCATCGGTATATTTTTTTATGATGTCTGCCCATCCGGTTTTTTTCAGCCAGCGAAGGTCCCATCGGGTATTTTTTGTTCCTGGTAGTATAACCGCTTTAAAATCTGTAAGATCCCGGGGTTTTTCCATAAATAATACATCTATTCCTTGAAGGTCAAAAAGAGGATCGAAATCAGTAAAATTTGAAATATGCGGCAGGCGAATAATAGCGATTGTCGGTACACCAGGTTTGACCACTGACATGGCAGCAGGATTCTCGATGACAACAGAATCTTCTGCTTCAATGTGGAAGTGTTCATACCATGGGACCACCCCGAAGACCTTTTTCCCTGTACTTTCTTCTATCCAGCGGACACCGTCCTTAAAAAGGTTTATATCTCCTCGAAAGCGGTTAATGATAAATCCTTTTACCATTTTTTGCTGTTTACTTGAAAGGCATGCCAGTGTCCCTATAATCTGGGCAAATACACCGCCTCGATGGATGTCTGAAACCAAAACTACCGGTGCATCCGCATATTCGGCCATGCGTAAATTAGCAATATCACTGGCCATGAGATTCACTTCAGCGCAAGATCCGGCCCCTTCCATAACGACCAGATCGTTGGCCTTACGTAAACGGTCAAGTGCGTCACAGGCTTTTGAAAACAACACGGTTTTTTTGCCGTGATATTCGTCTGCCTTTTGGTTGGTCAGAGCCTTTCCTAAAAGAACAATCTGTGAACCGATTTCGCTTGTGGGTTTTAAAAGGATCGGGTTCATATCCACATGGGGCGGGATTTTTGCGGCTTCGGCCTGAACGATCTGGGCGCGACCCATTTCGAGGCCTTCTGCTGTGACCCCTGAATTGTTGGACATATTTTGTGCTTTAAACGGCGCGACCCGTATCCCTCTGTTCACAAAAAGACGACACAGGGCCGTTGCAACGACACTCTTTCCCACTTCGGAACCTGTACCCAGAATCGCCAGGCACGCTGCTTTTTTCATAGATAATATTGTTTCCATTACTTTTATTTTAATTCAAACCGAATCGGCACCCTGACCCACATTTTTAATTTTTCATTTCCGACCATGCCGGGTTCAAACAACCAGTTTTTTACCGATGATTTTGCGGCTCTGTCCAAAAGCGGATATCCGCTCGACTTGATCACTTTTAAATCTCCGACCGTCCCGTCCTTATTCACAAGAACATCCAGCATGACGTCACCCTGATATCCTCTAATCCTGGCAATTCTGGGATATGTGGGAGGAGGATTCGATCGATATATGGGTCTGGCCTCTTGGATCACATTCGTCGGCGACGGGGTTAAGGCATTTTGTTCGTTTTTTTCCGAAAATTCTTTTGAGACTTTCTGTTCGGGTTCAAATTTGGTTGCGGTGGTTTCAAAGGTTTGTTCAGATTTTTTTAGTGTTTTTCCTGTAACGTCTTTGTTTTTGATGTTAACCGGAATTTGAATCTTTTTTTTTGGCAAAGATTTTATAACATGTTTCCGTTCAGGTCGAGTCATTTTCTTTTTTTTGACGGCCGGTTCTTTTAAGACGGGATTTGGCGGTTGGAATTCGGATTTAGGCGTGGTCTTCATGGGCAAAGATGCCAATGTCATATTCAAAACCCGGGATTTCGGTCTTTCAAGAGACAGGCTTTCGGTCCACTTGAAATTCAGGCATAGAAGAAGGCCGTGAATTCCCAAAGCTATTACTCCGGCTGTCAGTATTTGTTTCATGAATGTTGGTCAACTTCCGCCTGGAGTGAAATTCGATGAATCCCCGCGGTCTTGATTTGGTCCAAAACCCTGAAAAGATTTTGGTATTCAAGACTGCGATCAGCAAAAAGCAAGATGCCGATTTCTTTATCGGATATGGTTTTTGCTTTCAAAAACGATTCAAGATCGTCAAGATCAATCTGTTCTTTATCCACATATACGGTTCCGTCTGATTTTATGGTAATGGAGAGTAAAAGTTCTTTATCGATTTTAGCGGATGAAGATGTCGGAAGCAAGACAGGCAGCCCGCGATGCACTGCCATGGAAAGCATGGCATAGATAAAAAACACGAGGAGCAGAAACACAATATCGATTAGAGGGAGCATTTCAATTCGGACTTTCTTTTTCGTATGAAAGTTAACCTTCATCTTTAATCCCTTTGTGCTCGCCTTTGTTGGACAGTTTTTCATAAACGATTTCAAGGCTGGTGGCATATTTTTCGATATCAAGCGCTGCTTCTTCAATTCTGGAATTAAAATAATTGAACGGAAAGACAGAGAGAATGGCTATCCCGAGACCCGCTGCCGTGGTAATAAGGGCCTGTGCAATTCCTGCTGTCACAGCTTGGGGGTTCTCGATTCCTGCCGTGCCCAGCATTTCAAAAGACAGAATAATTCCGATGACGGTACCGAAGATACCTAACAGCGGTGCTATGGTAATCATGGTATCGATCACCGCCATATACTTTTGCATCCCTTTAATCTCTTCGGCAGCAGCAGATTCCATGGCTTTGGCCATGGAAAAATCTCGATGAAGAATTCCGGAGACGAGAATTTTAATGATATAATCTTTTGAGCCTTTGGTTTTGGCCCTTATACTCTCCCAGTTTCCAGTGCGGCAAAGATCAAGGATCTCATCGACCAAGGCCTTGTTCCTGTTATTATCCATGCTGATCCAGAAGATAATTCGTTCAATAATCACAGTCATCACAATGATGGAACAGGCCAGCAGAGGATACATGACCGGTCCGCCGCTAATAAATAGATCCAGCATATGTTCTCCTGTCAATATTTGGCAGATGCCCAAGGTCGTTAGCCCGAGGGCATCTTGCTCTATATTAAAAAAAATAAAGAATTAAAAATCGGCCGAAATCCCGGCAAGAAAATTGATTTTAGGTGATGGAAAAAATCCGGGTTCTGTGATCGGAAAAGTACTTATGCCACCATATTCCGAGTATTCTTCATCCGTGATATTATTAATGTTCAGAAATGCCGTGATCTTTTTCCATTGATACTTCAGTTTCGTGTTGACAATCAAATAGTCTTCCTGGTCTTCGAAATCATTTGAAAAATCGCTGATAAACGGTCGCTCTCCGACGTAAATGCCGTCAACGTTTAATGAAAAACCTTTGCCAAGAGTAAAAAGACCGCTGAGTGCGGCTTTATGCCTTGGAACATTCGGAAACGCTTTGTTTTCAAATTGGCCGTTTCGAATGGTTGCATCCGTAAATGTATAATTGCCGCTCAGGGTCACTTTATCAAAAGTTTTGGTGATGGAAAATTCGAATCCATCCCGACGTGTTTGTCCGTCAAGATTTTCATTTGAAAAGCTATTGGGATTAAAAATTAATTCGTTTTTTGTGTCGATCCGAAAAATATTTATTTTGGCAAATAGACTTTCTGTAAAATAATGGCGAATTCCAAATTCATAATTGTCGGAAGTTTGAGGTATTAGGGTTGTATCGATCGTATTTACAAAAAAGTTGAAGATTTCATCCAAAACCGGATACCTAAAACTGCGGGCGAAGCTGATATATATGGATGATTTATCATAGAAATTATAATTGGCACCCGCTGTAAATAGGTCTTCGCTCATTGATTTTTTGTCCGGAGTGCTTGGTTTAAACTCGAATTCCGCCCGGTCATGCCGGTATCCACCGGATACTGCAAGATTTTTCCATGGCCTGATCTCATCGTGGATATAATATCCGTAATTTTTCTTTTTCAGCTCGAATATCCCCGTGGAAGGGGTCCCGAAAAATATAGACCTATTAGTAATATCTTCGACGACATCTGTATAATCGAAACCGACGATCAGACGGTTATCAACCCCAAAGACGGCTTCTTTAAAAAGAATTTGCGGCGATACGGCGACGGTATTGATATCGGTGTCTCCGGTAAAGTTTCCGGCATCGAATGACGCGAAAGATAAAGAGTTTCTTTTTCTATAAGAAATGTCTATCTTAAATTCGCTGTCACTCAAGAAAAATATCTCAGGTCCGCCTTTGACGTAATAATCTTCAACATCGGCGAAGTCATCGGGTTGAAGTGAGTCGGTTCTTGATGCGCCTGCTGCAAATTCGCTGGTCTTGATCGCCCCCGGAAGTCCTGTGTTGTCTTTATGATAGCCGCTGCTTAAGTTCCATTTTATGATATCGTTTTGATAAAAACCCAGATTAATTCCCACATCTTTGGCTTCTGTGTCACTGTTATCCCTGTATCCGTCTGATGTCAAATAACTGCCCGATAACGCATAGGACAACTTGCTCTGAGTTCCACTCACAAAAGCGCTTCCTTTAAACGTATCATAGCTACCTCCGCTTATTTCAACCCCGGTCTTAAATGCTTCTCCTTCTTTGGTGATAATATTAATCACTCCTCCAGCGGCATTGTCTCCGTAAAGAACACTTCCTCTTCCACCCCTGATAATTTCAATTTTCTTTACCCTGTCAAGGGGAATCAGGGACCAATCAGAACCGCTCAAGTCTGCCTGGTTGATGCGTCTTCCATCAACCAATACCAGTGTGTTTAATGGTGCGGTCTCACCAAATGCTCGAAGGTCGACCGTATAACTTCGACGGTTTCCTGCGATATCATTAACGTGGACACCTACTTGGGTTCTTAAGAGATCAGGAATGTCATAGGCTGTGCTGTTTTTGATATCCGCTTCGGTTACTACGGTTATATTTGCAGGTACAGATGATATTTTTTCTTCTTGCCGTGTTGCAGTTACCACCACTTCTTCCATGGTTGTTATGGATGGTTCATCCTTTGATGGGTCTTCAGCCCAACACAATGATGCAAAAAGGAAAACCGCCAGGCATCCCAAAAATAACATTCTTTCTTTCATTATTTTCCTCCTTTCCCAAAAAAGTGTTATTTTGGGTCCGGGGCAAAAAAAAACCCGGACCGACTTTAATCGACCCGGGGATGTCCCATTTTTATCCTCAAGATCTAACAAGGCACCTTCCATCCTCGAAGGTCTCAATGCCTTTTGTTCAGACAGGTCTTCTGACTTCCCCCCCCTTTTAGCGGCCTTCCCATTCGTATTCGAAAAGTGGCATACAATGGCCAAAAGGGTTCCTTTTTCCAAAGACCTTTACAAAACCTCCCTTTTTGCCCAATTTCTGCGTCAGACGAAAATTTTAATCCTCGAAATACTCAATGTATTACTGTGGTTAAAATTTTCGCCTT
>Ga0210124_1000174_pt1 | contig 37092 bp, 35 predicted proteins | sample Muzzi_PWC_D2_FD_185554 | JGI IMG/M metagenome (GOLD analysis project Ga0210124, IMG submission 185554) | Wetland microbial communities from San Francisco Bay, California, USA, that impact long-term carbon sequestration - Muzzi_PWC_D2 (SPAdes) | ecosystem: Environmental > Aquatic > Marine >...
GAACTGCTGGCTTTCGTTCTAAACGATTTGGGGATGCTCTACATGTCAGTCGCCCATCTCGAGCAAGCCAAAGTGGCCTTACAGGAAGCCGAAGCTCTCTGCCGAGAACTGAACAATCTGCCGATGTTAATCAACTCCCTAAATATGGCCTATGCCACTCATGTTTTTGCGGGCGAGTATGACCAGGCCATCGCTCTTTCAGAGGAAGGTCTCCAAATCAGTCAAGCCACCAACAATTTATGGGGTCAATCGTTTAGCCAGATGATCATCGGTTGGGCTTATTGGGAGCAAGGCCAGCCGGATCGGGCCATTGTTACGGCCCAAGAAAGCCTTCGTTTGAGTAAGTTGGCCGGGTTTATCGCTCCCCAAGTATTAGCCGCTTCAGCCCTGGCGGCAGTATATGCCAGCCTGGGCGCTATCGAGCCGGGATTGGAAACGGCTCAGCAGGCCCTCAGAGCCGCTGAAACTCAATTCCCGCACTACCGCTCCTTTTCTCTTGGAGCATTGACTCAGCTTCACCTTTTAAATGGCAATCTGGCCGAAGCTGAAATCGCGATTGAACAAAGCAGAAAAGACCCGTATCGGGATGCGCACCCTGCCTGGAATATGTGGATCAATATTGCCGAGGCCGAGCTTGCCTTACAGCAAAGTGCGTACGAAGAAGCGATATCTGTGACAAACCGCTGGCTCCCCTTGTTGCGCCAAAATAGTGCACTGATATATGTTCCTCCCATGCTTTACATTCGGAGCCAGGCTCAATTGGCGTTGGGCCAGGAAGAAGCCGCCCTTGAAGGCCTGTTAGAAGCACACTCCATTACCGAAGAAACCGGCTCACGGCGTATGCAATGGCTTGTTCTATTTGCCTTGAGCCAACTCGAGGCAGACCCCACCGAAGCCGAACGTTTACGCCAACAGGCCCGTCGGATTATCAAACACATTGCCGACCATATTGATGAGGCTGATCTGCGCGAGTCATTTCTCAACCTTCCCGACGTGCGGGCAGTACTAGATGAATAAATCTGGTACTTAACCACCAGAAAAAGAGCATGCCCAACAAATCGCTGGTTAAATCGACCAGGTCGGCGGTGCGGAGAGGGGAGAAAGATTGAGCTATTTCATCCAGCGAGGCGATGGTCAATGGCAACAATATTGCCAGAGGAATAGCTGCTCTCCCCATCGGTATACTACGTCCCTTAAACCACAAATTCAGCCAAAAGACAACCGCCCCAAAGAGCAGAAAATGAATCACTTTATCGGACAGCGGCCAGCGTAAGAGGTATGGGGGTAATAAATCGAGATAGGCCATATGCGAAATTGTAACAACCATTGCGATTTGAGGCCACAACAACCAACGCCAATCGGCGTGAGACTGTCCAAACAGACCATAGCAAGCTGCCCCCACTGCTGCCCCTAAGATTGCCCCACCCACAATATCAGAAGGATAATGATGCCCCAAGTAAACCCGGCTGAGGGCAATGAGTGCAGCTCCGGCCAAGGCCAATCCTCCCCAATACCAGCGACGATAAGACAAACTAATCACTAATGCTACACCAAATGCAGCCACAGTGTGTCCGTTGGGGTAAGAGGGAAAGTGGGGTGTTGGCAGCAACAATCGCACAGCTTCAGGACGTGGGCGTAAGGCCACGTATTGAAAAATCAGAGTCAAGGTAAGGCCAAATACCAGCGAGGCCAATATCGCTATGCCGGTCTTTCGCTGCCCCCGCGCTAGCATCAATGCCACGCCCAGACCTGGCAGAAAGATTAGACCTATCGTCGTCACCCCTACCATAATAGCATCAAGCAGTGGGTGGGACAGTGTTTGATTGAAAAAATTTAACACGATGTTATCCATAAGCTAAACCAAACACAGTATAAGTTCAGATGCCCACGATAACAATGTTTTATGTGTATGGGTTGCAGCACCTGAGTGCTTGACGCCATGATGGTCTTGACAAAATCCTTCTTCTACGTTATAATTCCGATATGACATATGGTCATCATATGACATTATGTCATCAAGGAGGTTATCCTATGGAATCAACTCAATATATCCAGCGAACTTATTATTTAATTGTTTCTCTGTTCTGGCTGGCTACCGCTCTACCAATGGCGCTATTTATCCTTTTAGGCCAGGCCCGAGGCCTAAACCTGTTTCAAGTAGGGCTGTTAATGGGTGTGTATTCCCTAACCATCGTCTTGTTAGAAGTACCCACCGGTGGACTGGCCGACGCTATTGGTCGCAAGCGGGTAGCGGTCATTGCCTATGGCTGCGACACCGTTGCCGGTGTTGTATTCCTATTCGCGTTCTCATTTCCCGCGTTTCTGGCCGCATTCATTCTGAACGGAATTGCCCGGGCACTCTCTTCAGGCACATTAGATGCTTGGCTTGTGGACTCACTGCAAGCAATAGAGCCTGAAATCGAACTCCAACCTGTTTTCGCTAAAGCCGGAACCTTCACCTTGCTCTCGCTGGGCCTCGGCACTCTGTTAGGCAGTTATATCCCTAATTTATTTAGCACGTTACCCGCCGATGGAACAGCCGTATTCACCCCATTTTCAATGCCGATTGTCTTTGCTCTCGTCACCAATATAGTTTTATTGGCATTGACGATTTTATTGGTCAAAGAAGACGTGGCCGCTATCAGCGTTAATAATTTAAAGCAGGGCTTCCAAGAGGTGCCGAACATCATCCGTACTGGTTTTACCCTCACTCGGGGTAATCCAACTATTTTACTTTTATTGGGCGCTATTCTGGCCAGCGGCTTAGCTGTGATTAACCTGGAGAGTTTTTGGCAGCCAAACTTCGCTAATTTACTGGGCGGCAGCAAAGGAAACAGCCTTTTTTTCGGTGTGGTGATGGGAGGGAACTTTTTAGTCGGTATGGTTGGCAATCTGTTGGCAACCCCGGTTAGCCGATTCTTGAATAAACGGTATGGCCTGGTCTGTGCCATTTTTCAAGGTCTTGGCGGGGGGGCGATCGTTTTATTAGCCTTACAAACGGGTCTGCCTTTAGCCGTACTCTTTTTCTGGCTAACTTATATAAATATGGGTATAATTAATTCGCCCCACAGCACCCTTCTGAATCAGGAGATTCCGGCTAAACAACGGTCATCGATGTTATCTATCGCCTCGTTGGCCAGTTATGTGGGCGCTTTCATTGGTGGAGCCGGATTGGGCTATATCGCCGAACATGGCTCGATGGGGGCAGCCTGGATTGTCGGGGGGGTGGTTTTGATGGCATCTATGGGTCTCTATTGGGGTGTGGATATTCGGCAAAGAACGAACCTGTCCCACGTGGAAAAATCTTTAGTTGAAGCATAATGGCAAAAAAAGCTATCTTCTCAAAACCTGTCAAAAAACAAACGATGGCTGAACAAATGGCCGAAACAATTCAGGTGCTAATCCTATCCGGCGAATTGGAGGGTGGAGCGGTTCTACCGACTGAGCCTGAATTAGCAGAGCAATTTGGGGTTAGCCGGGCAGTGGTACGCGACGCAACCCGCATCTTGATGGCCCGAGGTCTGGTTGAAGTCAAACATGGGCTAGGCGTTTTTGTGACCCAGCCCGATAATGAGGCGTTTGGTGAGGCTCTATTATTAGCACTCCGCCGGGTAGAGGGAACTGCCTGGGATGTGGAGCAGTTCGAGCAAATCATTTTTCCTGAAGTAGTTGCCTTAGCGACAACAAACGCCTCTGATGAAGAAATCGCTGCAATCGAGCAGTTAGCAGAGGAATATCTTGAAATTATCACCGAACACCACACAAAGTGGTGGAAAAAAGAGGTTCCCCCAACGGAACTGGAGAGGCTAATGGCCGCTTACCGCCCGGTAAGTCAGGCCATCTTTGCTGCCACCCACAACCGGGTTTTTCAACAATTGGCTCGACCACTGATGAACTTGCGTAACTTACGCCAGTGGGCCGAAGCTACCGACGACACTCCAGAGATAGCCATTGCCGTAGAAACCACATACATTCGGCAATTAATGAAGGCTGTTACCAGCCGGGACTCAGCCCAAGCACGGGCCATTGTGGCTCACCTTATGGCGTTACCCCCCGAAGCCATTGAGGCGATGCGTCAGACTCCGGTTGGTGAGATATCGATAATTCCGATCTCTTTATCCACATTGTATAAATAACTTGCCGGTTGCTATCAAACTTTTAACTCATAGGTCTTTACGGGCTGTTTGCGGCCTTTCACCTTCATCTCTTTGAAGAAGGTTGACTTGACTGAGCCATTAATCACACGGTGAACATCGTCGCTGATTAATATTTTGTCGCCGGGTGTATTTTCCTGAATTCGTTTAGCCAGATTAACCGTATCGCCAATGGCGGTATAATCCATGCGGTCGGACATGCCGATATTCCCTACCACAGCTTCTCCAACATGGATCCCAATACCAAAGCTCAAACCGCGCTTGTTTCCAATATTGTGATGATAATCGGCAATAGCTCGCTGCATTGCCATAGCAGCCCGTACCGCTCGTAATACGTGGTCCTTTTGATCGAGGGGAGCATTAAAGATGCCCATAACCGCATCACCCATAAACTTATCAAGCGTGCCTTCGTACATCAAAATCGAAGCCGCCGCCATCGAAAGATATTCATTTAGAATATCCACCAGCTTTTCCGGTTCTAAATTTTCGCTAAATGTTGTAAAGCCTCGAATGTCGGCAAAAAGCACCGAAACCTCTTGCCGGTGTCCGCCCAACTCCAATTTTGAGGGGTCAGCAGGTAGCCGGTCAACTACAGCCGGTGACACATAACGCCGAAACATATCTCCCACCGCCTGGAGCCGTTTGGTTTCGGTCAAATCATCCATAACCATTGTCACCCCTAAAGTTTCATTATGGCCATCTTTTAAGGGGGCTAAACTCGTATTCAAATTAACCTGACCCCGGCCATCCAGCTCACAGATGATTTCATATTCCAGATAATGCTCTTCACGCTTAAGGACATTGGTCAACAAACTTGGAAAAACCGTTTTAGCCAACCCGGGCATCACTTTTTTATAGGGCTTACCAAGACTTTTCTCTGCCGGAGGAAGTTTCAAAATAGACTTTGCTGCCTTATTAAAAAGGGTGATTTTGCCATCAAGGCTGATGGTGACAACCGCGTTATCCATACTATCAAAAACATTATCCATTAGATTTTTCATGCGGGTGGTTTCTTGTAAGTTGTGTTGCAACTGGTCGACCAGATTGGCATTTTCCAACGCCAAGGCGGTTTGGTCGGCCAGAGTAGAGAGCAAGCGTAGATCCTCACCGGCATAAGGTTGCTGTGAATTTTTAGGCCCCAAAGCAAAAATGCCAATAAGTTCCTGTTTCCTCAAAATAGGAATAAACCATTCAAGATGCAACTCCTTGAGGGTTTGGCGCTCTGATGGAGGTGTATTCTTAAAGTGCGGTGAGATGTCCAACGTATATTGAGCCAAAGGTTCGCCATTATCCTTTAGGCGGTGGAGAACAGGTGTATCTTTGGTTAGGACTAATGTTTCCGGATAGTGATAAGCTGCCAGGTTAGGCAAAGTTTTGAAGCGGAGATGCTTCTTTGTCGAAGAGTCTAACACAAAAAGCACCGCTTCATTTATACCCAGGCTTTGTTTAATATGGTCTAAGGCAATTGTAGCAAGTTGGTCTAGATAAAGTATATTACTAATAGCCTGGGTATAAGTTTCAATAACGGTCTGGTAATCATAACGTTGTCCAAATAGCACCCGATTGGTTATATCTTGACTGACCTGTTTTACTGGCGTGTAAATAATGGTAAGAAGAACGGCACTCACCGAAGCCACTAGCAATACCGGGCTTAAAAAACTGGCTAAAAAAGTGGAGGCCAGAAAATGTCCCAAAAAAATCTCAACCAGGGAAATTCCGGCAATATAAACCACAATTGTTACGCTGATAATAACGGTGGTTCTTATGGTGTGGCGAATGGCTGTACCCAGATCAACTAGATTTTCGACAACAACGATATAGCCGGTTACGATACTGCCCAACCAGGCGATAATTAACCCAGCCGTCCAAAAGGGTTCGATTAAAGTTAAATAGAGGCCGTAACCCACCGCTAACATAGCCGTGGCTATCAGTAGATATTTGATTCTATTTTTGTGGGCAGACATTTGGGTTTGAGACAATTGGGATTGAGCCATCAAAAAGGTTGGGATAATAAATACCCACCAGGTCGTTGCCCCAAGAACAAATCTGATATTGGCTGGATATACCCAGCCATTACTCGCAGCATAAATCTCAGGAGGCACGACAATCCATTTCCCATCCAGGCTAACCATCACAGCGATACCAATCAAACCAAGAGCCCCAACACCCCAAACCCAAATTGATTTAAATGTTTGCCGTAAAAAGGCCTGAGCAAAGAGCCAAAACAGACAGCCTAACAGCATTATGCCATACGGGATGAGATCATTCCATGTCAAGCCAGGTAGAGGAGAAGGTACACTCTCTACAACCTTAAGCACCAAATTTAGGTTCCATAAAATAGCCAATACCAAATAAGCAATAAATAAATGAGGGAAGATATAGCTTATGAACCGGCGTTGGTAGATAATATAAAGCATAAGGATAAGGTGGCCTAAGGCAATGCCCAAGGGAATCACCGCTTGACTGGGTAATTGTATTGATTCGAATATCATATCTAATCTTTCACCAAGCTGAGGTCTAGGTAATGTTTTGTTGCAACCCCTAGGTTTTGTATCTAAGCATTTTTCTATTGCTTCTAATTTGTCTTTGCAAGAAAGACTCGTAGCCCTATTTAAATTATAATCAGGGTAGATATAGAACTATAGAGGCAAAGGTACAGGAAAAAAGTATCTAATTTACGTAATAATTAAAGCAAGGTACTTTCCCTAAAGTACTTTAAGATTCCACTCAGATAGTTCACGCTTTATTAGAGTTCCATCAATTATTGACCGATTTAACAAACTGATATAAACTAGCGCCAATCTAAGATTGAATGCCCAACGGCGGACACACATAGGTGTGCCCGCCATTTTCTTTAGAGAAGCTGATGCTCCATAATGATTTTACCCTAAAAACCGATATACTCAAGCCGGATTGGCCCGGTTTCGACTTTATCTTTTTTGATTGTGATAGTACCCTTTGCACCATTGAAGGAATTGACGAGTTGGCCCGGCAGAAAGGTAAATTTGAGGTCGTCAAACAGATGACGGACGCGGCGATGGAAGGTGAGGTGCACCTGCAAAGTGTCTACGACCAACGTCTTGAATTATTATCCCCCACCCGGGCCGAGATTCAAGCCCTTGAGCAGCATTATCGCCAAACCCTGGTTCCCGATACCACCGCCGTTATTCAAGCCTTGCAATCGGTTGGCAAAGAGCTATTTATTGTTAGTGGGGGCCTTTTGGCGGCGGTACGTCCCTTTGGCGAGTGGTTAGGTATCCCTCGCCAGAATATTCGGGCAGTTGAGGTAAAGTATAACAAGCTCTCCGGCCAGTGGTGGGATTATCAACAAGACCGTTGGGGTCAACGCCCCGATGAAGAGTATCTTGACCCCGAAGCCACACCACTGATTGAATCACATGGTAAGGCTGAAATCATTCGAGAGTTGTTAAATGGTCGAGCGGGCCGCTCAATGTTGGTAGGTGATGGGATGAGTGATTTGGCCGCTCGTCCGACAGTCGATTTGGTGGTTGGCTTCGGCGGGGTTGTCACCCGCCGAGGGGTCGTTGATGAGGCCGAGGTATTTATTAAAACCAACAGCTTGGCTCCGGTTTTGCCTTTGGCTTTATCGAAAATAGAGCAAGAAGGGCTATTGAACACGCCTTTTGAGCCAATTTTGCACAAAGGGCTGAGCCTAGTTGAAGCAGGAGAAGTGATTTTCAGGAGCGATTGATGACCTACAAGATACTTATTACTGACGACCTCTCACCGCAAGGATTGGCGCACTTAGAAAACGATCCCGATGTCTCATTTGACATCGTTAAGGGACTTACTCCAGAAGCCCTGGCCGAGCGTATTCCCGGCTACGATGGGTTGATTGTACGCAGCAGCGTCAATGTGACCGAAGCTGTGTTAGCCGCCGCCGACCGGCTCAAAGTGGTGGGCCGAGCCGGGGTTGGAGTTGATAATATTGATGTTGCCGCGGCCAGTATGCGCGGAATCATTGTGATGAATACGCCTGGAGCCAACACCATAGCCACTACCGAACATACGATGGCTATGCTGCTGGCGCTATGCCGCAATGTTCCCCAGGCTTATACCCGTTTGAAGCAGGGGGAATGGGATCGCAAAAATTTTATTGGGATACAACTGTATCGCAAAACCATCGGTATTATTGGTATCGGGCGTATCGGCGGTCGTGTGGCTACACGCTGCCAGGCCTTTGGTATGGAAGTATTAGCCTTTGACCCTTACTTAAGTGATGAGGTGGCCCACGAATTAAAAGTAAAACCCGTTAATTTACCCGAGCTTTTTGCCCAATCCGATTTCATCGCCCTCCACGCCGCTCTTACCCCCGATACAGAAAAGATTATCAATGCCAAAGCCATTGCTCAAATGAAGGATGGGGTGCGTATCTTGAACACAGCCCGGGGAGGTCTCATCGATGAAGCAGCCCTGATAGAGGGCTTGAAATCGGGTAAAGTTGCCGGAGCCGCACTTGATGTTTTTACCAAAGAGCCGCTCTCGCCACAGAGTCCCCTGCTAGAGATGGAAAATGTTATTGTAACGCCCCATTTGGCGGCCAGCACGGTAGAAGCCCAACGTGATGTCAGCACCCAGATTGTTATCCAAATGTTGGATGCATTGCGTGACCTTGATTTTCGTAATGCCATCAACATGCCCATTGTGGATGCGAATTTACTAAAGAAGTTGCAGCCATTCCTGGTTTTAGCTGAAAAAGTTGGTAGTCTGCAAACCCAACTGGCCGAAGAGGCTATTCAGAGAATAGAGGTTGAGATCAAGGGCGATGAAATCATTGAGCATATCAAACCCATCACCGTGGCCATTCTCAAAGGGATGTTAGAGCCGGTTTTGCACCAAACCGTCAATTATATCAATGCGCCACACCTGACCCAGCAACGGGGGATTGCAGTTTCACAAACCAATGGCTTGCCTATCCCCGATTACCCCAATCTTATCTCCTGCCGGGTCACATGGAAAGGTGGTAATAGAACCATTACGGCCACCCTTTTCAGCGATGATGAACCTCGCCTGGTTCAAATTGATGGTTACCGGGTAGATGTACGCCCTATAGGCACTATTTTGGTCACTCACAGTCATGACCGGCCCGGCTTTATTGGTCGGGTGGGGACGATGCTGGGGGAACACAACATTAATATTGCTACCTGGCGTACAGGCCGGAGTGCGCCTGGAGGGTTAGCTATCTCCTTTATTAGTGTGGATAGTGATATACCGGAGAACATAATTAATACTTTGCGTGATTTTGAGCTTGTTATGAAGGTCAAAAAGGTGAGATTATAAGCTGCAAATAAGATGTTGGGGGGCTGACCGTAAGCTTTTTGGCCTTACCAGCGTCTAATATCGTGGAAGCTATGCGGAGATTTGGCATCAATCAAGATTATAGTAAAATTGGTTTTGAAATGTTAAGCAAAAAGAATATCATTGAATACTTAAGGGATTTAGCACCATGAGCGATATTGCAAACTCATCTTCTACCAGTAATGGTAATAATGTGAGAAAAACGGTTATTGTTGGTTCGGGTCCAGCCGGATTGACTGCCGCGATATACACCGCACGAGGTAATCTCGACCCTTTGGTGATTGAAGGCTACCAAGCCGGTGGACAACTCATGCTCACCTCTGAGGTGGAAAATTTCCCTGGCTTTAAAGATGGCATTATGGGGCCAGAACTGATGATGGAATTTCGCTCACAAGCCGAGCGTTTTGGGGCAGAGTTCATCACCAAAGATGTGACTAAGGTTGAACTTGATGGCGAGGTAAAAAAGATTTGGGTCGGTAATGATTTGTACCTGGCCGAGAGTGTTATTATCTCTACCGGCGCTTCCGCCAACCTATTAGGACTTGAGAATGAAAGCCGCCTCATGGGCCGGGGAGTGAGCACATGTGCTACCTGTGACGGTTTTTTCTTTCGAGAAAAGACCATCTGCGTGATTGGTGGCGGCGATAGTGCCATGGAAGAAGCCACCTTCCTCACTCGCTTTGCCTCCAAAGTATATATTATTCACCGTCGGCAGGGCTTTCGAGCATCTGCCATCATGCTTGAGAAAGCAAAAGATAACCCCAAGATAGAATTTATTTTAGACACCGTTGTAACGGATGTATTGGGGGATGATATCGTAACCGGCGTTAAACTTAAGAACGTCAAAACGGATGAAGAGTACGAATTGAAGGTTGACGGAATGTTTGTGGCTATCGGCCACACACCTAACACGAAACTCTTCGATGGTCAAATAGATATGGACGATAATGGATACATTCAAACCTCTCCGAACAAAGCAAAGATGTCGGGTACCAACATTCCCGGTGTATTTGCCTGTGGCGACGTTCAAGACAGTCATTATCGTCAGGCGATTACCGCAGCGGGTAGTGGTTGCACCGCCGCTCTCGATGCAGAACATTATCTTGAATCGGGAAACGATAAATAAACCGAACAAGCCGAATTAGAAATTAGAAGCATAACTGCTTTCTAAAGCTCTAATCTCTAATTTCTAATCTCTATAACATCCAAATTTCTTACCCAAAAAGCAAGACATCTCTATTAAGGTACAAGCCTTGTTTAGCTCAAGCATAGGTTTGTACCTTTTTTAATTTTAGCTAAGTTGAAATGAACCTGGACAAAATTTGCCCCCACAATGAAGGTGGTATACACTATGTTAACTGCTTGTGCTTTACCTTACCATAATATTTGTAACACTTACTTTATATATTATAGTGGGGTGTAAAGTTTTAAACAATGGTTGTTAACTTCCAATTGATTTAGGCTTTAGGCAAGCTAAATCTCCAACGCTATGAATACCTACCGACATTGGTTTTTGCCAGACAAATCCCTGAACACAAAGTGGTGTAATAAGGTTGATTAATGCAGGCATTAGATAGTGAACATCCATCCGGTCATATTTTGAACATTCAGGCTGGGCACGGTCCATGGCCCATTCAATTTCCGTTATCTACTCAAACAGAAGAAGCTGATGATGAAACGTTAATTTCACTCATTACCGAAGGTTCCCGAGCCGAAAGTCAAAAGGCCCTTGAGACCATCTTCATCAGGCATCATGAGGATGTATGGCGGTATGTAAGGAGTAGGGTATCGTCGACCAGCGACACCGACGAGATTGCGGCGGCTGTTTGGCTGGTTGTCATCGAAAAGATTTACAGTTTTGTTTGGACCGGCGTACCCATCAAATCTTGGCTTTTCAGCATTGCTCACCGAAAAGTTCTGGAATTTTTTAATGCTCCATCGGCCATATCTCTGGAAAAACTGGACGAGAATTACCACCAAGCCTTGTATTTCATCGCTACCCAACTTCACCTTTTAAACCAAACTTCCCCCTCCCAACCTGTAAATCCCAAAGTCAAAAAGGAAGCGGATGAACTTCTTCACAAAATGATATCACGCTTATCCGATACGGAACGGCAGATAATTATGTTGATTTACTTCGACGAAATTGGAAATGCCACTGAAGTTGCCGAGAAATTAGGAATGAATAAAAATACCATTCGCGTTTATCACAAACGAGCCAGAGACAAATTACGAAAATGTCCCGAATTATGCTGTTTGTTTGATGAGGCAATGCCATCATGAGTATGGAGGAAATTGAACGGCGGCAAGCTCACTTTAAAGAATTTGGTGAGCTTTTGGTCAGGCGGCACGGTCAAAACTACTACTCGTCGTACGACAATCAGAATAGGGTTACAGTTGACGAGGCAGCCGTACGTTTTGGCAGATATCTGCGTGCCGCACGGTCTAACGCTGGTCTATCTATAAAAGAATTAGCCCACCAAGTGAAGCTATCGGAAGCCACCCTCATTGCACTTGAACAGGGCCTTATTTTGGCCTGCGACATTAAACCAAGCTGGCTCAAGCAGTTGGCTAATATCCTGGCGGAAAATTTTGGGGATTTTAACGTCTTGTTAGGGCGAAAAAATTCCAAAGACCAAAACAATGTCCGTTGGTTCACCCAACGATGGGTCACGCAATGTCAGAATTTATTAAACTATGCATTAGCTTCAATGTTATCAAAACCCGTATATAGGGCCATCTCGGTGATTCTACTCTGCCTTGTGGTTAGTGCCTTCTTATATTTAGGAACAGGGGTCTTTGAACAATCCCATCCCAAGCAAAACGTAAACTCAAGGACTATCATTGATCCAACGCAGCGGCCAAATCTTTTACGGACAGACCCTGATCTTGAAAGTCAAGTATTTCTAAAGTCATCCCAATCTCGGTATCTGCCCACTCAAGTTCGTGATTCCTCCGGCATTACCCGTAGATATTAGTTAGATGTCATCAATACCTTATTCATTATATCTAATTTTTGTCTAACCAAGAGGAGATAATACTGTAACACTCACACCATATATCATTGCGTTTCTACGGAAAAGTCTCCGTACCAATAGCAAAAATTCTGATATTTCTCACATACGGAGATACCCGACAAATTTATCCAAATATCTATGCATGAAAGGGGAAGAGGTGAATTTGATAAATATATAATCTAACATAACATCAATATCTGTATTAGAAAGTATTTATTGATCACAAAAAAGTTTCTTAACAAAAGGAGGATTTTTTTAAGATGAGTAAACGACTGTTTTTACTGTTAGGTATAGTAGCCGTTCCATTTCTTATTGCCGCATGTGGGGGTGCCGCTCAGCCGGAAACCATCACTGTGGTAGAAACGGTTGTGGTTGAAAAGGAAAAAGAAGTAAAAGTGGTAGAGACTGTTGAAGTGGTACAGACCGTTGAAGTTGAGAAAGAAGTTCCGGTCGAAAAGCTGGTCACTTCACGTGGTGCAGGTGATACGGTTAACATCCTTTACTGGCAAGCCGCATCCATTGCCAATCCATACCTCTCCGGCGGGACTAAAGATATTCACGTTGCTTCCCCTGTGCTAGAGCCGCTGGCCCGTTACGATGAGAACGGCAATATGGTTCCCTGGTTGGTGGATGAAATCCCAACCGTGGACAATGGGGGTGTAGCCGAAGATCTGATGAGCATCACCTGGAAACTGAAAGAGGGGATCCTCTGGGCTGATGGTACCCCTCTAACGGCTGATGACGTTGTCTTTTCCACTGAATATTGCTTGGACCCGGATATGGGCTGTAACGCTCTCTCCTCTTTCGACTCCGTTGAAAGTGCAGAAGCCCTGGATGACCTGACCGTTAGGATCAACTTTAGCAAACCCAAACCCTTCCCCTACGGGCCATTTGTTGGTGCTACTGTCCCGGTTATTCAAAAAGCCCAATTTCAAGATTGCATGGGCGCTAAAGCTCAGGAGTGCACCGACCAAAACTTTGGCCCAATTGGAACCGGCCCTTACAAGATCACGGATTTTAAAGCCAACGACGTCGTTGTTTTTGAAATCAACGAGAACTACCGTGACCCCAACAAGCCCTTCTTCAAACAGGTTATCTTTAAGGGCGGTGGCGATGCTGCTTCTGCTGCCCGTGCCGTGCTGGAAACCGGCGAAGCCGACTATGCCTGGAACCTGCAAGTTGAACCGCAAATCTTAAACCAGATGCAACTGGCCGGTAAAGGTCAAGTTACCCCCGCCTTTGCCAACGGTGTCGAACGCCTGATGGTCAATTTCACCAATCCTGATCCGGCCTTGGGCGATTTACGCTCTGTGTGGAGCGCGGATGATCCTAATCCTCATCCCTTCCTGACCGACATTAACGTTCGAATGGCCCTGTCTCTGGCCATTGATCGTAATGCCATCGCCACCCAGCTTTATGGTGCTGCCGGTAAGCCGACCTGTAATGTACTGCCTGGCCCGCCCATTTACGCTTCCACCGCCAACGACGCATGTCTGGTACAAGATATTGATCAAGCCAACCAAATTCTGGATGATGCCGGAATTGTCGATACCGACGGCGATGGTATCCGCGAAAAAGATGGTGTTCCTCTGCAAATTTTATATCAAACCTCCACCAACTCGGTCCGCCAGAGTACCCAGGCTCTGGTTAAGCAGTGGTGGTCACAAATTGGGGTCGGAACCGAGTTAAGGAATGTCGATGCCGCCGTCTTCTTTGGTGGCGACCCGGCCAGCCCCGACACCTATGGCAAGTTCTACGCCGATATCGAGATGTATACCAACACCTTTGACGGCACTGATCCGGAAGCTTATATGGGGAATTGGAGCGTTAACGAAATTTCCGGCCCGGATAACCAGTGGCTAGGTAACAATATTCCCCGCTGGCACAATGATGACTACGAGGCCCTGATTGCCGAATTGGCTCAGACGGCTGGCCTTGAGGCCCGCGCTGAGATTGCCAAGAAGATGAATGATATGCTGATGCAAGATTACGTCATGATTCCGCTGGTCTTCCGTGGCAGCGTGTCGGCCCATGCTAACACCTTACTGGGTGTTCGTATGAACCCCTGGGACTCCGAACTCTGGAACATTGCCGACTGGAGCCGGGCTAGTCAATAGTCTCTCAATGATGTAAAATAATCTGTAAAGGCTTTAAGACCTTCTGATTCCTACGCTTCGCCTTTTCTGGTTCCCAAACTGAGTTTGGGAACCAGAAAAAAGGGTGTCAGCATGGGAACCAGAAAAGGTCTGGCTAAAGCAGCCGAAAGACTGCTAAAAGTTGTAGTCTAATCTGCAAAGAAAGGGCTAAAGTGGTCTACAGCAATTTCGAAATGCTGTAGACCACTTTAAAAAATAACCTATGGGAAGATATATTGCTCGCCGTCTTTTAACGGCCATCCCCACCCTCATCGCCATCAGCTTTATTATCTTTGTCATTCTCGATTTAGCCCCCAATGACCCAACGGGGAATCTGCCTTTGACTATCCCCCCAGAAGTCAAACAACAAATCCGTATATCGTTGGGTCTGGGAGAACCGATGCACATCCGTTATTTAAAATGGATGCAGCAGTTTTTTATTAATGAGCCACTAAACCTACTAGAAGGTACCACCGGTATTAAAATTGGTGATTCGGCAAACCGCTTTCGCTTGAGGTCTTGGGCTACCCGGGGGCCGGTCATCGATTTAATTATCGAACGCTACCCTCAAACGCTGTGGGTGGTCGGCTTATCTTATATTGTATCTATTATTATCGCCATACCTCTGGGGGTTATCTCGGCCGTTAGGCAATATTCATGGCTGGATCAGGCTGGCACAATTTTTTCGATGATCGGATATTCTGTACCCACCTTCTTTACCGGCTTGCTGGCCATTATTATCTTTAGTGCTAACCTGCACTGGTTTCCTTCCATTTACGATACCACACTCAAGGTGAAGGATTGGGCAAGTTTTGTGCTGCAGCTCAAGCAAATTGTTATGCCGGTTACGGTGCTGGCTCTATTTCAAACGGCCACCCTCAATCGCTTTACTCGTTCCTCAGTGCTCGACAACTTGCCTTTGGATTACGTCCGAACCGTGCGGGCCAAGGGTTTTCGAGAGTATTACGTTATTACTATCCACGTTTTGAGAAACAGCCTGATCCCCGTTGTCACTTTAATTGCCCTTGGCATCCCTACTATCTTTGGGGGTGCAATTATCACCGAACAAATTTTTCGTATCAACGGTTTGGGAGCCTTATTAATCATTGCCATTCAAGGGAGTGACATCCCTCTTGTCCAGAGCTTAACCTTTATATTTGCGATACTTATCGTTGCTTTTAACCTTATTGCTGATGTTATTTATGGAGTTCTGGACCCCCGAATTCGCTACGATTAGCATTTTTGGGGACATGAAGATTAATAGATCGTAATTATTCCTTAGCGCCGCCAGAAAGAGAGAGATTATGAGTGTTCAATCTGAGGCAATACCACAACTAACCGCTGTTACAACCAGAAAATACCGGACACTTTGGGGAGATGTTTGGGTCAAGTTTCGCAAACATAGGCTGGCTATGATTGGCTTGACCATCTTGACGATTATTATTTTGGGCGTGCTTATCGGCCCATTTATTTATGCCGAAGATCCGGAGTATATTGATTTTGCCGTGGCTAATCTGGCCCCTAACGCCGAGCATCCTTTTGGCACCGATAACCTGGGCCGCGACCAATTAGCTCGAAACCTGACGGGCGGGCGCATTTCAATTGCGGTAGGCATTACGGCTATGCTCATCTCCATGACCGTTGGCTCTTTAGTGGGTTCTTTAGCTGGATACTATCCCAAATTGGATGGCCCTCTCATGCGCTTTACCGATATGATGCTCGCTTTGCCTATTCTTCCCCTCCTACTGGTGATTATCTTACTTTTCCGCGACAGCCTACGCACAGTCTTTGGCCCAGAAACAGGGATTTTTCTCCTGATTGTCTTTGTCATCGGCATTCTCAACTGGATGCCAACCTCTCGGGTGGTGCGGGCTTCCGTGCTATCTATCAAAGAAAAAGAGTTTGTTGAAGCAGCCGTCAGTATTGGTACTCAGCAACATATTGTGCTGGCTAAACATGTCTTTCCTAATGTTCTCAGCCCCATTATCGTTGCAGCAACGTTGAGCGTCGCTTCGGCTATTTTAACCGAGTCGGCGCTATCATTTTTGGGGTTAGGGTTCCCCTCTGATGTGCCAACTTGGGGCCGTCTCCTCTTCGACGGCAAAGACTTTCTGACCTTCACCCCTTGGGTTGTCATCTGGCCCGGTCTTTTTATCTCTTTAGTGGTTTTGGGTATCAACTTTATGGGCGATGGTCTACGTGATGCCTTAGACCCCAGACTGCGAGACCGCTAACCCAACGAATTCATCTATCCATAAATAATAGGCAAAGATATCGGCACTAGCCTGTCGATATTTTTGTGTATGCAATGATTTGACAGGAGGGCTTAATTGTTAGACAAAGCCAAAAGTTTATCAGCAGAACTCACTCGCCTGCGGCGCGACTTCCACCGGCACCCAGAGTTGAGTTTTCGAGAAGTGCGTACGGCCAAAGTTGTGGCCGATACCTTACAGGAGATTGGGGGCATTACCATCAAGACGGGAGTTGGCAAAACCGGCGTTGTCGGCGAGATGGGAACCGGGCAAGGGCCAACCATCGCCATTCGAGCCGACATGGACGCCTTACCCATCCAGGAGATCAGTGAGGGTGAGTACAAATCTACCAACCCTGGCGTCATGCATGCCTGCGGTCACGATGCTCACACTGCGATGCTACTGGGCGTGGCTCATTTGCTAAAAGATGCTTTTGCCAAGGAAAAATTACAGGGAAATGTACGTTTTCTATTCCAACCATCTGAAGAAGATGACGATGAAGAAGGTATCAGTGGCGCCCCTCGAATGATTGAAGATGGCGCTTTGGAAGGAGTAGATGCTGTCATCGCTCTGCACGTTGACTCTACCAGCCCCAGAGGTACAATTTCTACCAGAGCGGGTTGGAGTTCGGCGGCTGTTGATTCCTTCGAGGCCTGGATTACGGCCAGTGGTGGTCACGGCGCCTATCCTCACCAGGCTACAGACCCCATCTGGATGTTAGGCTCTGTTCTAACGGCCTTGCATGGCATTGTAGCCCGACGTGTTAACCCCATGCAACCTGCTGTGGTTAGTCTGGGGCAGGTTCATGCCGGAACTGCCAACAACGTTATTCCGCATGAGGTCTATCTGGAAGGCACATTACGCAGCTTTGACCCCGATGTGCGACAACAACTATTAGACGAGGTGGAGCGAGCCTTATCCCTGGTACGCACCTTCGATGGTGACTATCGATTGAAAGTTTGGCCTGGCTATCCGGCAGGGTGGAACGACCCTACTGTTAACAGTTGGCTATCCAACGTCGGTACCGACCTGTTAGGTCCAGAAAATGTCCGTAATGAGCTGGCGGGTATGGGCGCAGAAGATTTTGCCTATATGTGCCAACAGGCTCCGGGGGCCATGTTCAATCTAGGGGCAGCCATCCCTGATAATGTTAAACGTAGCCACCATACCAATATCTTCGACATCGACGAAAGCGTCTTGCCTATTGGCGCAGCCATTTTAGCCGAAACCGCTCGTCGTTTTTTGGCCGGTGAGGTTCGGCTTGATAAGGAGGCAACGGAGTGATTTTATCATCGGGTGAGGATGAGCCAATCTCGCCAGCGGTCCGGTAATAATTTGATCAAAATGGTCCCCATTTTGGCGTCTCGTCCCACTAAATAGCGCGTTTTTGGTCGTTTAGTGGTGAGCGCCCTGGCAACCACCTTAGCGACCTCCACCGCCGGGATACCATTTTGACCTGTTTTCAAGACAGTTTGGCGCAGAGCAGCCAACCGAGGGCCATAGAGGTTATCTGCCTCATCTGGAAAATCATTTAGAATCTGTTCGGCTCTAGCGACAGATTTCTCCCAGATGGGCGTGACGATGGCTCCAGGTTGGATACTAATTACCTCTATGCCCCACGGCCTAAGTTCAACGCGAAGCGAATCGGTGAGGGCTTCCAAAGCAAACTTTGAGGCAGCGTAAGGGCCAAAAAAGGGCATCGCCACCCGGCCACTGATTGAACTCATATTAATTACCCGGCCCTGCCCTTGTCGAAGAAGCGGTAAAAACGTCTGGGTTACGGCGATTTGTCCAATAACATTAATTTCAAGCTGAGTTCTCAACTTGGCTACTGGGATAAATTCCAAAGGTCCACCAATCGCAATACCGGCATTGTTGACCAATCCGACTAGACCAACGTCTCCCACCGTAGCCTTTACAATCTGAACCGCCGCAGTGATAGTATCGGCCTTCGTAACATCAATAAATAGAGGAATTAACCGCTCGGACCCTATTTGTTGTATCGCATCAGCGTCCGCTTGTTGGCGGACACCAGCAAAAACTGTAAAACCGAGTCGATCCAGATACAGGGCGCAACTCTGCCCGATACCGGTTGATGCTCCTGTCACAACTACGGCCTTGGTTGGCAATTTTTGGTCTTTTATCATAGCATCTCCAGATTAGAATTGAGAATCATTCAACTATACTCCACGAGTTAAATATGGCGAATTGGTATCTTGGCACGGTTGGCTTTAGCTACAAAGATTGGGATGGTGTATTTTACCCTACCGGTACGCAGCCTCGAAGTTATTTAGCGCATTATAGTAAAATTTTTAATGCCGTCGAGATAGATTCCACGTTTTACGGTACGCCGCCTGAAGACCGCGTTCGACAATGGGCGGCAACAGTTTCGATGGGCTTTAAATTTTGTGTCAAAACGCCTCGTCAAATCACCCATGACCTGGGGCTAACCGCACCTGCCATAGAAGCAATGGCAAATTTTCTTGAGACAATCAGTTTATTTGGCGATAAGTTGGGGGCAGTTTTGATTCAGTTGCCGCCAAATTTTACCCTGGCTCAAATTGACGTAGTTGATGCCTTTTTGGCAAAATTGCCGTCAGGCTTGAAATATGCTATAGAATTTCGTCATGAATCTTGGTACTCAGATGAAACAGCCAGATTACTCGAAACACACGAGGTATGCTGGACCTCAACCGATTACCTTGATTTACCCAAACAGATAAAATTAACTACTAATTTTCTCTATATTCGCTGGTTGGGGCGGCATGGTCAATTTGCCCAAAAGAACCGTGAGCAACTGGATGTGACACCCCAACTACAGTGGTGGCAAGAGTATATCCAATCTCAACAAAACCAAGCCCAAGCAATTTATGGCTTTTTTAACAATGATTACTCCGGTCACTCACCGGCCACATGTAATCGATTCAAAACTATGGTTGGGCTACCGGCTATAACGCCTCAAATACCGCGACAAGGTAGACTTTTTTGATGATAATAAGATTTATTCAATGGGTGTAGACAAGAGTATTTGAGGTACTCATCAGCCAAATTTTGCGAATTCAAAAGCAGATAGAAACTTTGCGCTTTGAGCCGGATAAGCTATCATGTTATAGCTTCTAACGATTATCCAGCATACTAAACTGCCTCATGAAATTCAATCGATTTGCCACCTATGCGTGGGGAGTCTTATTATATAATATTCTCGTCATTCTTTGGGGAGCTTATGTACGAGCGACAGGCTCTGGAGCCGGTTGTGGTAAGCACTGGCCCTCTTGCCAGGGCGAAGTCATTCCGTTAGCTGCACAAACAAAAACCTTAATCGAGTTTTCCCATCGGCTCAGTAGTGGCCTGGCCTTGATTGCGATTATTATTCTGCTAATTTGGGCCTTCCGCGCCTATCCTAAAGGGCATACTGTTCGATTGGGTGCCAAACTATCGATATTCTTTATTGTACTCGAGGCTTTACTTGGAGCAGGTCTAGTTCTCTTTGAACTAGTCGCTGAAAACGCCTCCTGGGCCAGAGCAGTAGCCGTAGCTCTTCATCTGGCTAATACATTTCTTTTATTAGGTAGTTTGACATTAACCGCATGGTGGGCTTCGGGGGGTAAACCCGTCCAATTAAGGCGGCAAGGCTGGCCGAGTTGGGCTTTGGGCTTTGGTTTTATCGGGTTGTTGATATTAGGGTCTAGTGGCGCTGTGACGGCACTGGGCGACACTTTATTTCCGGCCACATCTTTGGCCCAAGGTCTCCAAGAGAAATTCTCGCCAACCGCCCACTTTCTTGTTCGGCTGCGCCTTTTTCACCCTATGATTGCCATAGGGGTTGGTAGTTACCTTATTCTCATTGCAGGAATCTTCAATATACTGTATGCTACATTATATACCCGGCGTATAGCCAGGCTGCTTACGGTACTCTTCCTGGTTCAACTTGCAGCAGGCGCCATAAATGTCATATTGTTGGCCCCAATTTGGATGCAACTTTTTCACTTGTTGTTGTCAGATTTAATTTTTATTGTGTGGACCCTATTTGCAGTTGCTTCTTTTGCCCAAGATGCACCATATGCGCAATCACTTGAATTGCTCAAAGCATCGTCATCATCATCAACAACAAAAGAAGCATATGGTCAATCCGGTCATTAAATATAAAAACTACACATTAATTTTAGATACAACAATAGTCAATTTGCGCCAAATTTCTATTGATGGTAGCCTACATCATAACCATCTTCATACTGAGTGGCTTGTTGAATAGGGGTAACATCGAATCATGAATATAATGAAGTATCCGATATTTAGGCAGTTACTCATATAGATTGCTGTGCTTGACATACTTCTATAGTTGTGATAGTCTTGGACAAAAGTCGGGTTTTGGTGCTATAATATAGGTAGAAATCTTGGCCGAGTTAATTTTAGTGAACCCAACCTAATTACTGAGAAACTTGGCAATATCAGTATCACCCTGAATAAAGAATTTTCCATTTGATTAAATCAAAATTAATTGGAGCGTTACGTGTCAAAAGTATTATACGTAGAGGATCATCCCGCCCAAAGAGACATTCTGGCTCAAATGCTAGAACTAAATGGCTTTGAAGTGGCCGTAGCCAGCGATGGCCTGGAAGGTGTAGAAAAAGCGCGGTCTTGGCTTCCTGATCTAATTTTAATGGATCTGCGAATGCCTAAGATGGACGGCTTTGAAGCCATAAAGGTTATCCGGTCAGAAGATAATACAACCCATATCCCCATTATTGCCATTTCGGCCTGGGCCAGTGCCAAGCATAAGGAACGAGCCTTAGCGGCTGGAGCCAATGAACACTTTACAAAACCCGTTGATCTCAATAGGCTTTTAACAACCATCGGTCGGTACCTCAAAGACGACTAAGGCACATTGCAAATAAATCTGAGATTATAGACTATAAACAAAAAAGCGACACCGCTAAAGGGTTGTCGCTTTTTTGTTACTAAAAATTATCAATTGAGCAAAATAGTTTATTTTCTGGAATCCTGCGACAATGGCTTAAAACGATTAAGTACCCCATAAATTATTAACACTAATAACAACCCAGTGCCAATCCATACTAAAAAACTATGGCGAGCTATCGAAAGTACCCCCCCACTCTCCGGTATTTCTTCTGAGGGTAACGTTGGTGTAGCTGTGGGTTCGAGGGTAGCCGTAAGGGTAGGTGTTTGCAAAACCGCCGTATTCGTAGCCGTAGCATTGGGATCGATAGTTGGGGTATCAACCGGCGCTTCAGTTCCACCGCCTCCCCCAAGAACTGATGTAGCTGTAGGTGTAGGCAAGGGTGTTTCTGTTGGCGTCGCGCTGGAAGTAGCGGTAGGGGTAAAGGTTGCCGGAATGGCCGTTGGCGGTAATTGTGTAACCTGGGCTTGTACCTGGCTAGAGTTACTCCGGGCAAAGGCAAAGAAACCAGCCAATGCGACCAGTCCAAGGCAAATCAAGCTGATCAGAGCCACAGCCAGAATAAGAAATAATCTATTCGATTGCCCACCATTTGAAAACGCGCTAATGAGAAAACTCCCAGGTATAAATCTACAAATTTACACGCCCTTCTGGTATATAATAACCGCATTTTTCATTATGGTCAAGTACACATAACATAATCTCACAGCATGGTCAAGGTTCGAACTTCCCGGAAGTTGGAGCACATAGTTTCGCCAAAAGCATATTCGGGGCCATCAAACCTGTACTAACCCAGCTATATGGAACTTCTGGGAAGTTTTATTCTTGGTGATATGGTATTATATTACTCAAGTTGACAAATGAAGCTTTTTGCCTAAGAATCTGTATGGTCAGCAGCTAAAAGAGATAAGCCTAAAGCTATTGACATTAATAAAAGAGGAGAATAAAGACGATGGCGTCTAATAAGCAGCGTCCCTGCGTATTGATTTGCGATAAAATAGCCGAAGCCGGAATTGAGATACTCAAAGAGCATTCTGATGTTGACCTTAAAATCGGTCTAAGCCAGGAAGAACTCTTAAAAGTAATCGGCAATTACGAAGCCGTTGTGGTAAGAAGTGCCACTAAAATTAGGGTTGATGCCATTGAGCGAGCCAATCGTCTTAAAGTTATTGGTCGGGCGGGCGCAGGGCTGGATAACATCGATGTTGTGGCTGCTCAAAACCAGGGAATCAAGGTGGTCAACTGTCCTGATGCCAATACTCGGGCTGTAGCCGAGCATACTATGGCTCTGATCTTGGGGTTAGCTCGTCGCCTGCCTCGAGCCGATTTGAGTATGAAGGAAGGACGCTGGGAAAAAAATATGCTCATGGGTACGGGGTTGGTTGGCAAAACCTTAGGCATCATTGGTTTTGGTCGCATTGGACGAGAAGTTGCTATTCGGGCTCAGGCTTTTGGCATGAAGGTTTTAGTAAACCAGCGTCGCCCTACCCCAGAACTAAATCTAGCGGCCAAGGTTGAGGCGGTTGATTTAATAGATCTTCTTGAAAAGTCAGATTTTGTTACCTTACACGTCCCGGCCAAGCCCGAAACAGAACGCCTAATTAGCTTAGAACAGTTAGCTTTGATGAAGCCAACAGCTTACCTTATTAATACAGCGCGTGGTAGTGTAATTGATGAGCAAGATCTATTAGAAGCCCTTGATAAAGGGCTAATTGCCGGAGCCGCTTTAGACGTTTTTACCCAAGAACCGGCTATAGATAGCACCTTGGCCCAACACGAACGGGTACTGGCTACACCACACATTGCCGCCAGTACCGAAGATGCCCAGGTGTTAGCGGCGGTAACTGTAGCTCAACAGGTTATTGATATTATCAAAGAAACCTCCCTATCTCTTGAAATCCCTTTATCTTTGCAAGTTGTCCCTTTAGATAAGGTCTTACCCCACGAACATATTGACCCGCACCGGGTAGAGCGACTGGCAAAGCGATTGGCCACAGATGAGATGCTATCAAATCCCCCCATTGTGGCTAAGGCTGATGACCATTATATTGTGCTTGATGGCGCAACCCGGGTTACAGCGCTAAAGCAGCTTAACTTTGCTCACATGGTTGTTCAAATTGTATCTCAGGAGGATGGTTTAAATTTACATACCTGGTTTCATGCTATTCGACAGATGGAGTTGGCTGAGCTACTCAAACTCTTGAATAGCTTGCCGGAAATTTCAATAAGGGAAAGTAGCTCAAATAAAATCTTGGATGAAATGTTTGAGCTTGGGGGCCTATGCTATCTTCACACCAACGACGACAGAGTGTTGTTGATTCAGGCAACACCAGGCGCCAATCACCTTGAAGCTTTGAATAAGCTAACCGAAACCTACATTGCCATAAGCCACGTTGAACGCACCTTGAACAGCAATATATCGAGCTTAAAGGCCGAATACCCTGATTTAACTGCCCTGGTTATTTTCCCCGAACATACCGTCGAACAAGTCTTACAAATGGCTAAAGCTAAAAAATCCCTCCCGGCTGGCATCACCCGTTTTATCATCCCTGGCAGAGTGTTACGTCTCAATGCCGATTTGAATTACCTAAAATCCGACAAATCGTTGGCCGAGAAAAATGAATGGCTGCGCCAATTTGTCTTAAAGAAGTTGGATAGTAGTGCGGTAAGATATTATGAAGAGCCGGTTTATCTTCTGGATGAATGATGTTAAGTCATTAAAGGCCGAAATCTCGGCCAAAATCCGGGAAGCGCGTTCCCAAACGATTTTTAAGTTTATGAGTGTTGCGTTTGTGAACATCTAATGCTACAATTAAAAGATGGTTTAACAAGGTTAAATGAGGATCGAAAAAGTTTAATCTCGTGCAAAGTTCAAGCACTCATTTCGACAATTAATCTTATATAGAAAGGAACTAAAAATGGAAGAATATAGCCCCCTTAATGTTCTACCCGTAGACTTTCAACAAAACTGGCTGGCCCAACTTCACCAGGCTGCTCCTTGTGACAACGGCTCATTTCGCCTGGTAAAAATTCGTCGCACCCAACCCAAAACCTATGAAGAGCAAAGAATCATCGTCTTGGTGCTTGATGAAAACGGATTTCCCATGCCCGGAGTGAAGGTCGCCTTCTCTTATAGTACCGCCAAGCAATATTTAGTTGGCAATGATTTTCAATGGGTGCCGCCCCAACCCTTCCAGGCCGACATCTGGCCAACCGGAGGGGGCGGGCAGATAGAAGAAGTTCAAGGAAGCGCCATCATAAAAGGACAGCCGGGCGGGATGACCGTCTATATTGTTGAACCCCAATATTCCAGTGATTATATCACCGGGGCCGGCATGCTGGCCGACCATACCGGCATGCATATGACCTTCCAGTTGCGCCGGCCAGGTGTTGTCCCCTTAACAGATCGCCTCAAGAACATTGAAGATAGATTAGCGGCGCTTGAGGCAAAATCCTCCTAAGAAAATCGTTTACCAGATTGCGATAGCTTATCCCAGTAGGATACGGATTACGTAGCTTGTCGATTGATCATTAAGCCCACTCGAATTTACGTCATTCGTATCCTATTTTTATGCTTAAGTACGTTCTTTCCTCCTAAGCCGGTTGTCATCTTAAGCAGGCTGCGTTATAATTTCCCCTATGGGTATAAAATCTATTGTTTTATATAGTAAAAATGAGGCTGCGCTGCGTAAAAAAAGTGAGCCAGTCAGAGTGATCAATCGGCGTATTAAAAAGCTGATAAACGATTTGAAAGACACGCTATTGGACCGCGGTGATGGTATTGGACTGGCGGCCCCTCAAATTAATGTTCACAGTCGGGTTGTTGTGGTCAGATTAGGTGGACACAATGAGGACAAAAGCGAACCCGATCCCCCGATTGCCCTGATTAATCCAGAAATTATTGAGGCGAAAAACGATGAAAAAGATTTTGATGGCTGCCTCAGCTTTCCGGGCCTCTTTGCCGAAACCGTTCGCCCGCACTATCTCAGGGTAACGGGTCTAGATGAATGGGGCAACCCCATTGATCGCGTTTTCGAAGGTTTTGATGCCGTACTGGTTCACCACGAAATCGACCACCTGGATGGTGTATTGTTCATTGACCGTGTCACAAACTTAGAGGATATGTATCGGGTGCGCGAGGACGAGAACGGCGAGTTGGTCCGCGTGCCTGTAGCAACCATAGGATCGTAAGATATTGAAATCATTCCCCAATGACTCATCTAGTTTGGTTCAACAAGGACGTACCGCAGCCCGCGTTGGTGATATTGCGGAAGCTCGCCGCCTGCTGACGGCAGCCACCCAAAAAGCCCCTAATAATGTTGAGGCCTGGTTGGAATTGGCCGGTGTAGTTGATTCGCTAGAGGAAAAAAGGAACTGCTTTGCCAAAGTCTTGGAACTTGATCCAGGCCATGCCTCGGCTCAAGCGGGACTGGTATTGGTTGAACAAAAACTATCCTCTCAGCCATCATCACAACAACCCAGAATCATCGAGGCCAAACCTCCCCAGGTTGAAACTGGCCCTGCTTTTTGCTATCGCCACCCCGATGTTGAGACCGGCCTCCGCTGTAACCGCTGCAACAAACCGATCTGCCCTACATGTGCCCAGCGCACCCCCGTCGGTTTTCGCTGCCCAGATTGTATTATGGAAATTGAGGACCGGTATTACAGCCAGGCCAAAGATGGCGACCTCAACCCGTATGACAGGATCCTCGACACCCCGTTTTTCACCTATGTCTTACTGGGGCTTAACGCTCTAGTCTTCCTGATGATGGAACTCGCCGGAGGGTCACAAAACAACGAGATCTTGGTTCGCTTTGGGGCTAACTATGGCCCTCTCATTTTACAGGGTCAATTATGGCGGCTGTTCACCTCAATGTTTTTACATATAGGGCTGCAACACTTGGTTTTTAACTCTATCGGCCTCTTTATCTTTGGTGTCGAGATGGAGCGTATTTACGGGCGCTATCGCTATTTGGTGATCTATCTCCTGGCCGGTCTATTTGGTAGTTTAGCCAGCTTTGCTGTCAAGGGGCCTTATCAATTTTCAGCAGGTGCTTCGGGGGCAATCTTTGGTATCATCGGGATGAATTTGGCCTTCTTTTGGGTTTATCGCCACAAGCTGGGCGAATATGGCCGCCAGCGGCGTAGGATGGTCTGGGTGCTTATCATCATAAATCTGGTATTAGGGTATACCGTTTTGCCTTCCGACAATATGGCTCATATAGGAGGGACAGTGGCCGGGTTTATCTTAGGCTATGCCCTGGCCCCTCGCTACAGCATCGACCACAGCGATTCTTCCCGCCGCTTTATCGATAGAGCCTCTTTACTTAGGCGGTGGTGGGTTTTGGTGTTAGGCTCGGCCCTTTTTGCCGGTGGACTCTGGCTGGCTTTTACCTATTGGTCAGCGCCGGAGCGGGCCAGTACTTTTTCGACAGTGGAACCCAATATCGCTGCAATTGAATATGGGCAAACGATAGAGGGTAATCTTAATACCAACGATGTTGATCTTTGGGCATTTGAGGGTAAAGCGAATCAGATAATTACGATTTCTAAGGAATAGCAATACGCTTTCAAGGAGATGTCAACTACCACAAGAGATAGAATGACATAAACAGTTGTTGCAAAAAATCAGACAACTTAATCCCCAATTGTAACATCTTTTGCATCTTTTTTCCACGCTTTTTATACATTGCTATGGTATCTTTCCAAGGGTATTTTACTAGTGTGTAACACACCACGCTAATATCCCTATTCGAGCCAGATCAATGTCAACCACACTTTCATCACGCTTTAAACTATTACGCAAAGCGAAACCATCTACTACTCAAAACACAAACTTTTTCCACCTCTACTGGGATGTGGCCTGGTTTGGAGTAGCCTTTGGGAGTACCCTATCATTTTTGCCTATCTTTGCCACCCGATTGGGAGCAATCGGCTGGCAGGTGGGCTTGTTAACCGCCGGACCGGCTCTGGTTGGGGTGTTATTCACCTTGCCTGCCGGGCGCTGGTTAGAAGGCCGCCCTTTGGGGCGGGCCGTGACTCAAACTGCCTTTTGGCAACGTCTGGGTTTTCTCTGTTTGATTCCGTTACCGCTTGTTTTGCCAAATGCTATCCAGGTTTGGGCCATACTCCTTCTCATGCTGTTGATGGCTATTCCCGGTACGGCGTTAATGGTGGGCTTCAATGCCTTATTAGCCGCAACTGTTCCCCCAGAGGCACGAGGGCAGGTGGTTGGACGGCGCAATTCGCTTTTAGCTGCAACTATCATGTTTGCTTTTATCCTCAGCGGCTGGTTATTGGATCATCTTTCTTTTGAATGGGGCTATGCTATCGTCTTTGCCATTGGGTCGTTAGGGACAAGCATGAGCACCTTTCATCTCTCGCGCATCCAGGAACCAGATATTCCCCACTTTCAAGGCCGTCCCCTCAAAGACCATGCCCAACCGGGCCGAGGCGTTGGCGTTGTCGGTATCAGCTCATATCGACTGGCGATAGGCTCCCGACTTTGGTTAAATAAGCGCCTCAGCCTTAAAAACTTCTTTAGTCCAATCTCTAGGAGGTACTGGTGGGTGATGCTGGCCTTTTTTCTCTTTCACTTTACCCAGTGGCTCCCAGCGCCCTTATTTTCAATATTTTGGGTACGTGAGGCGTCTCTAACTGATGGGGAGATTGGCTGGATGAATGCCGCCTTTTATCTAACCCTACTTATTTTTTCGCCCCTTTTAGAACCTCTGGCCGCCCGCCTGGGCAACTATCGTTTGACAATGATTGGGGGCTTGTTATTAGGCTCGTATCCGTTGTTAGTAGCCCTAAGCTACGATATCTTTCTACTTATCATTGCCAGTGTCATTATTGGGCTTATCTGGGCCATCATGAGTGGCTCTTTAGTGAACCGGCTGTTGGAACTGATACCCGAAGAGCATCGCGCCTCTCATTTAGCCGTCTACAACATGGCCCTGAATGTGGCTATCTTATTAAGCACTATGATTGGACCATTTCTGGCCGATTTCGTGGGCTTACGCGAAGCCCTAGTCATCGTTTGTATTTTACGTATGGGCAGCGGGTTGGCGCTCGCTCGCTGGGGATAGAACGATTTGTGACAATATTCGTAGCTTTTTTATACACTTTTTACACATTGCGATGATACCCTCCCTTGAAGGGAAATTATATGTTCTAATATAATTGTATCCCATCAAGTGAAATATCTTGATGAAACTTGAAAAACAAAATGTAAGGTATGGGCTTGGCAAGGAGGGTCAAATAGTGAGCGTGGCCGCACAAACAATTACAGCGTCTTGTCCCGATTGTGGCGAGAAAATCAACTTAGGTCATCATCCCGAAGAGGGTCAAATGGTTACATGTCCAGAGTGTTGGGCCTATTTGAAAGTTGTTAACCTGGACCCTTTGATACTCGGTTGGGACAACTTTGAACTCGAAGAGGAAGAAGATGAAGATGAAATGTAGGGCGAGAATTAAACGTGAGCTAGAAGAAGATAAGGTGAAGTGAGTTGTGAAAGTAGAGAGATTTTCGGTGATGGTTCCTTGTCCAGAGTGCGAAAATGAGATTTACCTGGGGTACACACTTGGAGAAGGCGAAAAGATTATATGTCCAATCTGTTGGGCTTATCTAGTAGTTGCCGATCTGGACCCAATGGAGTTAAATTGGGACATAGAAGCGTATGAAGATGATTGGGGCTGGGATGAAGACCCGGCCGATGATTAACCTACAACAAGTTTTTGAGCAGTATTATGCAAAGTTATCCCCCTCTGGTCAGCCACCGTATCGTTGATAATAATTGTTCCCCATTAATTTGGTACGGTGGCCGGCCTCCATTCATTTGCAAATCAGATAACATAGGGCATATATGAGGAGAACCCATTAATGAAAGGGAACAAACACTCAAACACCGCCTCGTGTCCCGATTGTGGCAAAAAACTTCGGATGAGATTTAATCTTAGATTAGCCCAGAAAGTCACTTGCCCAAACTGTTGGGCCTATCTGGAAGTTGTGAGCGTGAATCCTCTTCGCCTCAGTTGGGATACCGATGAATACGAAGCAGAATGGGATGACCGTATGGATAGAGAAGCTGATTGGTTCTGAGATGACCTCAAGAGAAGCCAAGATATAATTCAATTCATCTATTGATGGTGTAAGCCCTGGCCGCCTTATACAGGTCAGGGCTTTTTTATTTCGCTACACGCCGGGCCAAATTTCGATATTTAGGGTATAAACTCTGGTTGACTGACAGATTTGATCTATCAGGGCAAATTCACCACGGAGGCACGGAGTTCACAGAGTTTTTTATTAAATTCCCCCGTGTTCTCCGTGTCTCAGTGGTAAAATTTGGATTAGGTTAAAATTTGTCGACCACTCAGGTAAAGGCTACAGATGTCGCAAAATTCATACAAATAGACCCTGTTTACAACAGCTTTGACAGCTTTTTTCTACCATTTTGCAACAGGTAGGCGTTATGATAATGAAACATCTAGTAGTGGTGATTTTATTTAGAACAGGGGTTATGTGATGAAACAATTAAAAGCAATATTCAAAAGTGGCTTGTTGGTTCTCATTTTATATTTGGTCGTCATCCTGACTATCCTCATGATAACCGAAATGCAGCCGGTTCATGCTGATATGGTGAGTCAGCCTATTGTGGCAACGGTAGATGATGCCCAGTACTTGAGGCTAATCGATGCTCCACCACAGCGCGATATCACCAGGCAACGAATTTCTCCCTTGGAGGTGACCCCATGAAAGTTGCCCTTTTAGCCAATCTAAAACAGAATGCACCCACCTGGCCCAACATGACCCCGGACCTATGGGCAGACCTTGACTCTTGGGAGACCATTCAAGCTATTACGATTGCTTTGGAAAAGGCCGGGCATCGTGTCACTTTTCTTGAAGGGGATGTCTCCCTTTTTAACAATCTTCTAGCAATCAAACCCGATATCTGTTTTAACATCTGTGATGGTCACTTTGGTGGTTCACCGCAATCACAAATACCGGCCATCTTGGATTTGCTACGTATTCCCTACACCGGCTCCGGTGTTTTGACACAAGCTTTGGCCCATGATAAAGCCATGACTAAGCGCCTCCTCTCCTACCACGGGTTGCCCACACCAGCTTTCCAGGTGTTTGAACGTGATGACGAACCCCTAGATCCACACTTACCCTTTCCTCTCTCAGTTAAGCCTAGCCGCAAAGGGCCGCGTAGGAAAGATAGTGTGAAGTTTATTGTGGGTGATGAAATCGAACTTCGCAGCCAACTTCGCCATATTTTTGACGTGTATCGTCAGCCTGCCCTGGTTGAGCCTTTTATTGAAGGGCGAATGGTGAGCATAGGAATAGTTGGAAATTTGACTGCGCCCACAGCCAGACGTATTCCAGAAGATGGCGAGGCTTCTCGAATTTCTGAAGGACTACACTTCTTTCCACCTTTAGAGGTTGATATAACGCTTCCTCCGACAGAGGAGACTGTACTCTATCTTAATCAGGCTCAGGTTGATTTGGCACACAACTCGCGCCATCTCTGCCCCGCCCCCTTAAATGAGCAGCAACTTGAGAGGTTAAAGTGGTTGGCTGCAACTGCCTTCCGAGTAATGGGCTGCCACGATATAGCCCGGGTAGACTTTCAGCTTGATGTCAATGATCATGATAATCCCTACATCCTTGAAGTCAATCCACTTCCAGGCTTGAGTCCAGACTATTCTGATCTGTGCCTTGAAGCTACTGCCAATGGGTGGCATTATGAAGACCTCATTAATCGAATTCTTGACGAGGCCTTCAATCGTCACCAACTCAGCATTGCCGAGACCGGCCTTCAACACAACTTTGCTTTAGAGAAACTACCTTTAGTAGCTTAATTTACTCATTTATCAATTTGCTATCGTATATTTTTCTTTATAGAGGTTACGCAGTTGGACAACAAATTAGGTGACAGCCACTTAATATGGTTGAACTAAGTGACTGTCACCCTTGAACTGCATACATCCTTGTATGGAAGATACTTATACCGTCATCTTGGCTAAGTGTTCTTCAAGACGATCCAATGTTTGGGTGAAGCCTTCCTCCATCCCCATCTTTAATACCGCCTCAAGGTCCGCGGCAGACGGGAATAGTGTGTGGGAGGTGAGTTTTGTTTTGCCACCCTGTTCCTCAAACGTCATGGTGATGAGCATCTCCGGCGCACCCTCAATCGGATTGCCCACCTCATCCGCAAAGATATCAAGGTAGACAATCCGCTCCGGCTCAACGATTTCTCGGTAAATAGCCTTACCCCAACTTTCCTCGCCTGCAGGCCCGCGCATGCAGTAGTGCCAGACACCGCCCGGACGAAAATCGACCTTGCAGACTGGCAACGTCCAGCCTTTGGGCCCCCACCAATGAATCAAGTGCTCAGCTTTGGTATAGGCCTGCCATACCAGTTCACGTGGCGCATCGAAGGTACGCTCCATGACAAACTCTCGGTCTGATAGTGTTGAGGTTGTGCTATTATTTTTGGACATTTTTTTTCTCCTTTGTTTGTAGTTTTTGTAGATAATTGTCCAAACGATCAAATCGTTCATCCCATAAGCGGCGGTATGCCTCCAGCCACGTATCAACTTCAACCAGCGGCTCGAGCCGCAGTTCATACCACCGTCGTTGAGCATCCTTACGCACATGTACCAAACCTACCTCTCGCAACACCCGCAGGTGCTTCGAGACACCAGGTTGGCTCATCCCCAATAGTTCGGTCAACTCACCGACCAGATGGGGCCGTTCGCGGAGCAACTCCAGAATATGTCTACGGGTTGGATCAGCCAGGGCTTCGAAGATCGCTTTCATAGAATAAGTGTATCACATTTTTATATAACTGTCAAGTTATATAACTAATTAGTTATACAAAGGGATTGAATACGAACCCTGCAACTCAACTATCGCAATAAGATTGTATAAACTCATATTTGGCTGTAAGGCTCATCTTGAGTTTACTCACAATATTTGTTATTATACCTGCCTCACGTTTGTATATATTGGCGGGTATATATTTATCATGTCAGAACATCACAATCAACGTCCATCAACCTGGTGGGGTCAGTTTCATCTGGATCAAGGGCAAACATGCCGGTGGGAAATAGGTCCGCTAAAGTTGGCCATTCATCGTCAGGCCAATGAATGGCAGCTTGCCTATGAACAGACTGAAGTAACTGGCTCGGAAGCAACGGAGTGGAATTACAATCCAACCGCACCAGACATCAGCGAACTAACTTACAAGAATACAGAACGATACATCACCCAGCAACCCGGAAACACTGTACGAGTGATGCCCATTTTAGCAGACCGGTCGATCATCACCCGCCCCCTAACCCCGCTTTATGTTCCGGCTGGAGAAAAAATGACCATTTTTGTCAGTTCACCGCTGTGGGTGCGTATTGAAGTGGGTGACCTGCCGGTAAAACTGCAAGAGGTACCCATCTTGCGACCCTCAGATACCTGGTTTGGCCCCTCTACAATGGAGGGTGAGTTGTGCTACGCCAGTCGAACCTATGCCCGCTTGAATTTAGAGAATATACCTAAACGGACACACCGGGCTATTACTCAAATCATTATCGACAATAAAGGGGTGACGCAACTTCTGGTTGAAAGGCTCAACTTACCTGTTCCGTATCTATCGCTCTTTGAAACTTCGGATGGCTTGCTATGGACCGAGGCTGTAACAATGACTCGCACCCGCGATACAGGCATGGCCGGATTTGAAGTTGAGAAGAGGCCGCCTATAGAGGCATTAGACGCAAAATTGGTTAGCAAACCCCGTGAAAAGCCGGGTCAAAGTATGGTCATCCGGGCTTTTGGTGCTTTATTTAGATAATTTTGGTAGGAGGAAAGAATGGAGATAATAAGCTCAGCCTTTGATTTTGCTCAAATAATGAGTAGTGGCTTGGCCCTGTCTTTATTGAGGGCGCTTGTGATTGTCGTTATTGGTTATGTTTTAGCCAGGATAGCCAGTCTGGCGATGCAGCGGGTATTTAAAGAGGCGGCAAACCGGCATCATGCCCTGTTGTTTGAACGGGGTGCTTACTATCTGGTGGTCGGCTTGTTTGTTTTTGCGGCGATGGTAGAATTGGGCTTCAATCCGGGTGTGCTTCTGGGGGCCGCTGGCATCCTGACTATTGCCATTGGTTTTGCCTCTCAAACCTCGATGTCTAACTTGATAAGCGGCCTATTTCTGATTGGTGAACAGCCCTTTGGCATCGGCGATCTTATTCAGGTGGGCGACACCATCGGCGAAGTGCTCTCCATCGATCTCCTTTCTATCAAATTGCGGAAGTTTGACAATACGTATGTGCGTATTCCCAACGAAACCCTTCTCAAAGCCGAGGTCAGTACCTTTACCAAGTTCCCCATTCGCCGGATAGATTTACAGATTGGGGTAGCTTACAAAGAAGACATCGCCAAAGTCCGGGAAGTGTTACAGGAGACCGCAAACAAAAACCCCTTATGCCTCGAAGAGCCTCAACCCCTCTTTATCTTTCGGGGTTTTGGCGACTCGGCAATTGACCTCCAATTTTCGGTCTGGGTCAGACGCGAAGAATATTTGACCTTACTGAACAATATTCAGATGGAGATTAAAGTTGCTTTTGAGAAGTATGGTATCGAAATTCCGTTCCCCCATCGCACCCTTTACACCGGCAGCGTGACCGAACCCTTCCCGGTGACGCTTGTGCCAGACTACATCAAGGGTGCAGAGTAGTCCTAATAAAATAACACTGGTTGCAACGGTTGAATATAATGTGATCAAAAATAGTGCCGACCTTTTTAGGTCGGCACTATTTTTGATATATGACAAAATTTATAGTCGTACCCTTCATTTGAAACCTTTTTGAAATGTTTTTTGAACAACTTTTATACACGCATGACCTAGACTCTAACATAACAGTAAACAAGCCTTATCTTAGATTTTGGAGAGTTAGAATTACTTATGAATATCAACGAAACACGCTGCTCAGAATGTGGGCAACGTCTCAAGTTGAAAACACATCCGCAAACGGGACAGCGTGTAATTTGCCCCTCGTGCGGAACGGGTTTAATCATTACGAGTTTGAATCCGGTCGAACTTGATTTGATGGTATCAGAAAAACGTATAGGCAACCCTAAAAAAAGGTTGTCCATCGTTGATGTGCCTTGTCCAGAGTGCGAACACTTTCTTGGGATTAGCCCGCATATTCATCAAGGCTATCGGGTAAGGTGTCGCAATTGTGACACCATCCTTGAGGTCATTAGCACAAACCCGCTAGAGCTTGATATTGCCATGACGACAAAGCTCAAATACTCGCATCAAGACACGTTTGACGAGGACCTGCGCTACTCAACTAGAAGAACTGGCCGGGCCAGGAGATAATCAAGATGAAACAACGAGCTATCTTATCTAAATTTTCAATGCCGCAAGTAGTTGTTAATCGCAATGGAGGCGTCGCGCCTAAATTATCCAATAGACCAGCCAAAAAGAAAAATAGGGTCTCCCTTAATATTCGGCAGGAAGCGCAAAACCTGGTTCTTCTGACAATTGGCACCCTGATTGCTGCTTTGGGATATAGCCTTTTTCAAGTACCCTATAACCTTGCTGCGGGGGGAATCAGTGGGGTCAGTATTATTATTAACCACTTTACCGGCTGGCCGGTTGGCATGATGATTCTGGTCATGAATATTCCGCTGCTCATTTTGGGCTTTTTCTATCTGGGGCGCTGGCCCTTTGTGTTCCGAACGGTACTGGCTGTATTTATTTTTTCCGTCACCACCGACCTGTTCCTGCTCTATTTGAGAGATTTTCTACCTGAGTATCCTCTAACCGATGATATCCTGCTCAGCGCGGTTTATGGTGGCCTGGTTGGCGGAATCGGCGGGGGACTGGTCTATCGGTCAGGCAGCACCATTGGCGGAACCGGCATTATCGGGCGTATCTTACAACATAAAACTGGTATTCCATTGAGCCAGATTTATCTCTATACGGATGGTATTATCGTGTTGACGGCCGGAGCCGTCTTTGGCTGGGAAGTAGCCCTCTATGCCTTATTGACCCTCTTTTTGGGGGGCATTGCCTCCGATTACACCCTGGAAGGGCCAAGCAGTGTCCGCACCGCGACGATTATTACCAATCGGGGAGAAGAGTTATCCCAGGCTTTGATGGCAGGGCTGGGCCGGGGTATCAGCCAGTGGCAGATTACCGGCAGTTACACCGGAGAAACCCATACCATGCTAAATTGTACCATCTACCGCCCTCAAGTGAATGATTTAAAGCGGATTGTGGCCGATATCGACTCGAATGCTTTTGTAACCATCGGAGTGGCCCATCAGGCGCTTGGCTTCGGGTTTATGCCTTTGAAACATTAAGATGTTTCTGTAATTAGTTATTGGTAATTAAGCCTAATCGCTAACCACCACTTCTAAGAGGAGGCCAATAAATGACTACGATCAAATTCTGTTTGGATTGTGACCATGAAATAGATTTGACACACCAACTTACGGTGGGGCAAAGGATAACCTGCCCCAATTGCAGGGTTGAATTAGAAATCATAAAGTTGGAGCCTCTGGAACTCGATTGGGTTTACGATGGCCCCAAGAAGAATCTGGGCCAATTTGGTGACTGGTGGAAGGCTTCCGTGCAGCAGTAGCAGCGGGGTGGTTTTTCCCTATTCACTTTTCGATTTCTTTGTTGACAAAGACCTCTATCAACCCGGCGCTAATGACCAGGACAGCGCCGATGGCCTCTCGCAAACCGAATGGCTCTCCGGCCAGCAAGGCCGCGCTGCTGATTCCGACGACGGCCTCAAGCTGAAGCAGAATACCGAGCCGACCAGGGTCAACATAACGGGAACCCCAGTACAACCCCCACATGGCCGGAATAAGGATACCGACGGCCATGAGCACGATCCAGGGGGTGAGGGTGACGAACTGTTCAAGGGCAGGAGGCTGGCCGAATGCGGCCAGCGGGAGCAGGGAAAAGGCCAAAGCAATGATTGAGCCATAAAAGAAAAATGCAAACACCTGCTCGAATACCGGTGTCTCACCTGTTTGGCGTACTCGCATGGCCCCAAAGGTAAATACGATTCCCGACAGAAGCGCTATCAGGTCTCCGGTGTTTATGGATGATGAGAGAGGGTCGGTCAGGCCAAGAATAGTGAGCAACCCTGATATACTCAATACCAGAGCCAGGCCGCGCCACAGGGTAAACCGACGCCCCATCAGACCCACTTCTACCAGTGTGCCCCAGGCTGGCATCGCGTAAAAGAGAATCAGGGCCCGGACCACATCGGTGAGCA
>Ga0210124_1000175_pt1 | contig 36468 bp, 35 predicted proteins | sample Muzzi_PWC_D2_FD_185554 | JGI IMG/M metagenome (GOLD analysis project Ga0210124, IMG submission 185554) | Wetland microbial communities from San Francisco Bay, California, USA, that impact long-term carbon sequestration - Muzzi_PWC_D2 (SPAdes) | ecosystem: Environmental > Aquatic > Marine >...
CACCAAATATCGCGCCCGTAACCTGGCCCGCGACCTGGAAAAGCGTGGTTATCGGGTGGCGGCATTGCAGGGTAACATGTCGCAGAATCAGCGACAGAATGCGATCAATGGCTTTCGCAATGGGAAATACGACATTCTTGCCGCCACAGACGTTGCGGCCCGTGGCATAGACGTGTCTGAAATATCGCACGTCATCAACTTCGATATCCCCGATACTGTTGATGCCTACACTCACCGGATTGGTCGCACCGGGCGCGCGCACCAGTCTGGTGAAGCATTCACGTTTGCCGGACATGCGGATGAGCAGTTGATACGAGATATTGAAAAAGTGCTGGGGACACAAATCGAACGGCGGCGGTTGCCTGATTTTAATTACGGCAGCTTTGTGCCGGAAAGCCCATTCCAGAAGAACCATTCAAAGCCGCCGCAAAAGGCGCTATCACGCCCCAAGCGAAACCACCCTCGCAGCCACGAAAGTGGCAATGGCTCAGGCCGCCGCTCGCAGCGACGTAAAAAATCAGGTGGCAACTACTCGTCCTAAGAAAAATCCTTAAAGAAAACCTCAACAATTGGGCTGTTTTCGACGAGATCATCAATAGAACCGACTTGATCCCTGTACCATTGGGTCTCAAGGGCGGTCATGATCTGTCGGCGCTCTTCCGGGTCGGTGATGGGAACGGCCCTTGCCGGTAATTGTGCAGTGATAGACTCTTTGAGACAGAATAAAAACTCTGGATTGGCCTTCAAATTCGCTAACCAGTCACGGCCACGACGGGGTCGTCCGTCTTTCCCATCGGCTCTGGGGGTGCCACATATGATGATGCGCCCCTTGATATTCATAAACCAAATCTCCGTTGTTCTGGGCAAGCCTGATTTGGCCCCGGTGGTGATGATATCAATCGTAAGGTCTGTCCGCAGGGCGTTTTTGATTTCGTCGTTCAATTGATTCAGTGGTCTCCTCGTTGGGGGTGTTGGGTTTCGTGCGTTGCCCCAATCTACTTGCTTTTCCTATGAGATTACATTTCAACAGCCGCCATAAGAGCGAGTGTTAACCTACGGCTAATAATGGGGAATTATCCGCCAAGCACAATTGTAATTATTTTTTGAACAACTGGCGAAATGTTAGAAGCTGCAAGCACAAATGAAATCACAAAGGTTGAGATTAGCAAGAATACTCTCTTGTTCATACGAGCTTTGATCATGATATCATCGTTTTCCATCTTTTCAATATGTAAATATTGTTTCGAATTTGACTGTGCCATTTGCTCATCCTCAAAGGGTTATTTGTTTAAGGAGATTTTAAAGCATAAATCGAAAACTTGTGCGGAATTTCCTAAAAATCCTGATTTTCCCAATGTTGGCGCAGTTTAGGTGCGTGTTTCTTCACCGTTTTAGGATCAATACCTACAAGTTGGCACGACCTAGTAAATGTTCTCCTTAACTCTCCTTTAAGTTTAAGTTTCTTGCGATATTTGCGAAGCCTCTCAATCTTTTCTTCAGTATCCAGATGAGGACCATAGGTGATTGAGTTTGATACAATCTTGTCTGTTTCTTTTTCCTGGTGTACTTGTTTGCTATTATCTCTCATATACACATCAGGTAATTCCAACTCTCTGGTTTTACGACGCTCCACGAGACGCTGTATTATAGCTGCACTTCCTTTAGCAGCCAGATATTTACACCGTATCTCAAAAAGAGCTTCCTTCCCAGCTTGTTTCTGTTGAGCTTCGTGACGCTTTAGTAAAAATTGAATAATATTTTCCTCGCCTTGCTCTCCTAGCTCTAGTATACCCAACTCCATGAATTGTCGCTCTAAGGATTTATTTTTAAATTGTTTGGGTGGTTCAAATTCTTCTTCGATCACAGAGGCAATCATCTCTGAAGCATAATCAAGAACAGCGTTTGGGTCACTTACTGGATGATCAAGTGGCAAAATTTTAACTCGAATCACATCATGGATTATCGGTTCTGTTTCAATCTTAAAGGCAATTATTGGTGGCTTTGGAGTGATGTATCGGCAAGTAAAACGCTCTTTTTCCAAATAATTGAACTGTAATGCCTCAAGCAATCGATGTTTCTTAAAGTAATGAGCCTTCAACCATTTTTCAAAATCTTTTGCAGAAATGAGTAAAAGCTCTTTAATCAAAGTAGACATTTTTCTCCAAGAATTTTTCTTCTCATTTCTGTGCCATAATCTTGCTCGTAAGTGGGCTTGGCATTACTTTCTTTCTGCGGCAGCCCAAAATATGACCGCCGACCAACGGACCGCAGGCCGCCGTAAAATTGAGGCGATGTTAGCAGTTTCGGCGGTCAGCGGTCTACCGTCTGCGGTCACGAAAGGCAAAACTCACCCACACAGTTGGTCAGCAAGGTCTGTGAAATCCTTGGCATAGTAGTCATACGCCTCCGGGGTCGGTTCCGCGGAGAAGCCGGGGAGGGCTGGCTCTTGCAAATATGGCTCCACATAGGCCGTTCGCAGACCGGCGGCGCTGGCCGCTTTGAGGTCGAGTGGATGTACGGCGACCATCATGACCTGATCGGTTGGTAAGCCCAACAAGCGACAACCTGCTTGGTAAGCCTCTGGCTGTGGTTTGTAATGGCTTAAGAATTCGCAGGAGATGATGCCATCCCAGGTAATGCCGCTGACCTTTGAGCAGTCTACCACAATGGAGAAAGTCAGGATGGTCAGCACCACCACCCGGTAATGCTCCTGCAAGCGGATTAGGGCTGCCGGAAAATCGGGCCATGCCTTCATCCGGTGCCAGGCTTGGTTGACCTCATCTCGTTCCTGAGGCGACAGCGCCAAATCTGAATATTTCGCCGCTAAGTCATCCAGAGCACGGCGGTGCATTTCATCGGCATTCAGCCGGGGAATCTCACTCCGTCTAGCCTGACCTAGAATCTCAAACATGCGAAAACGCCAATCCATGGCAAAGGCTTCTGAGTCTATCTCGACTCCCTGAGCTTGCGCCCTGGCTTCAATTTCCTCACGTACCGCGCTTTTCCAATCGAATACACTGCCCCCAACGTCAAAAGCCAGGGCCTGAATCTGTGTCACTTTAATCCCCTTTCAATTTGAAATTACTTCGAGCTCTACCAAAGTACAGCCATCACCAGGTTGAAAATCAAGGCCACTACTAAAAACGACACCCCACCAACGATTCCAACTGTTGTGGCGATGAAACGTCCCCGACCAACGGCGACCTTCCTTACAACCAACCCTATCGTCACTGCGCCAATCAAGAGCATAACAATCATACCTATTATCTTGAGCGCCGGGATGATATAGGCCATTGTGAGCACGACTGCCCATAGCACTAACCCCATGAAAACAGCCAGATAATAAGGCGGAATCCTGGCAATGAGTATCAACCCAATTATGGTCAGGCCCACTATTGTGGCGATTAGTACAACGATTGTCAATAATCCCAGATGAGTGCGGTTCATAGGCAAAGGTTTCCTGTATTTAATCTCATGCTATTATACCACAGTCTGACGCCTGATAGCTCCTTTCTTTCGAAGAAGCTGTTGGAGAAGATAGAGTGTGGTATAATGTCTCAGGATATTTAATCGTGAAACTTCTCTTATTCAGCGATTTGCATTGTAATGCCCAGGCTGCCCGAAAATTAGTCGAGCAGTCGCGAAATGTAGATGTCATTATCGGGGCGGGCGATTTTGGTAACATTAGACGGGGCGTAGATATCACCATCAATATTCTCAAGGTGATTGATAAACCGGCGGTTTTGGTTCCTGGTAATAGCGAATCGGAGAGTGAACTGGCAGAAGCCTGCTTAGATTGGCCTTCGGCAACTGTGCTTCACGGCTCCGGGATAGAGATTGATGGGGTTGACTTTTATGGACTGGGTGGCGGTATCCCGATAACCCCCTTTGGCTCGTGGAGCTACGACTTTACCGAAGAACAGGCAAAGGCACTGTTAGCCGATTGTCCAGAAGGCGGAGTGTTGGTATCACACTCGCCGCCATATGGCGCGGTTGATGTCTCATCGAATGGCGAGAGCCTTGGCAGTGTTGCTATCCGTAAGACAATTGAGCACAAGCAGCCTAAGCTGGTGGTATGTGGTCACATCCACGCCAGTGCAGGAAAACATACCACCATTGGTTCTACCGTGGTGGTCAATGCCGGGCGAAGCGGCATAATCTGGGAGTTGGCTTGAATGAGTGTACACTTTTTTGATGAAGCAAAGATTTTTGTAAAGGCCGGTGATGGTGGCGACGGCATTGTGGCCTTTCGCCGGGAAAAGTATGTCCCTCGCGGTGGCCCGGCAGGGGGGCACGGTGGTAAAGGTGGTGATGTAATTCTACAGGTTGACCCGCAGCTTAATACCCTGGTTCACTTCAAAAAGCGCAGTCACTTCAAAGCCGAACGTGGGGTACACGGTGGCGGCAAAAATATGACCGGTGCGGCTGGAGAGGATACGATTATTTTTGTTCCACGGGGTACAGTGGCCCGTGAGGCCGAGACCGGCCGCCTGCTCGCCGATTTGACAGAACCAGGCCAACAGGTCATTATCGCGCAAGGGGGCCGCGGTGGGCGTGGTAATACCGCATTTAAAAGCTCGATTAATCAAGCCCCCAAAATTGCCGAGCGAGGCTTGCCCGGTCAAGAGCTATGGGTCACGCTGGAGCTGAAACTGGTGGCCGATGTGGGTTTGGTTGGTGTGCCTAATGCCGGGAAAAGCACCTTACTCTCTGTGGTTAGTGCGGCCCGACCCAAAATCGCCGATTACCCTTTTACCACACTCCAACCCAACTTGGGGGTGGTTGTCTTGGATCATCGAGATTTAGTAATGGCCGATATTCCTGGTTTAATTGAGGGCGCTCATGTAGGTAGTGGTCTGGGGCATCAATTTCTGCGCCATATCGAGCGGACTCGTTTGTTGGTCCATTTGCTCAATGGAGCTTCACCTGACCCACTGGCGGAGTTCGACCAGATTAACCAGGAATTAGCTCTCTTCAGTGACCGGCTGGCCCAAAAGCCGCAGCTTGTTGTCTTAAATAAAATCGACTTGCCTGAAGCTCAATCTCACTGGCCCGCGGTTCAGGCTCGTGCCCGTGATTTGGGCTGGCCTGCCTATCAAATTTCGGCGGTGACACATCAGGGGGTTAGTACGTTAGTAGCGAAAATATTTGACTATTTGGATGAATTGCCTCAAGAGCAGCTTTTTGTCGATGAGGTTCCTACGTTCACCTTGGAGCAGGATGAAGCCTTTTTTGAAATAGAAAAGTTGCCCGATGGTCAAGGCTGGCAAGTGACCGGACCTCGTATCGAGCAGCTGGCAATTCAGACATATTGGGGGGTGGAGCAAGCTGCCATGCGAGTCCATCAAATTTTGGAGAAGATGGGGGTCAATCAAGCGTTGCGGGAGGCTGGAGTAGAGCCGGGTGATACTGTGTTCTTACACGATGTAGAATTGGAGTGGGTCTGGTGACAGGGTGGCAAGGTAACAGAGTGGCAAGGTGACAGGATAGCAAGAATGCAACTTGTTACTTTGCTTCCTTGCATCAGTGCTACTTGATTATGAGATTAGGTATTCTTGGGGGGACATTTGATCCAATTCATGTAGGGCATTTGTTGATGGCAGAGATGGCCTGGGAAGCATTGAAGTTAAACCGAATTCTATTTGTTCCGGCGGGCGACCCACCTCATAAGCAGAACCTGGCTAAAACAGCCGCCTATCATCGTCGAAGAATGGTGGAGTTGGCCATCGAAGACAACCCTCACTTTGAATTGTGCCTCATCGATTTGGAGCGACCCGGCCCACATTACTCCGTTGATACAGTCCACCTGATTCGGAAACAATACGATATTTCGGCTGATGATTGCTTCTTCATCATCGGCAGCGACTCACTGGTAGATTTGCCAATCTGGCATGACCCGGAGATATTAGTGCCTCTATGCCGTTTGGCTGTCGCGCATCGTCCCGGCTACCAACCTGATATTAGCCACCTGGAAAAGATTATCCCAGGATTAGGCGCTCGGCTCGATTGGGTTCAAATTCCGGCAGTCGATTTCGCAGCCTCAACTATTCGGACGAGTTTAAAAAACGGACAAAGCGTACGCTATCAAGTACCGGATAGCGTTTGGCGATATATACACCAATACAAACTTTATCAATGAGAATGGAGATTATGAGATGTTTGTTGTTATGAATCGATTGCCTGTTAATCCAGATTACGCCGAGCAATTTGAAGAAAGATTTACCAATCGCGCCCGTGAAGTGGATAAGATGCCCGGATTTATTCGGAATCAAGTTTTGCGCCCCGGCAACTCGGAAGACCCTTATATCGTTCTCACGTACTGGCAATCAAAAGATGATTTTGATACATGGGTAAATTCTGACGAATTCAAAAAGGGTCATGCCCGGTCTGGAACATTACCTCCCGAAACTTTTCTGGGACATGGCAAGCTTGAAACGTTTGAAGTGATTTTGGACACAGCTTTAGACTAACATAAGGTTTGAGAGAGATTAACCAGAAATGTGTCTATGTGGAATAGATGTTTTTGGCTTGGTCACGTCCAATCGAGCATTCTATCTCGCAAAATCTTCAAAGAACAAAGCAAGCTGGAAAGATTTAAGGAATATTATGGGCTGCCATCATAAGCGCCCATCACGTTTTGATCAAAATCTATTAAAGCGCTGGTCATCATCTCCGAGTCGTCACTAATTAGATGAGGGGTCAGCTTGGCCACATCCAGAGGGCGCAACAGGCGTTTGAACGGTTGTGGTGCTTCGGCCAATTCCAGCCAATTGTCCGGCCCGCCCCCAGCTTTTTGAATGACATCTTCGGCTGTGGTGCTGGTCCAGCCAATGTTCAAGCCATTGACGCGAATACGATCAAGGCGGAGCGAGTGGGCCACATTTTTGGTCAGGTTAGCCAAGTAGGCGGTAATAAAAGGCTACCCGCCATAACTCGACATAATGTTACTTTTGTTTCATATCCTGCTAACCGCTCCCATTTGGCTTAATCCGGTATAGCAGTTCGCCTGCTTTGGGAACCAGCAACACACCTTCGGCTTCCCGGTTGCGCCACTCATCGAAATTGATACAAGCTGGGTCAAGGTAGCCCAGGCCCATGTTATGGCACCGCTCTTCTGGAATACCGGTCGCTAGTGTGACCTTGATACGCGGCGACTCCACAGTTGTCCCCGCATCATAAGCACCGATACCGCGCAAGTGGGTACTGTGAGCCAATACACCACCAGGATAATGCTTGAAGTTATCCCACTGTTTCAGAAAGTAATCACGGACATGATAACCAATTTCATCAAGGTATTTACCGTGGGTATAACTAAATTCATCAATATGAGGGGCGTAGATAATGACCTCGCCCCCGTCGGCGATGGCCGGTTCCATTTTGTACATGCCTTTAGCCGCCGTCCAAATATCATCATACATCTCCGGCATCACCGATAATACCTGCTGGAAGGGTTTATCAACCCAAACAATATTAACCCTGGCCGACAAATTGGCGGCGGCTTCGTAGGCTTCTTCGGGGGTGCCAATGTAGAGACCGGCTAATTCTTCCCGCTTGACCACCATACAGAAGCAGAGCGTGGGTTTATCAATAAAGGTGGCTGCTTTATCTATCACTTGGCGCACCGGGGTGTGTTTGATCCCAATCATCTCGTAACTGGTGATGACCGCCCCCAACCAGTGAGAAAAGTTTATCACTTCTGGGCCGCCAATACCGGGAAAGAAATACTTGTTACCTCCAGAAAAGCCCACCACTTCATGTGGGAATACAGGTCCACAGATGATGATTTGATCGTAATCAAAGACCATTTTGTTGAGCCGGACATCGACGGCTTGCGACATAAGGCCATCTGTAATCCCCTCAATTTCCGCTTCGCTAATTTGGCCCAGAGTCACAAAGGTGTCCGGGATATCCCAGCGATGGTTGACAATATTGACCTTGGCATACTTTCCGGCTCGCTCGTCCGGGGTAAGGCCAACCAATTCATTAATTGCTTCTTCGCTCATCATGGGGTGCGTTCCCAAGGCAATGAGATAATCGAGAGCAGCAACAGTCTCGCCTAAATACTCATAAAAGAGGCGAAACATCTGGGGGATAGGCGCGGTACGGGTTCCATCAGGGATAATGATAAGAACTCGTTTTCCGGCCAGGTTTGCTTTTGCCAATGCTTGCGATGTGAAATCGCGAATTTCGTTCTCTGTTAGGTATTGATCTTCATAACCTTTGCCAATCATCATAATAACCTCCTGTGGAAATAACTTTTGTAGGGGCAGGTCTCAGACCTGCCCCTACACATTTTCATTTTCGTTGTCGTTCCTGTAGGGACTATAGCACTCCTTCGAAAACTTCTATTCTGAATCAACATCAACCAGCCGTTTGTAAAAATCAACCTGTTTTGCAATGGCATTTTGATATTGTGCATGGTGGCTGCTATTTGGCTGATAGATTTTATCGGTAGCCGGAGCCAGGGTCATTATATCTTCGATGACGCCGAGGGTCTCTAAGGCTAACAGGGCTATCCCCCGGCTGGTAGCCTCTTTCTCAACGAGGGTAAAGACAGGCTGCCCCAAGACATCGGCCATGATTTGTAACCAGGCCGGAGAGCTTAACAATCCGCCCCCGCTCGCGATAATCTCATGAGTGGACTCCAAAGGCAAGTGCGGCGCGATGAGGCGATAGATTAAGGCAAATCGATAAGCCACACTCTCCAACCCTGCCCGTAAAATATCGATTGGGCGCGTACTTAGCGTAAGACCGATCAGACTGGCCTTGGCCTCATCATGCCAGCCGGGAGCACGTTCGCCTGCCAAAAAAGGCAATATTGTGATATCTTCGGCTATCGGAGCCATATCGGCCAGCGTCTTTTCAATTTCCTCCGGTGAGGGCAGTCGCAACGTTTCACGTAACCAGGCAAACAGATTGCCCCCTTCGGTTGTGGCCCCACCCAATAATGAGCGCCGCTTATCGACATGATAAAGCCATAGACCTTCCGGCACAACGGCCAAATTCTGAGACAAAACAACCCGCATGGCACCGCTAGTACCGATGGTTAACGCCACGCGCGATGAATCACCGCATCCACTGCCCAAATTGGCAGCAACCCCGTCGCCGATGGCCGGAAACCAAGGAACATCTTTCAGCGCAGGCCATCTATTAGCCCACTTGCCCTGCAAACCAACCAGGGGTTGATCGACATCAGCCAAAGGAGACAGTTTAGTTTCATCAATAGACAAGTGCGACAGCCAGGTCTGGTCCCAGGCCAGTTCATGTCGGTTAAGCAGTCCGGTCCATGAGGCAACAGAATAGCTAACCCGCCACTGGCCAAACAATTGCCAACAAAGATACTCGCCGATGGAAACCCAATGGGCGACAACGTTCAACCACTCTGGCCGGGATCGGGCTAACCAGCGGAATCGAGCAGGCAAATAAGCACTGTGAACCAGGCAGCCGGTGCGATTGTGAATCTGGGCCAGTTCCTGGTCACCCAATTCTTCACGGAGACGTTGGGCATCGGGAGCGTTGCGGGTATCGGCATAGGTAAAGACAGGGGTGACGGCCTGGCCGGTTGCATCTAGCCCCATTATATTGGTTACCAGTGTATCCACCGCCACCGCGCCAATCTGGTTGGCTAAAGGTCCGGCTGAGTGAACAACTTCATCAATGACGCCTACTATACCTTCAAAAAGCTTACCTATTTCATATTCAGCCCCTCCATCTGGGGTGGTATGCAATTGGTTAGGGCGCTGGGCCAGACATCCTTCCACAACCCTGGCTCGGCTATCATAAAGCATGGCCCGTGTTGACGAGGTGCCGATATCAAGCGTGAGGATTAAAGGTATTTCAATATCCATCTTTTAGCTGGCATAAGTTTCATTTAGGCCGTGTAGGTAGAAGCCGACGTGCTACCACCCCGACCGGTCCAATTGGTATGGTAGAATTCGCCACGTGGTTTATCCACCCGCTCGTAGGTGTGGGCTCCAAAGTAGTCCCGTTGCGCTTGAAGAAGATTCGCAGACAGACGCTCACTACGATAACCGTCGTAGTAGGACAGGGCACTACTAAAAGCCGGAATGGAAATACCATGCATCGCCGCCGTCGCGACCACCTTGCGCCATGACTCTTGGCTGCGGCCAATGGCGTCCTTAAAGTATGGAGCCAGTAAGAGATTGGCTAAATCCGGCTTTTCAACAAAGGCTTCTTTGATGCGTCCCAAAAATTGGGCCCGAATGATACAACCTTCGCGCCACAGGAGAGCAATCTCTCCATACTTGAGGTCCCAGTTGAATTCAGACGCAGCCATTCTAAGAAGTTGAAAGCCTTGAGCATAAGAGCAAATCTTGCTGGCATAGAGCGCCCGGCGGATGTCTTCGATAAAGGCTTCCCGCTCACCCGCAAAAGTAGCCGGTGGCCCCTCTAATATCTTGCTGGCCGCTACGCGTTCTTCTTTGATGGCTGAGAGCGCCCTAGCAAAGACTGCTTCGGCAACCGTAGGAGCTGGAGCACCTATATCCAGTGCACTCTGGCTGGTCCATTTGCCGGTCCCTTTTTGCCCGGCTGTATCCAGAATGACATCCACCATTGGCTGGCCGGTTTCATCATCTATTTTAGCCAAGATATCGGCGGTGATTTCGATTAAATAACTGTCAAGTTCTCCTTTATTCCATTCTTTAAAGATTTCATGCATTTGGGCCGGGGTCATACCCAGAACCTGCTTCATAAGAAGATAGGCTTCGGCAATCATCTGCATGTCGCCATATTCGATACCGTTATGGACCATCTTGACATAATGACCAGCCCCATCACTGCCAACCCACTCGCAGCAGGGGCTGCCATCGTCCACCTTGGCCGCGATAGCCTGAAATATCGGTTTGACATGGGGCCAGGCAGCGGGGCTTCCCCCCGGCATGATACTTGGACCAAGCAGCGCTCCTTCTTCACCACCGGAAACACCGGTGCCTATGTAATTAAAGCCCTTCTCTTCTAAATATTGGGTTCGTCGGATAGTATCGGGGAAATGGCTATTACCCCCATCAATGATGATGTCGCCTTTGTCCAAATGGGGCAACAGCAACTCAATAAAAGCATCGACGGGTTTACCGGCTTTGACCATTAGCATCACTTTACGAGGACTGGCTAATTGGTCGCATAGCTCCTCGATGCTATGAGCACCAATGATATTCTTACCTTTGGCCCGGCCATTGATAAAATTATCTACTTTGCTAACTGTGCGGTTAAAGCAAGCCACCGTAAAGCCCTTACTTTCCATATTGAGGATTAGATTCTCGCCCATAACCGCCAGGCCAACAACACCTATATCTGCTTTCGCCATAGTAATCTCCTGAAATGTACCTTTATATTACAGAAATTCGTAGGAATTCATTATAGGGTAGCACTGCACTAAACCGTGGAGGAAAACAGGTCTTGAAAAGAGATCTATTTTTGACTAAATCTTGACAGGATTAACATGATTTACAGGATTTTATTTAACATAAACCCAAGAAATCTTGTTAATCCTGTAAATCCTGTCTATTTCACGGTTTAACGCAGTCGTACCCATTATGATAGGTCTACATTAAACCGTGATAGGCAAAGCAGGGCCGCTTAAAAGGCTCGGAGGGGGTTTGCAACCCCCGGTTCAGACGAAATCAAGGCCGTTTTTGGCCCAAGTCGCGGGTTACAAACCCGCTCGGAGCAAATCAAGATGACTTGATGTCGCCATCACGGTTTAGTGCAGTGCTACTCCCATTATAGCTCATCGCAATTTTTTACCCAATTTGAGACATGGTTTAGGTTTGCTTGGCAATTTAATTTTCTCACACGCCACTAAAGGCCGAAAATCCACCATCAATCGGTACTACAACGCCAGTCACAAAGGCTGAGGCAGGTGACAAAAGCCACAGTACCGTCCCCAATAAATCCTCCGGGTTACCAAAACGGCCCATAGGGGTGTGGTCGATAATTGATTTGCCTCGTGTCGTCAATTCTCCTGTCTCCTCATCAGTCAGGAGAAAACGATTTTGCTCGGTCAAGAAAAAGCCGGGCGCGATAGCATTGACCCGAATGTTAGGGGAGTACTCTTGAGCCATATGCACGGCCAGCCATTGGGTAAAGTTGCTAACTCCCGCCTTGGCCGCAGAATAGGCCGGAATTCGGGTGAGGGGCCGGAAAGCGTTCATCGAGGAAATATTCAGGATAGTACCCTCGCCCTGTTCCACCATATATTTACCCAAAATCTGGCTGGGGAGGATCGTGCCCAGAATATTCAAGTCGAAAACAAAACGTAACGCCTCGGGCGGCAAATCGAAAAAAGATAAGTCAGGGCCGGTCGTGGCTCGAGGATTATTGCCCCCTGCTGCATTGATGAGGTAATCAATATGACCGAACTCTTCTAGCACGTGTTTGGTGGTTTGTTGCATCACCTCAGGGTCGAGTACATCTCCATATACAATAATGGCCCGCCCCCCGGCCGGTTCAAACCGATGTATCAGGCGCTCGGCCATCTCCGGGCTGCGGTCAACGATGGCCACGTTAGCGTTGCAACCTACCAGGGCACAGGCAATTTCACCACCCAAAATGCCAGCCCCGCCGGTAATAATCACCGAGCGGCCGGTAAAATCGTACATCTGTGTCAGTTCGACAAGATTCATTTCTAGCCTCCATACAGGCTTTAGTACCGTTCTTCACCAGACAAACGAAGACTAAAGGCTATCCAAAAGGCGCAAAATGCTTATTGAAGTGCGTCTCAAGGATCTGCGAGTAAGTTTCCTCATTAGCCCGTAGTGTCGCAAAGAACGGCTCTCGGAAAGGTTTATGATTTAATACTGAGCCAAACGTAACATGGAGCACTTCTCGTCCGTGAAAATCGTCGAGTAGGGTCGCTAGTTGATCATCCGGCAAGGTGGATATATCCGGTACTTTGGCGACTTCGGCAGAAACGTGATAGGTGGCCCGGTCGGTAGGATAGCGTTCCAAGGCAAAGGCGGCGACCTCACGAAATAAAAGGGGGTTTAGGATGGCTATGGCTCGTAAGGCTTCCAAATAGCTGGTTCCGGCTGTCTTAAGATGAACTAACTCCCCGGCCACTTTCGAGGCAATGGGATAGATACTGAATTTGTCGGAACCGGAGTGCAGGCTTAGCTTGTAAGGGCCATAAGCTTTAGATACGGCCATATGTCGGGCAAAACCCTCTTCAAATTCAGCCAGGTTACCAAGATAATCAACGCCCTTTTCAAATGTACCAACGTAACGCGGAGCCAGGCTAACCCACTTAACATCTAACCGTTTCAACTCATTGACGATATAAACGTGTTCGGCCAAAGTCGTGACGGTTTCGGTTTCATCCACACTCATCTCCAGTTCAAATGGGCGCTTCCCCATCACTTCGGCCAAATGACGATACATCTTCACTGTATGAGCCACGGCCTGTCCATATTTAGCCGCCGCCCGCAGCAAATCCTCCTGGCTTATGGTCAAACTGAAATCGCCCAAATCAATCGGCTTGTCGACCAGACGACTGCACAAATCAGCACGGTTTCCCTCTAACACGTTCCAGGGCAGGGCATCGACTTTCTGTTCCAGTTCCGGCAACGAGGCATGATTGGCGCTATCATCCACATATTCACCGGGATCAATAGTGTAAAATGTATAGCCTGCTGCCGCGCAGAGATCTATATCTGCTGTTGTTTTTAGGTGGTCGGCATCGGCTCCGTAGCCGTCACGCCAACCTTCTTGAAAAACACCCCACATGGCATCATCGAGAACTTCTTGGGGGCTTCGTCCGGTTCGAGCATTTTCACGCATAGATTGTTGGGCCAGGATGGGAGCCAACCTGGAATTACGGATTGCCCGAATGTGGCCGGGTGTAGCCGGCCCTAACCGGTCACCACAACCGGCAGATTTGCGCAAACCAAGCGGTTGAGGAACCAAGAAGGGTAATGTCTTGCGGAGAGCAGCCGCATTGGACGGTGATGTAGGGCCAATCGTGAGGTACAGGTTTGTTTGGTCGACTGTGACGGTGTTGGTTTGACCGGTCAAACCAGCGATGGGGGATGTTTTGGTCGAGAGAACCCCAAGACATTTTTCACCCGATTGTTTGCCTAAGAACAATAGCGACTGCTGTATGGCCGTAACTGAACGCGGATAAACCTGCATACCGCTCAAGCGAGCTAATTCAGATGTTAGAGATTGAGTTTCAGCTTCTAAGAACGGCGGCATCAGAGTAACGCTATCGAAGTAGTTTAATAGCGTACTTGACATACTGTAAACCTCCCTTGAAAATAGCTTTTGTAGGGGACAGGTCTCAGACCTGCCCCTACACATTTTTATTTTTGTTGCTGCCGAAGGCGCAGGAACTGTCACACTCCTTTGAGTTATGAAACGCGTAGAGATTTCAAGTACTCAATCGACCGTTGGGCACCGGTATCGGCATCGGGTACAGGCATAAATTCACCGGAGACAAAGCCATCATACCCGGTTTCAAATAGAGTCTCCAAGATGGGCTTAAAATCAAGATGGCCTGCTCCGGGGTGCCACCGATTTGAGTCGGCCACATGAAAATGGAATATACGGTTGCCACAGGCTCGAATGCTTTCCGCAATTGAAGGCTCTTCAATATTCATATGGAAGGTGTCGAGCAGCAAGCCAAAATTGTCGGCGCCAACTCGCTCAATTAAATCCAACCCATCGGCAACGGTATGAATCAAATCCGTTTCATAGCGATTTAGTGGCTCAAGGGCATAACGAACACCATGTGGTGCAGCCGCAGTAGAACATTCTTGCAAAGCTTCAACCAGATAATCCATTGACGTTTCGTGAGTTTGACCCTCTGGCGTGATCCCTCGAATAAGTCCCAAAATGACCGAGGCATTGAACTGAGCAGCCAGCGGAATATGACTTTTGATCCGTTCAATTGCGGCCCGGCGTACATCAGGATTGTTACTGGTAAAGGAGAGACCTTCCTCCCCCCAGGCCTGGCCTGTGCCAATGGCGGGTACAACCAGGTTATGTTTACCAACAACTTCTTTGAGTTCGTCAAGATTGACCAACTTGGGGTCACGAATGGCTAATTCCACCCCATCGTATCCGAAGGTAGCAATTTTTGCCACATTGGTTTCAAAATCACCCTTAAAGGCTACTGCCTCGAATTGGGCAGCATGGGTGGATAGAACGATAGAGAGCTTCATGGCTTTCTCCTCTGTAAATACGTTTCAGGAGTCAAAAAGTGCACTTTTTGACTCCTGGTTTTCATTTCTGGTGGTGTCCCGTAAGGTCATGACGACTCCCTTAAAAATGGCTTTTGTAGAGGCAGATATCAGACCTGCCCCTACACATTCTCATTTTTGTTGCTGTGTAGCCACGCACGAATCTATTAGTAAATGGTACTCTGCCCAATCTTGGGCAGGGCGTAGACGGATTTCCAGCCCTCACTCTGCGGTTCGCGCAAGAAGGGTTCCATCTCTTCCTCTGTGCGGAGGGTGACTTCTTCAACTGGTGGTACACTCCCTGGCGGGAAGGCATTACGAATGTCGTCGTGTAAGATGGTGAGATAGCGGAGGATACCGGCCAGGGGTTTTTTAGCTTTCTTGGCTTCGCCATGCGCGGCCAGGCCAACCACACCCTCCGGCGTAGCGGAAATTTCGATGGCAAAGTGGCCTTCCCCTTCTGACCAACGGCTGGGCCGCCGATAGGGGTCTACAGATTTATCAAAGTGTCCATCCGGGATGTAGCTTTTGCCGGAGGTATTGACCGCATATTCCATATTGACCATTTCCGGGAAGAGATATAGGGCTAATGAGGTTTCGGCTTCAGCAGCATGGACAAAGGTCGAATCGTACTCCCCACCAAATTTCTTTTCGCGGAAGAACTCGCGCACCCCGCGATGCCAATCCAGTACCCGAAAGATGCCGGGGAGGTGGTATCGCTTTTGGAACTGCTGAATGGCAGCCTCTAACATCCACAGGTGGCCGTGGTTGTTTATCATGATTTGTTTGCGGAAACCATCGTTCCACAAGCCCAACATCACATCGATGAGCATTTCGCGGGCAATCTCTTCGCGAACAATGCAGGTACCGGGCATCCCCATATGGTGGTAGGGATGCGCCCCAAAGTTTAAAGGTGGTAGTGATATTGCACAGGGAGCGCCTCGTTTAGCGGTGAAGCGACGTACACCTTCTAATATTTGGCTGACAAAAAGGGTATCCGTAGCCGACGGCAGGTGCATCCCGTGATTTTCAGTGCAGCCGATGGGGATAAAGACAATATCATTTTTGCGGCGTTCTTCAATAAGTTGGTGGCGCGGCATCATCTGGAGATAGGTGCCTGGTTTACCCCAATCCACCGGCGACGGCATGCCGTATTCGGCCAGAATAGCATCCACTTCTTCCTCGCTTGCTTCCCAAATCTCCTTTTTCATCCGGCCAATTTCATCATCTTCAAAGAAAAGGTCGGGTTGGCCGGTAGCCAACAGACCTTCGGGCACTTTATCATTTTCTGACATTTTCATTCTCCTTGTATTATCTGTAGTGTGGGGCAAGTTTCAAACCTGCCCCTACTTCTGAAACGTTTTTCAAAGGCGACCTTTAGTTAGGAAAAACCATAATCTTTCCATCGCGGCGTTCGGTGGCTTTGGCAATGGCAGCTACCGTATCCGCTAAGTTATACCGGGCCGTAATCATTTGGCTCAAATCCAGGCGACCCGAAGCAACCATGCGGATAACGTTGGGAAAGGTTTCGTGCCCGGAATGGCCCTGCGCCCCGAAAACCTGCGCTCGACGTACTTGTAACATCTCTAAATACATGGGCACATCTTTGGCCGCCCGACCAATTTGGACAATTTTACCATTGATTGCCAGACTCTTGACCATCTCTGGTACGGTCAGATGCGGCGCACCGGCGGCTTCAACATGGAAGTTGACGCCTTCGCCTTTGCTCAATTCCATCAGAATTTCAGACGGATTTACCTCACGGGGATCGTAGGCGTAATCTGCCCCCAGCTTTTTAGCCAATTCGATGCGTTCCGGTGAGATATCAAAGGCCACAATCATTCCAGCTCCAGCCGCTTCGGCCAGGCCAATTGCCGCCAGACCAATGGGACCAGCCCCAAAAATGCTCACGTAATGTCCAGGCCGAAAGCCTCCAGCCCGTTCGAACATGGCGTTGTAGGAAACACAGGTCGGTTCGGTCATGGCCGCCACTTCGAAAGCTTTCTTTTCATCGCCAAAATGCTCGGCGATAGCATCAATTTTCCAGGCAAATTTGGCTCCGATAGCCAGGTAGTTGGCAAATCCGCCATCAATGGTAAAGCCAATCTCCTCTAAATTGGTACAATGATTGGGATAGCCATTACGGCATGGAATACAGTGCCCACACCAAATCATCTCTTCAACCGTCACCATATCGCCCACTTTAAGGTTGGTGACTTCTTTGCCCACTTCCGCAACCTTTCCGGAAAGTTCGTGGCCGGTAATGGCCGGGAATTTGGTCAGGCCAGGGTAGAGCATATAATCATCTTCGTCTGTCTCGTAAAAGTGCATATCGGAGCCGCACACCCCGCAAGCCTGGACTTCCAACAAGATTTGATCGGGCTTTATTTCGGGATCGGGCCTCTCGAGGACCTCTAATTTGGGATGTCGCCAGATACTATTGCCGGTGATGGCTTTGCCAGTCTCTTTTTCCCAAGGGGATACCTGATAATCGGGTTTGGGTTCCCAAACTGCATCTAAAACTAAGCCTTTCACTTTTTAATCTCCTTTGTTGCGTAAATAAATCTTATTATTTAAGAGGCATCAATGCCTTAACTGATTAAATCAAGTTCGATGCACACGTGTGCATTTACTAAAATATAATACAGCTATCGAGCAGTGTCAATAACGGTTGGCCTACACTATCCCAACTAACTTATTTCACTTAATTTTACCGGCCTGTTTTCCCGGTATGATTTCCAGGCAGCCAACGCCATCACCACCGGGATACGGCCATCCATACCAGTTACCAGAGGGAGAGTATCCTGTTGAATAGCCTCAACAAACGCCTTCATTTCGGCTAAATAGGCTGTGGCGTAACGTTCAAGATAAAAATTCAATGGTTTGGCAGACTGAACACTTTCTGGGCCGTTGTAGACAACATTATGAGGGGTATTGTTGGCGGCGACTAAGCTCCCTTCTGAACCAAAAACTTCTAGCCGCTGGTCGTATCCATAGACAGCTTTCCGGCTGTTATCAATGGTACCGATAGCTCCATTGGCATAACGTAACGTAACGACTGCGGTATCAATATCACCAGCCTCGCCAATGGCCGGGTCGATCATGACTCCGCCGGTGGCGTAAATCTCCTCTACCTCACTACCGATAAGATAGCGAGCCATATCAAAATCGTGAATGGTCATATCCATAAATATCCCCCCCGAAACTTTAACATAATCAATAGGGGGTGGGACCGGGTCGCGGCTAAAGATATGCACCAGATGTGGAACACCAATTTTTCCCGCCAGCACTGAGTCTCGGACATATTTGAAATTCGGATCGAAGCGCCGGTTGAAGCCAATTTGTAGCTTTACTCCACGTTGTTCGACGGTGTTTAGGGCCTGATCTATCTTGGCTAAATCAAGGGCAATGGGTTTCTCACAAAAGATATGTTTGCCTGCCTCGGCGGCCTCTGAGATAAATTGGGCGTGGGTGTCGGTGCTGGAGCAGATAACAACCGCCTCTATATCGGCATTGTCTAAAATTGCCCGATGATCATCATAATGCGAGGGGATTTGAAAGTCGGTAGCGCATTTCTCGGCTGCTTCTACAAATACGTCGGCAACCGCCCCAAAATTCACTTCAGGGATACGATAGGCTAAGTTTTCGGCATGAACCCTGCCGATTCTACCAGCCCCAATTAATCCTACATTGACTTTTGCTGTCATCTTTGGCCCACCTCTCTTTTATAATAGGGATTAGTTACTGCTTGGTTTCCCCGTTGTTTCACGGGCTACTAATTCACACGCCAATGATTGATTCTGCACATCCTGCCCATCGAGTAATCTTAGAGTCATTTCCATGGCCTGTTGTCCAAGGGTGAGGAGGGGTTGGGCAATTGTAGTCAGGGCAGGGGTTACATACTGGGCCATTTCAATATCATCAAAGCCCACCACCGATAGCTGGCCTGGAACTGCAATTCCCCGTTGTCTACAAGCTACTAACAAACCAACCGCGACCGCATCGTTATAGCAGAAGATGGCGGTGGTCTGGGCAGCTAGAAACTTCTCTAATTCGGCTTGACCGCGTTCAAAATCAGTTTTAGCAGGGGGATGAACCATGAGGCTTGGATCGAGGGCGATACCGGTATCGGTTAGGGCTGTTTGATAGCCAGCCAAACGACGTCGATTTGATTTAGGCCGGTCGGTGACCCCAAGATACCCTATTCGGCGATGACCCAGAGAAATAAGATATTCAACCGCCAGTTGAGCGCCTTGTCTATCGTCCGCTGCCACCGAGCGAAGATATTCGCCTTCTTCCTGGTTGTTGATTAAAACAATAGGAACCTGAATTTGGTCAAGCTGCGAGCTATAAAGGCTCCCCACTCGTGAAGAGGTCACAATAATGGCATCTACCCGGCGGCGATGCAGCGTTTCTACCACGGCCATTTCTTGATCGGAGTTGTTGTGGGAGGTTGCTAGAAAAACGCTGTAATTGGCCGCTTGGGCCACCTTTTCTACCCCTTCGACGACCTGCACCACAAAGGGGTCGGCGATGGTCGTAACCACCATGCCGATGGTCCAGGTTTGCCGTGAGAGCAAACTTTGGGCGACGGCGCTGGGGATATAGCCCATTTGTTGGGCTAATTCTTGAATGCGCTCGGTAGTTTGGGCGCTAATGACCGGATTACCCTTTAGAGCACGAGATACTGTCGTATGGGAAACACCGGCCGCTTTAGCAATATCTTTAATGGTAACCGACATCGGTCCTCATTGAATCAAATTCGACAATTCTCGATTATCTGAATAACTGCATTTTGCACACGTGTGCATAGATATGCGTATCATACCATAGAATTGATTTGTTAACAAATGGTCTATCCGTGCGAGAGACCGCCAACCTTTCTTCTGCCTTCAGCACAAATCCAACCTGTACTCGCTGCGCACTCCGCACAAATAACCCCGTTTATATGATGGTTACCAGCCTGGCAACAATTCTATCCGGAGCTTTATTGTTCTGGCAAGGCTCCGACGGGTTGGATCTAAACTGGATCACCTCAGACCCCGGCGTGATCCTGACCATTGGCTCAGTACAGGGTATTATAGCCCTGGGGATACTATGTATGTTCATCATCCAGGAAGGACATGTTGAAATGGTGATGGAACAGGACGGCCAAGAGGTGCATCTGGCGGTGCGTGAGGCCGGGTAACCTATTGGTGAAATGGAAATTTTTGAGCACCAGCCTCGTCTGGCAACGGTACGTGCCTTGGGTCAGGCCCGAATACTAACTGTAGATAAGAAGAGCTTAGTACGCCGCATTCACGAGGATCCATCACTCGCTTACTTTATGATGGAGACAATGCCCTACCGCATCCGTGAGTTGAGTACCGAGGTGGCCCGGCTTGAGCAACATCATCAAAAATCTGGCATGCCAGACCCACTTAACGGCACTGATCCACGTTTCAGAGTTGAACCTATGCCACAGGGTGCCGAATTCTGAGAGTTTGATTTGTAGAACTCTTTCTCTTTGTGCAACTATTCCTACATAGGTAAAGCTTTTATAACTTTTTTCTAACTTTATTTAAATATCTCTTTTATTATTTCCTGTTACATTAAATTTATTAACCTCAAACTGGCTGATCATTCAAGGATATCAAGTTGCTTATAGAAGATCGTATTGTTTGCCTGTGTGCTCGACAAAATTTCAATGGCATGCAGCGGCAACAACTTATAAATATTTGTCAAAATAACCAAATTGCTTGGGATAAGGTGTTCAATATTGCTCAAGAGCAGCACGTTGCCCCATTGGTACATCTAAATCTTTCAGGGGATGGCCTGCAAGCCTTACAAATTCCCCAAGTAATTTTAAGCAAATTCAAAAAAGCCTATATCCACAATATATTTGTCAAGCAGGGCACCGCCAAAATTCTTGAGCAAGTTCTAGCCCTATTTGCTCGAAAAGGTATTGAGGTGATGCTGATAAAGGGCGAGGCGCTTAATCATTTAGTCTACAAACAGCCCTGGTACACCATTTCCTACGATGTTGATTTGGTCATCAAAGCCAGACAAGATGAAATTGACGAAGCCGACCACCAGGAGATTATTGAAACGTTAGAGGGATTTAACCACCAACTTAACGAATTCAAAGAGCACATCGAGTATGACTATTACGCGCATCACGATTTCACCATGAACAACACCTTACCCATTGACTCTGAACGTATCTGGCAAGAAGCTCAAAAAATTCAGGTAAGTGGTTATGATGTTTTTGTGATGACCCCGGAAGATATGTTGATTGCCGCTGCCATCAATAGCTGTCGTAAGCGCTTCTTCAGGCTTAAATCCTTGTGTGACATACTTGCTATTATCGAGCAATACCCTGACCTTGATTGGGCGAAATTGGCTCGTAAGGCCAGTAATTACAAATGTAATACCATCGTCTACACCGCGCTGGTAGTTACGCAAACCCTTTTGGAATATTCATTGCCAAATCACGTTTTAGGGCTATTAAAAATCAATCCTCTCCGGGCCGCTGCTATCAAACATTTGGTCAATAAACTTTGCCAGGATTTTTCGTTATCCGAACTATATGATCGCTCAGAAGGGACTATGTTGGGGCGAGAATTTAGCTGGCCTTTGATTCTAACCTATGCGACCTATCGTCTGGATTATCTTGGCCCCAAGCTTGGCGAGATTTACGCTGCCTGGCGAAATCCTCCGCCACCCGTACCAGGATAAAGAGATTAATTATATTACTAAAGGACACTTAAGAAACGGTGTCATCTAAATATATTTATTGAAGGAGATGTATCATGACCCATTTTAGAGTAAATTCACCCAATGTTATTCATGAAATTATTGATGGCGAAGCCGTGCTGGTTAATCTGGACAGTGGCAGCTATTATAGCATCGATAGTGTTGGCGCGGTTGTTTGGGACTATGTAGAAAAAGGCTTAAGCCGTCACCAGATTGTTGAAGCCATTGCCAGTCAGTATGATGGCGAACAGGCCGACATCGACCAAGGCGTCCAGCAGTTGTTCATCCAACTACAAGAAGAACAATTGATTGTGCCAACCGAAACGCCATCATCAAACAGGCATGCTCCTGTCACGACTCCGGCATCCACCGGGCAGAACAAACCACAATTTGAAACTCCCATCTTGCATAAATACACCGACATGGAAGACCTACTCTTGCTTGACCCCATCCACGATGTTGATGAGTCCGGTTGGCCCAATTCTAATCCAAATAATGTCTCGTATGCCTAATCAAATTAACGAAGCTGACGTTCCGGTAAAGGCTGAGGCGGTTGACCCCGTTGATTTTTTTGCGGATAGTTGCCAAATCTTTCAACGGGTCAGCCATAAAATAGGCGGGACGTTGGACAAGTTCTACAATCTACACGGGCATCTTATCCAATTATCTTTTGCCGGGCCAGCCCTCACCAGAATTACATCGGCCTTGGAGCATTGGGCCGTTGAGCCAAACGGCCAACCGGACTTAACCATCCATTTGTGGGATGATGCCTCCACCAACACTCAGATGCCGCCACCACCCTGGTTAGGGTATGGTGTTTACGACCCAAATGGTGGCATGAAAGGTGTCTATGGCAAGCGAGGTGAGGTACGGGGATTTAATACCGACCGTATCCGTACCGCTTTTCAATGGGGTTCCGATGTCTTATCTGTACTGGATATGGAACAGGGGCGGGCTATCTTCTGGACACGCAATGCTGAACATTTGCCGCAATGGGAGATTGGCTCGCCTCTGCGCAACATTTTACATTGGTGGCTCAACAAACAGGGTATGCAATATATCCATGCCGGGGCCGTAGGCACGCCCGAAGGGGGCGTGCTGTTGGTAGGAAAAGGCGGCTCCGGTAAATCGACCACGGCCCTAACTTGCCTCAATTCGGACCTTGTTTATGTGAGTGATGACTACTGTTTGGTCTCAACCGACCCAACGCCTACGGCGCTTAACTTATATAATACAGGCAAGGTTAGAGAGGACAACATTCACCGCGTGCCCCATCTGGCTCCGGTCATTCACAATATTGATAAACTCGACCAGGAAAAGGCGCTCTTTTTTCTTAATCGTTTTATGCCAGAAAAGCTCTCGAAAGGCTTTCCCCTGAAGGCCATCTTGATTCCACGAGTGACAGGAAAAGTAGACACAACATTGACGTCAGCCCCAGATACGGCGGGGTTGAGCGCCTTAACTCTGAGCACGGTTCACCAGTTACCTGGGGCGGGTCCGGCCGCCTTGCAAATCATAAAACGTCTGACTAGCCAGATACCGTGTTACTACCTTGAGTTAGGTACAGACTTGGCCCAAATACCGCGTGTAATCAAAGAGATGTTAGTCGGTTAAATGTCGATGAATTTGAAGCCGAAATACCCTCTAGTCAGCGTCATTATGCCCGTCTATAACGGAGCAGATTTTCTTGCAGAAGCCTTAAGCGATCTTCAGCAGCAACGCTATCAGCCCCTAGAAATTATCATCGTGGATGATGGCTCCGTGGATGAAACGGCAACAATTGCCGCCCAATTCAAAGAAGATATTCGGTATGTGTATCAATCTAATCAAGGCCCGGCGGCGGCGCGTAATACCGGCATCAAGCTGGCAACCGGCGAATTGATTGCTTTTTTGGATGTGGATGATTTATGGGCAAAGAACCGACTATCCACACAAGTAGATTTTTTAGCAACGCGTCCGGAGATTGATATAGTACAAGGTCTCATTCAGGATTTAGAGCTGGTAAGAATACCTCATGATAGCCCAATCTTTGAAGTAAATTCCGAAGCTTATTATTCGGTAAATCTTGGCAGTGCTCTCTATCGGCGGGAGGTATTTGACACAGTCGGCCTTTTTGATGAAACGCTCCGCTACAACGAAGATACAGATTGGTTTATTCGGGCCTGGGATAATAATATCAAAAAAGCGCAATTGGATGAAGTGGCTCTCTTTTATCGTAAACACGATGGAAATATGACCAACCGTAATAATTCCAAGCAATCTGGTTTTGTCTGGCTCTTGAAAAAACGGCTGGACCAGCATCGAGAACATGGCAATTTATCAGGACGGGCCGCTTCGGGTCAGTCAGTGAGCATCACCGAATATATCGGTTGGAAAAAATGAGAGGCGATACTATGAACAACAACCCTTTGGTCAGTGTTATCATTGCTGTAAAAAATGGGGAGCGCTTTCTGGCTTCCGCTATTAAGAGTGTATTGGCGCAAGATTACTGCCCCATCGAGATTATTGTTGTGGATGGGCAATCTACGGACAAAACCGCCCAGATTGCCAAATCTTTCGCACAGGTTCGCTATGTTATACAGCAGGGGCACGGAATTCCAGATGCTTACAATACCGGCATCGGCGCGGCACAAGGGGAGATTATAGCCTTTCTTTCGCATGATGATCGCTGGACTCCAGATAAATTGGGCGTTCAGGTTGAGGTCTTAACTGAGAATCCAGAAATTCAGTACACCGTCGCCAGAATGAAATTTTTTCTGGAACAAGATCAACCAATTCCGGCTGGTTTCAGACCAGAACTACTCCAAGGCGATCATGTTGGCAGGGTGATGGAAACACTGGTTGTCCGTAAATCATTATTTGATGATATTGGCCTATTCAGAACCGATCTCTCTACCGCCGAAGATGTTGAGTGGTTTTCCCGAGCTAATGATCATGGCATCGAGATGACGGTTATTCCAAAAGTTTTACTGCACAAACGGGTTCATAACAGCAATAGCTCAATGACGGTTGAGAATAATCGCAACCTACTTAAAGCCCTACGGCAATCGGTTCATCGCAAACGAGCTACCTCTGACACCGATTCGCGCGACTTAAATCAATAGACAATAAAACTCATGACGGACCAAAATCCCAACCAGCCTCTCGATATCCAATACAGATTAGCCAGTGTGTGGCAGGCCAAGGGCAATCTGGAACATGCGATCGCGGGCTATCGAAAAATTTTAAGCATCCAGCCCGACCACCTTGCGGCAACACTTAAGTTGGGTAACTTGATGCAAGAACATGGTCGTTTAAGCGAGGCTCTCACCATTTTTCGCAACGCCCTGGAACATAACCCCAACGAGTCACGCTTTCATAAGTATTTTGTCAATGCCCTCATCGGGGAAGCTGGATTGAGTGAAGCCTTTCAGTATTACCAACTGACACGACGCGACACCAAATCAATGGATATTTACCCGCAAGATATTCTCTGTTGCGTGGTTGTCCGCAATGAGATGCTGCGGCTGCCCTACTTTCTAACCTATTATCGCCAAAAAGGGATTGACAAATTTTTAGCTGTGGATAATCACTCCACCGATGGCAGCCTTGAATATTTGCTGGAACAGCCGGATGTCTTTGTGTGGCAAAGCGATTACTCTTTCAATAAGGCAAATTTTGGTTCGGGCTGGTTCGAGGTACTGTTACAAAAATACGGCACTGGGCATTGGGTTTTAATTGTTGATGCCGACGAACTGCTCTACTACCCAGAGTGTGAAAGCAAAAGTATTGCCGACCTGTGCCGCCAACTGGATATTAAAAACAAACGAGCATTCAACGTCGTTCTGCTGGATATGTATTCCGACAAACCAATTCGAGAGACCTATTACGAGCCGGGGCAAGACTTTATAGAGGTATGTCCTTATTTCGACCGGCAATTCTATCATACCAAATATGAACAAGCTGGCCCTTTCGGCAACCAAACCGTTTATTTTGGCGGAGCCAGGGAGCGCATCTTTGGCAAAATGGGAGAATATTATCTTAGTAAAGTTCCTTTGCTCAAATACTACCCCGATTGCATTCTGGCTGGTGGGCAGCACTGGACCAATCTACCCGAAGCGGAAATCGATACTGAACGTGGGGCGGTACTCCATTTCAAATATTTCTCGTCATTTGTTGACTACGCCCGACAAGAGTCGAACCGGAAAGAGCATTACGGCGGGGCCATGCAGTACCGGGAGTATGCGCAAGGTTTAGCGCAAGAAGAGGCTCTAACGCTGTTTGATCCGGATCATTCCATCAAGTTGGAGAACAGTGAGCAGTTAGTACGGTTAGGCATCATGCAGGCGGATAAGCACGATAATACCGTACAAGAAACTTCTGTGGACTTTCCTCGCATCGAGCCGGTTCCGGAGACACATGCCCGACCTTTCTGGTCGGTGATGCTCACGGTGTACAACCGGTTGGATTATTTTGAACAAGCTCTAAAAAGCGTGGTAGAGCAAGCTCCTGGTCGGGATGAAATGCAAATTGAGGTGGTCAACGATGGCAGTGATGCGTCGATTCAAAACCAAATTGAGGCCATCATCAAAGCCGTGGCCGGGGACAGGGTTGATTTTTATCGACATCCAGATAATGTTGGACATCCTCATATTTTTAACGTTTGCCTTCGGCGGGCACGAGGCTACTGGGTTCACCTGTTGCATGATGATGATTGGGTTGCGCCGGGATTTTATCAAACGTTGAGAGCGGGTATTGCAAATGCCCCCGATATTGGCGCGGCCTTTTGTCGTCACGCCTATGTGGACACCGCTGGACAGCAGCAGCGATTATCTTGGCTGGAGCGAGAAACACCCGGTATCATCGATAATTGGCTGGAAAGAATCGCGGTCATGTGCCGCCTACAAACGCCATCCATCGTGGTCAAGCGGCAGGTTTATGAACAGTTAGGTGGTTACTATGCCCAAGCAAAATCAACTTTCGACTGGGAGATGTGGCAGCGCATCGCGGTGCATTATCCGGTTTGGTTCGAGCCTCGGCCATTAGCTTATTTCCGAGAACATTCGGCTTCGGAAAGCTCGGACCTGATTAAATCAGGTCGCCAAATTGCCGATGCGCGGCGGGTGATTGAAATTGCCCAAACTTATCTGCCTTGTAACCTGAAAAATCGACTATCAATGAGAGCCAGAGAGAATTACGCGCTTTACGCACTGGATATCGTCAAGCGGCAATTACAAGCGAAAGATTGCCAGGCCGCCCTGGCAAACATTCGAGAAGGGCTTCGATGCAGTCGGTCGCCAAACATCACAGAGAGATTGATTGAATTTTTGTTGCAAAGCGAAAATGGGTCATGACAAAACAAGAAGGTATTACAGCCAAATCAGCCCAGGTTCAATTTAAGCTGGCTACGATGTGGCATGCCAAGGGACACCTGGAGCGAGCTATTTCCGGCTATCGTGAAGCCATAAACCTTCAACCCGATTATGTACCGGCTCACCTGGAACTGGGCAATTTGCTGTGCCAGCAGGGCAAACTCGACGAAGCTATCGATGTTTATCGGCGGGCAATAGAACTCAATCCAAACGAACCGAGCTTCTCCAAAAAGTTGGCCGACATCGTAGCCCAGAAAAACGAAAAAAATACCAGCGCACAAAATACCATCCAACCCGTCTCGTCTTATCAGCAGACAACTGATAACGGGCTTGGCCACATTCTGCTTTACACCGATCGCCCAGGCATTCACGGGGCAGAGCAGTGCAATCAACTCTTGATGCTCAGTTTGGTGGAAGCCGGTTATCGCGTAAGCTGTGCCCAGAGCAAAGCCAATCACCATTTGATTCACGAACGGCATCAAGCTGGTGTTCAGCATCTCTGGCTGGATGACGATGATATCTACGACATTCAAAACGCGGCCAAGGCATTAACCAATTATGATGAGGCGGAGCAGGTTTTCAACACCGCCCGGCCCGATCTGATCATCTTTAGCGATGGCTGCCCGGTTTCCAGTTTGGCTGCCAAACAGGTTGCCGCCCGGTTAGGGATTCCCTACCTGGTAATTGTACATTGCGTGACGGCCAGTTGGGCTAAGAAGTTTGCCGCCCAGTTATCAAAACTCCCCGATATCTATCATCAGGCCGAGGCCGTTATTGCCGTTTCCCAAGAGAATCTCGATTTGCTGCGCGGGCTATTTGGACTTCCCAACTCGGTGGGCCGGGTTGTTTATAACGGCAGACCCAATACTTTTTTTGAGCCTGTTGATCCATCCACACGCCAGCGGGTGCGCCACGACTTGAATATTCCTGATGATGCTATCGTTGTGTTCACCTCCGGCAGAATGGAAATGGTCAAAGGGTATCAATACCAACTCAAGGCCATCAAACAGCTTCGAACGCGGGCCGTTTGGCCGCAGCTCTATTTTATGTGGGCCGGTACGGGTACGCTGGAATCTCAATTAAGGGCTGTCATCACCCAACTGGAGGCCGAAGATCATGTGAAATTTTTAGGCCAACGTTCAGATATCCCAGATTTACTCAACGCCACCGACATATTTGTGCTAACCTCACAATTTGAAGGGATGCCCCTCTCGATCATGGAGGCGATGGCCAAAGGGCTGCCGGTCATCGCTACCGATGTGAGCGGCACTGGAGAGGAATTGGGCGAAACCGGAAAGTTGCTTCCCAATCCTATTGATGATCCCGAAGGCACAATTAACGGTCTGGTATCGACTCTGGAAGAATGGGTTTCCGATTCAAATTTGCGTCGTTTTATCGGTCAAACCTGCAAACAACGAGCCGAGTCTGTATTTAAGGGCGGGCAAATGTTTGAAACATACTTAAAGATTATCGAACGCTCGCTAGCCAACCAGACACTCAAAGGATAGCCCGATGTCTCAAATTCTATCCACCACTTTTATAGAAAATTATCACGAAATAGCGAGTCTCATTGCCCAAACCGATTATGATAGATTCCTGTCATAAACTATCCATGTTCATACCGACGGGGCCGCAGCCGCATAAGCGGTTGCCTGTGTCACACTAGAAAAGTCTGTTACAGAAGGCTAATGACTCAAAAGAACTCATTCCACCATTTGTTTATTGCGCTTCTGGCTGTTGCTTTTGCGATCCGGCTAATGGGATTGAGTAAAGGTATCTGGCTTGATGAATATGTCACAAATTTTGTTGCCTCCCAAGGAAGTTTGATAGATGTCCTACGTATGGTTCGGCATGTAGACACCCACCCTCCGCTTTATCACCTCCTACTGGCCCTATGGTCATATATCGGAAATGATGAACCATTTCTGCGGTTACTTTCAGTTACAATTAGTATGGCAACATTGGCCCTGATGATGCGTTGGATGCGACAGTACGCTAATTTGGCCGCGCTACTGGCAGGATTATTTTTTGCGACCACGCCAATTTTACTGCGGTACTCTCAAGAAATTCGTGGTTATGGCCTGTTAATTTTTGCCACAGTTCTAACCTTCTTTTTTGCCACTATGATCTCAAAACAACCCCAAAAATCAAGGGGGTACTTTGGCCTGGCGTTTGGTTTGGGTCTGGCCGTTTCCACCCACCTGGTAGGAATTATGCTTGTTATGCCTTTATACGCCTTTATCCTCAGGGCTTCAAAACTTAACGAGTGGAAAATTTACTGGAAATGGCTTTTATTAACCGTTGTTCCGGCCCTGTTGGCTTTTTTATTCATCTTTTTCTTTTACCTTATTTATTTAGATGAATTTACTAAAGAGTGGTGGATGCCCACTATCTCTGGTCACTGGCTTATCCATACAAGTGGTTCATTATTGGGTTTTCCGGCGCTATCCTGGTTATTGAATGTCCGGCCAGGGAACGTGAATTTTGCCGAGTCTGTGACGGTTATATTACTGCTTGGTACAATACTAATTTTACTCCGGCTGGGAGACTGGCGGCGGAGTGTGCCTTTTTTGACTGCGGCCCTGATTTACGGGCTTGAGTTAATTTTTTATTCCCTAATCAGAAAGCCTATCTTAATAGATAGAACGGCTTTACCCGGACTGATTCTTCTCATTGGATTCGTGGCGATACAAATTGCGTCTATGCGCCGGGGCGCGCTTCAATATGTCTTTCTGACAGGTATCACATTATTCAGCTTTATATTTATAGGCTATTGGACAACAAGCAAAGCCTGGCAGCCTGTTGAGGAATGGCAGGAGACGGCTCAAGCAGTGCAGGAACAATGGCAACCCGGTGATATTGTGGTTTTTTATCCTGCTTTTATAGAAGGTCCCATCCGCTATTACTTTAGCGAGTTGTCGGCAGAGTCGATAGTCAAAATTAACTATCACCCCATCCTGAATGAAGTCGAGACCGACCTCAACAACCGACTGGCAGAATCAACGGAGACGAACTATTCGCCAGTTATCTTTGTAGTGGCTCGCACCGACTCAATTATCCAAAAGGAACCAGAAACTTATCGCCGCTTGCTAGAGATGTTACAAACCAAATCTCAGAAGCCTCTAGTTGTATATAACTTACTTGAGCCAACCCTAGCAAATATGCTTCAGGTAAAATCACCTTGAGTAGATTTTCTTAAAGATGCTGCACTACGGTTTCAATTTTCAATGGATGTTCTCTTGGCAGCCAGGAAAACAACCGGCAGCCCCGGATGAACGGGCGCTGGATTTTATGGCTGGGTTTGGATTCAATTTTGTACGTATTCCAATTGATTATCGCTTTTGGGCCCGTGATTTAGGTTGTTTTTTGCCTGCTCCATCAATCTGGAAAAACATTTATAATGAGTTGAAATCGCGAGGGGGTCGCAAATTTTATTTATATAGACGTATCTTAGATTTTCTAGGTCACTTCGGCTTTACTGATATTCCAATTGAAGATCGGTTTTGGAGGCGAGACTTTATCTATTTTCAACCGGACAGAATAAACTGGGAACCTATTGACCGTTATTTAAAGGCTTGCTCTTCCAGAGGATTACATCTTTGCCTTAATCTACATCGCGCCCCTGGTTACTGTATCAACGAGAATCAGCTTGAACGGTACAACCTGTGGCTGGATGAAATCGCCCAAAACACATTTGTCTCTATCTGGGAGCAGTTTGCCGAGCGATACAAAGGGATTTCCAATGAGGATTTGAGTTTTGATCTAGTCAATGAACCGCCAGCTATTGGGCAATATGGTCTTATGCGAGATAATCACGCGACGCTCATTCGTCGAACAGTCGCGGCCATCCGTGCTATCGATCCGATCCGTGAAATCGTCATCGATGGCCTTGATGGGGGTAATCTGGCGATGCCAGAGCTGGCAGACCTTACTGTGGTTCACAGCGGGCGGGGTTACCAACCCCAAAATATTACCCACTATCAGGCGAAGTGGTGGTCCGATTATAAAGGACAGCCTCCACCCGTATATCCAGCCACCCAATTTGCTGGTCAAATCTGGAACAAAGAGACTTTGCATAACTTTTATCAGCCGTGGCGGGATGTTGAGGCCCAAGGCGTTAAAATTCACATTGGCGAGTTTGGGTGTTACAATAAAACATCCAATGATGTTGCCCTGCGTTGGTTTGCAGATTTAATCAGCCTTTTTAAAGAATATAAATGGGGGTACAGCTTGTGGGAATTTGATGGCCCTTTTGGTATTATCAATCATGGCCGTGCCGGGGCAAATTATGAGAAAATTAATGGATACTTGGTAGATCGAGAGCTATTAGATTTACTGATAAACACAAGATAGACGCATAAAGGCGATCAAATGTCAATAACGATTATTTTACCGATATACAACGGCGAAAAATACTTGTCAGAGGCAATCGAAAGTATTCTGAGCCAAACTCATCACCCACAGGAAATTATTATTATCGACGATGGCTCAACCGATAATACCGCTTCTGTAGCAAAAAGTTTTGGTAGGGCCGTACGATATCATTATCAACCGAACCAAGGCGCGGGTGCGGCCAGAAACAATGGGGTACAACTGGCTCAAGGAGAATTCCTGGCCTTTCTCGATGCCGATGATTTGTGGGTGGAGGATAAGCTGGTGCATCAGATTCAAGCCTTTGAGAACGACCCTAAATTGGACATGGTTTTTGGGCATGTGCGACAATTTCACAGTCCGGAACTCCCAGATGAGGTGAAGCAGCAGATTAAAATTCCGGCTGAGGTTGTGCCGGGGCAGCATGTAGGTACGATGCTAATCAAGCGCGAGTCTTTTCAAAAGGTCGGTCCTTTCAGAACCGATTGGGAAATTGGCGAATTTATCGACTGGTATGCCAGAGCTGAGGAGATGGGGCTGAAAAGCCTCATGTTATCGGAGGTGGTGATGAAACGGCGCTTACACAAAGCCAGCCAAGGTACTTATAAACGCGAACACCAAAAAGAGTATGTTCGCGTGCTCAAAGCCGCTTTGGACCGGCGACGAAAAATGAACAAATCAGGTTGACAGATGGGAATGAGACATCGCTTCAAACGTGCTTGTGTCAATTTTATTAGAGAGTTAGCGGGCAACGCACCGTATGCTACACCCAAAGAAGTTATCCGCTATGTTACCAAAGAGATAGAACCAAGCATTGTCTTAGATAATCAATTGTTGGTCGGTAAAAATGCGTTGATAACCGGGGCTGGTCGAAATATTGGGCGGGCCATCGCCCATGAAATGGCAAAACAACGAGCGAATATCTATTTTCTTGAAATTAACCCGGATTATTGTGCCATTTTGGAACGTGAGTTGGCCCAATATCCGGTTACAAGCAAAGGATTCTGTGCAGATATAACCAACCAGCAAGCGGTTAACACGCTAGTTGAGGGCTTGACTCAAGAGGGAATCACGATTGATATTTTGGTTAATAATGTCGGTACTCAATTTACAACAGATAAAGGTATTCAAAATCTAAAGTTAGAAGAATGGCACACCACCTTTGAAACCAATGTCTTTGGTCCCGTGTATCTCACGAAATTAATTTCTCAAAAGATGATGAGCAACCAAATAGCAGGCAATATCATCTTTATAACCTCTATTCATCAACATATAATATTTCAATACCCCAGCTACAGCGCTTCAAAAGCGGCGCTGGGAATGGTGGTTAAAGAGCTAGCCATTGATTTGGCCCCGCACCATATTCGGGTCAATGGCATTGCTCCGGGCTGGGTTATTGAAGATGGAGATGGTAATCCAATGGCTGATAAACACACCCCGCTCTATCATACTTCTATCAACCCTGGCTATATTGGCCGTACAGTTGTTTATCTGGCCGCCGATTATTTCTCAAGGTTTACAACAGGCACCATTATTACCATTGATGGGGGGCGCTCGTTACAAAGTCCCCTGTTAGATTGAGTTTGGAAGCTTTAATGCGAAAAATTAGATGTGGAATTATCGGTATTAAGGGTGTGGGGCGTTATCATGTGGATGTCCTCCACCATTTGGTCAATACAGAAATAACGGCCCTGGTGGATCAAGATGCTGAGTTTGTTCAACAAAAAGCTAATGAGTTAGGGGTTCGCGCCTTCACCAATTATCAAGATATGTTAATGGCAGATATTGTCGATGCTGTCACCATCGCTACACCGCATCACTTACACATGGAGATTGGGTTGGCTTGTCTCCAAGCTGGCGTACATGTTCTTATGGAAAAACCTCTAGCCAGTCGGGTATCCGAAGCTGATACCCTGATAGCCGCTGCCAATGCTAACAACCTGAAATTGGGCGTACTCCATCAATACAGAACACATCGTTCTTCAAAAGTACTCAAACAAATTATTGATTCCGGAAAAATCGGAAAAATAGGTCGAGTACTTTGGAGTTGGGCACAGTTTCGCCCCGAAAAATATTACACTCGTGATAGGTGGCGCACAACCTGGAAACATGCAGGCGGTGGTATTTTAATGAATCAAGTTAGCCACGATCTGGATTTGCTCTGCTGGCTCGTGGGGCAACCGGTGCAGGTTTCGGCGATGATTGCTAATCAGCTTCACCATACACAGCTTGAAGATATTACCAGTGCCAATATCTTGTTTGATAACGGCGCAATCGCTACCTTTCAAGCAACAATTAATGAGCCTAGATCGTACAGTCTGCGTCAAATTGCGGGTGACAAGGGCGTAATCATTATGCAGGATGTCAAGAGTCTTACCTCTGATAGTGATGACCACATCATGTTAGGCACTTACGGAGATACCACATCATCATTATCTCAAAATTTACCGGGTGATCACGATCAACCGGCAATTTCATGGGAAACTTGCCATTTACCACCCTCACCCGAATATGATAGAACATTACCGAAACGCATAGCTCGTCGCTTTGATAAGATGATTTTGAGAAAACTGAGCAAATCTGAAACTATTCTCCAACGATCCGAATGGTTACAATGGAGCGACCCTGTTGGTCATTACGCCCTAATCCGCGACTTTATCGCGGCCATTTTGAGTGACAAGGAGCCAGTAGTCAGTGGAGCAAATGCCCTAGTTACTATTGAGCTAATAAATGCCATCATCCTTTCTGCGGTTCGGGGCAAAGTTGTAACCTTACCACTTGACCGTGACGAGTACGATGTATTATTTGATGAGTTAAGCAATGAAAAAACAAAAGTGCCGCGCTTACGCTAGCTCGGCAAATACGAGACAATGATTGAAAATAAATTTTGGCCGGAGTCACTTCAAAAACCGCTTTTGCGGGCTGCATTTCTCCCCAATGAAGCAGGGTTACAAGCCTGGGAACTGTGGAAATCTCAAGTCAATATGGACGACCACCCTGATCCAGGCTCTTTTCGACTCTTGCCCCCATTATATCGCAACCTGCAGCGCTTAAATGTAGATGATCCGTTGTTGATGAAACTCAAGGGAATTGTTCGCCAGCGCTGGTACAAAAATCAGCAATTTTTCCGTAGTACTGTTCCTACTCTACAACAATTACATCAAGCGGGTATTGAACCATTACTGCTTTACGGACCGGCGTTAGCCTTATACTATCATTCGGATTATACCCTGGATGGGGGAACGGTATTGAGCATTTTGGTGCGACCAGAGCAAGCCGTAAAAACAATTCACCTGCTTCAGGATTCGGGGTGGGTGTCTGAAGCTCGATTGCCACAATCGCTTATTGAACCCTACACTACTGTGGGATTTATGCATCTTTTTCAGGACTCGATCCAGCGTAGATTACAACTCCACTGGCATTTGCTGCCGGAATGTTGCCAGAGCGAAGTCGATGCCTCCTTTTGGCAGGAAGCGTTATTAACAGATGTTAATGACGTGCCGGTGTATGTATTAAGCCCAACAGATCAATTATTGCATATCTGTGTACAAGACACATCGACAGTAGAAATGACTCCATTTTTAAGGGCTATTGATGCAATGCTGGTAATTGAAGCGGCTAAAGATGACATAGACTGGAATCGGCTCATAGCACAAGCGCGACAATATCATCTCACCTTACCCTTACTCCACATTTTCGATTATCTACAGACTAATTTGGATAATCCCATTCCCAAAGATATATACCAGCAACTTCGCGCTACACCAGTTGCGCGTTGGCAGCGCATCGAATTCAAATCAAAAAATAGTGTAAATATTGTGTCGCGTAGGTTGTCTCGACTCTGGTTCAATTATTTTAGACGCAACACCAAACGTAGCCTACTGGCGAATGTTGCTGGATTTCCCAAATATTTGCAACAGTACTGGCGATTGAAAAGTTTTTGGGAAGTGCCAAGGCAAGCAGTTTCCGCAGCACAGGCCCGATTACACCAGCCAGATTAGGTGGCGTTGTTTCGACCAAGCTTTTTCTCCGGCTCATGACGAATTCCTGTGACTTACTCTCCCCGAAAAATTATCCAATAAAACAATCAACCAGATTGGTATAATTGGGAGCTTTAGACTAATATCGAGGTTTGAAAGAGGTTAACCAAAAGTGTGTCAATGTGGAGATACGCTTAAAAAATGCTACGTAAGGTCTGGAACGCTGCTTTCAGAAACCTTGTAGGACATGGCAAGCTAGAGACTTTTGAAGTTATTTTGGATAGAGCTTTAGAATAACAATCCCCAATAATACCAAATCAGTCTGATAAATTATTCAATGAGGAGTGATAGTATATGGCGCAAATGACTGGCGGCGAAGCCATAGTTCAAGCACTTATCGACCAGGATGTCGATACGCTTTTTGGCTTGCCTGGGGTACACAACGACTGGCTGTACAATGCCCTGTATGATCGACGGGATAAAATTCGAGTTATTCATACCCGTCACGAACAGGGCGCGGCTTATATGGCCTTGGGATACGCCCTCGCCCGGGGCGATGTCGGGGTCTTTAATGTTGTGCCGGGTCCGGGGTTGCTCAACACCGGGGCGGCCCTGGCGACGGCCTATGGCTTGAACGCTCGAGTTTTGTGCTTGACCGGGCAAATCCCTTTACACCTGATTGGAAAAGGGACAGGTATCCTCCATGAAATCCCCGACCAACTGGGTGTGATACGTTTATTGACCAAGTGGGCCGAACGGATCAATAGTCCGTCGGAAGCCCCTACCCTGGTAGCCGAGGCATTCCGCCAAATGCGTTCTGGTCGCCCCAGGCCG
>Ga0210124_1000177_pt1 | contig 36227 bp, 29 predicted proteins | sample Muzzi_PWC_D2_FD_185554 | JGI IMG/M metagenome (GOLD analysis project Ga0210124, IMG submission 185554) | Wetland microbial communities from San Francisco Bay, California, USA, that impact long-term carbon sequestration - Muzzi_PWC_D2 (SPAdes) | ecosystem: Environmental > Aquatic > Marine >...
GGCACGATCGAAGGGTGATGGCTCCCGTAATCCTAACGGGATAAACGGGTGAATGGGCGTCGGTCTGCCCCGCGCATGCTCGGGCGGTTCCGCCACCCATCGGAAAGGGGGCCGCTCGAGCGGGCGCCTGATTGACGTGAGCACGCCGACGCATTCTGCCATTTTGTCATCATCTCCCGTCACTTTGTCAGCAGCGGCATGACATCCGTGGCGGAGGCCGCGCCATCCGATCGGGCGGCCGGCCCCTGGCCCGGCGGGCAATCACGCAAGCGTCTGTAAACAGGCGAGCGGGGAGGTTGACCCTGTCGTAGGCACGAGAATTGCAGTATTCCGCTGAGATTTAGGTGATTTTTTATTTAGCCATCGCCGCGCGGAGGGGCATTGCCGGCGCGCGGCGGGGGAGTGGCTATGGGAGAGCAAGGTCGTCGCGGCATCGCGGCCGGCCGGTGCAGTCTGGGCAGAGGGCGACGTGCGACTCGGCACGACGCCATCGATGCGTCCTATGGCGCGACCAGTAGAGGCGGTGCGCACCTGCGCCGGTGACAAGGGCGGTCCATGGCGAGGTCTCGCGCGAGTTCACTTTCGGTACTGACTAGAAGGAGGGTGTGATGAGGGCAATGGAACGAAGCAGGTGTTGGCGCGCCCTGGGGGCGATGGTTGTGGGGGTGTTGCTGGTGCTGTCGGCAGCGGCGGCGTTCGCGGCGGTCGCGAACATCAACCCGAGTATGGACACCACCGTGTCCGAGGACTTTCCGGACAACAGCTCCGGGGCGTGTGACTCGATCTTCGCGGGGAACTCGGATGGCGGTTTCGCCCGCCGCGCGTTTATGCAGTTCGACATCGCCGCAGCTATCCCGCTGGGCGCCACCATCAACAGCGTTACCCTGAGCATGAATGTCACCCGCGGCAGCAACCACGTCGATTCGACCTTCACCCTGCACCCCGTCAACGCGGCCTGGGTTGAGGGACCCGAGGGTTGCGGCGTGCGCGGCGGCGGCCAGGGCGACCCCTCGGCCGGTGGCGTGACCTGGAACACCCAGCCTGGTTTCGGTGCGGCCAGCGGCAGCACACTGATCAACGACACCTCCCCAGTGTGGGCCAGCACGGCCGCGATGGTCAGCGACGTCCAGGGCTGGCTCGACAACCCCGGCTCCAACGACGGCTGGGTGCTGATCGGCGACGAGAACAATTCGACGACGACGCGGCGCTTCGATAGCCGCGAGGGTGGAACCCCGCCCTCGCTTGTGGTCGACTTTACCTGCGTTGGTAATTGCGAGGCGTGCTGCGCAGACGATGGTACCTGTACCACAACGGTCTTCGGCTCGGGGAATTGTGAGGCGGGGGGAGGAATACCCCAGGGCGACGGCACTACCTGCGAGCCCAACATGTGCCCGCAGCCAATCGGCGCCTGCTGTAACGCCGATAGAAGCTGCACCGACGAAGACCGTCTGGTATGCATCGGTAACGGAGGCACATTCGTGGGCGGTAACTGCAACCAGGCCGACTGCGGCCTGGCGCCGTTCGTTGAGCCCCTGCCAATCCCACCGATCCTGGCGTCGACTGGCACCAATGCCGAGGGCTACCCGACATACACGGTGTCCGTGGAGGAGGCGACCCAGAGCGTCCACCCCGACCTGCCGGATACCACGGTCTGGACCTACAACGGCGCCTGGCCCGGCGCCACCATCGTGGCCACCAAGGGCCAGCCCATCGAGGTCACCTACCAGAACAACCTGCCGGCAGGCGGTGGTGGTCGTGGCAGCAACCTCCTGGAGGTGGATACTTGCGCCCACGGCCCCAACTACTGGGGCGACGCGAAGCGCATCGTGACCCACCTGCACGGCGGCCACGTGCCGTCGCGCGTCGACGGCCAGCCGGAGCTGACCCTCCTGCCGGGCGAGATCGACACCTACGTGTATCCCAACAACCAGGACGCGGCCACCCTCTGGTACCACGACCACGCCCTGGGGATCACCCGGCTGAATGTCTACGGCGGTCTCGCCGGCTTCTACCTGATCGCCGACGACGAGGACACGCTGGGACCGGGCAACGCCTTCGGCCTGCCGAGCGGCCCGCAGTACGAGATCGGCCTCGCGATCCAGGATCGCAGCTTCAACGCCGACGGCTCGCTGTTCTACAACGCCCAGCTCGAGGATGCATTCAAGGGTGACTATGCGGTGGTGAACGGCAAGGTCGCGCCCTACCTCAACGTCAACCAGGGCAAGTACCGCTTCCGCCTGCTGAACGGCTCGCAGTCACGGGAGTACATCCTGGAGCTCAAGAACCTGAGCGGAACCACCAGCACCACCACCGGCCTTGTGGATCCCCATTTCACCCTGGTGGGTACCGACGTGGGTCTGGTGAGCGCACCGATCGACCTGACCAACAAGTTCGGGCGGTTCGTACCGGCGGAGCGCATGGACGTGGTGATCGACTTCCAGGGCTATCCGGCGGGCACGGAGATCGTGCTGGGCAACGCCGAGACGACTCCGCCGCTGCTGCCGAGCATCATGAAGTTCATCGTGACCAACAATCCCGGTTACACGGGTACGATCTCGAGCACCCTGCGACCGGTGACACCGATGGTCGAGGGTTCGCAGGATGTGACCCGCTACTTCCGGCTGGTGAAGAACCAGGCCGTTGCCTGCAAGGACGGCTCGGGCCGGCTCGCGAACGAGTGGCTGGTCCAGTCCCTCGACGGGCCGGGCGGCAATGTCACCGGCGAGCAGTGGGACGATGTGAGCGACTTACCGATCCTCGGCAACCGCGAGATCTGGGAATTCGAGAACCCCACCAACGTGATGCACCCGATGCACGTGCACCTGGTGCGTTTCCAGATCCTGAGCAAGACCGATCTGACCACGGGACAGCCGATTCAGCTCAAGCCGTGGGAGGTCAACACCTGGAAAGACATCGTGCGGGTCCCGGCTAACTCCAAGGCCCGTATCATCATGGACTTTGCGGACTACCTCGGTCGGTTCCCGACGCACTGCCATATCCTCGACCACGAGGACCACGAGATGATGCGGCAGTTCCAGACCACCTACGACCCGGCGTACTGCGACAACGACGGCACCTGTGATCCGGGCGAGGATTGCCAGAGTTGTCCGGCCGACTGCGCCCAGGTCAGCGGCGCCCTGTGCGGCAACGGCCTGTGCGAGGGGGGCGACGGTGAGAATTGCCTCACCTGCCCCGCGGACTGCGCCGGCAAGCAGAAGGGCTCGGCCAGCAAACAGTTCTGCTGCGGGGACGCCGACGCCGGCAACCCCAACGGCCCGATCGGCTGCGGGGTCGACGCCAACGATAACCGCTGCATCGATGCCAGTAACAGCCTGGCCTGTCGTGTAGAGCCGCGGAATTTGGCGTGCTGCGGCGATAAGCTCTGCGAGGGCGCGGAGACCATCGCCAGTTGTGCAAACGACTGTGACCCCAACGTCTGTACCCCGACCGAGTTTGGGACGGAGGTCACCTGCAACGACGGCCAAGACAACGACTGCGACGGTCTGACCGACGCGGCCGATCCGGACTGCCAGACCTGCGTGCCCAGCGAGACCCCGGAACAGTCCTGTTTCGATGGCAACGACAACGACTGTGACACCCTCACTGACTGCGCCGATAATGACTGCAATGGTGCAACGGACGGTTCCTGCAACACCGGCCAGCCCGGTATCTGCGCAGCCGGTACGCGGAACTGCAGCGGTGGTGGCGAGGTCTGCCAGCAAGATACGCCGGCACAGGAAGAGTCGGCGGCAGCCGGAACCTGTAACGACGGTCTCGACAACGACTGCGACGGCCTGACCGACGCCAGCGATCCCGATTGCCAGACCTGCGTACCGGATGAGCCGGAAGGCGAGGTGTCCTGCTTCGACGGTAACGACAACGACTGCGATCTGGACATCGACTGCGCCGACAACGACTGCAACGGTGCGGTGGGAGCGCCCACCACCTGCGGTGTCGGCGAATGTGCCGCTTCCGGCAACGTGGAGTGCCAGGGTGGAAACCAGGTGGATAGCTGCTCCCCTGGATCACCGCCCGAGGATCCGGAGGTGACCTGCAACGACGGTCTCGACAACGACTGCGACGGTCTCACCGACGCCAACGATCCGGATTGTCAGGTGGCGGCGGACTGCTCCCAGTACGGCAACCGGACCTCCTGCAACAACGACCCGAACTGTCGCTGGAAGAAGAACGCATGCGTACCTAGGTAAACGCGTAGGTCAGCGAGACCCGGGGAGGGAGCGGCACCCACCGCTCCCTCCTTTCTCGCCGGCACGGCCCAGTGCAGAGCGGCGGGCGGGCACCCGGCGATCGAGGAAACGGACTCTGTGTGGGGCTCGGCGACAGCTGGCAGCTGTCGATCGTAGCGGTGGTGAAGAGGGAGGGCAGAGGGAGGAAGGACGGTCGCCTGGTGCGGCCGTCCTTTTTTCGTCTTCTCGTTCTTTCCTCCCCCGGGACCCTCGGCGCGCTGGCGGTTGCGTGCCGATCCTGGGTGAGAGGCGGGTTACAGCCAGCCCTGGATCATGGCGTCTGTGAGGCGCGCGGGGTGGCCGCGCCAGACGATCTTGCCCGCCTTGACCACCGCGGCGGCGGGGATGCCGCGGACGTTGAACTCGCGGCTGAGCTCGCCGTCCTCCTTGGCGACGGGGTAGGTGACGCGATTGTCGGTGAGGAAGGTACGCACCTTGTCATCGGTGGCGTCGCGGGTGAGCCGGGTCAGGCCGACCACGTGCAGGCCCTGCGCCTTGTACCGGTCGTAGACCTGCTCGAGCCTCGGCACCTCCCGGCGGCAATGCGGGCACCACTCCTCCCAGAAGACCAGCAGGGTCGCGCCGCTCGCCTTCAGGGAGCCCTCGCCCTCGCCCTCACCCTGGTACCATTTTTCCACCTCCAAGGCGGCCGGCGCCGGTTTGCCGATCACCGCCACCTCGATGGCGAGGGGCCGGGCCTGGCGAGCGGCCCGGGTTCGGCTGTGGTTTTGGATCAGGTCGTCGAGCTTCTGCCGGGCGCCGTCGATGTCGCCGGCGGCGATCATCGTGTTGGCCTCGCTCAGCAGGGTCGTGGCCGTCTGCTCCTCCTCGGCCGTCGGTGCACCGCTCTGGGCAGTGAGCTGGGCGATCTGCGCCTCCAGGCGCGCGATACGCTGATTCAGTCTCTGCTCCAGTTGCTGGAGCCGTTGGGAAAAGCTCTGCTCCAGGGCGGCGATGCGCGCATCGTCCGGGGACGCCGCCTGTTGTCCGCGGGCGTTGGGCACGGCCACCAGGGTCGTGAGGGCGACCGTCAGGGTGATTGTCAGGAGCCACAGGGTGCGGGGGCTAGGCATGGATCGATCTCCGAGATGATGAGTTCTGGACCGGTGGGTCTGTCGCCCGCGCGCTACGCGCATTTCCCACCAGGGATCGTTGCGCGGGCGTAGCAGAGTCATGGTGATGCGGGCGAGGCTAGGTGTTGCGCCGGCTTATCGGCCAATGGCGGCCCGAGATCGCCGCCGTCGCATCCGCTGCGATCTCCCGGACATCCGCGAACGGGTCGTCGAGCAGGTCACGCACCCGTTCCAGGTGGGCGTCCGTGCCGGTCAACCCCACCGCGTAGGCGGCGTCGCCGCGGATCGTGGCGCTGGCGTCGCGCAACAGTGGCGCGACCGCGTCCGCGATCGTCGCTACGCCTTCAGGGTCGATCTCCGCGAGCGCCTCGACCAGGGCCACCGCCCCCATGCGCACCCGGAGTCGCTCGTCCTGGAGCAGGTCGGCGACCATCGGAAAGAGGGTGCGGTCGTGTTTGAACATGATGACGATGTTCTCCAACAACCCGTCTTCCATGTAGTCCGCGACCATGCCGCTGAGCGCCTGGGGGTTCTGCTCGTCTGACATCCAGTTCTCGTTGTCTTTTCCCGAGCCAAACTGCCATATTATTTTCCATGCTACGGCATGAATGGGAGTTCCCCAAGCACGCCTTCAGGGAGATTGCGCGATGAAAATCGGTGACATCTTGCTGCGTAAACGGCAGCGAGCCCCGGATATGCAGCGGGTGTTGACCGTCCAGGAGAACGAATCGATTGCCACCGCGGTAGAGAAGATGGGGGCGAACGGGGTCGGCGCGCTCATGGTGACGGACGAGCATGGCAACATTGTTGGGATCTTCACCGAGCGCGATGTGGTGAAGACGCTCCACGAGCTGGGGTGCAGGGGGGTACACGACTCTCCGCTGTCGGCCCACATGACACGCGAGGTCGTTTACGCCCACCCGGAAGAGGACATGTTCAGCGCCCTCGAGAAGATGGAGAGCCGACGTTTCCGCCACCTCCCGGTCCTCGACCCGGCGACCAAGAATGTCGTCGGGGTGATCTCGATGCGCGACCTCTCTGCTGCGGAGCTGGATCAGGTGAAGTTCGAGCGCGACGCCATGGAAGAGATGTTGATGGCGCCCGGGGTCTCGGCCTACGTGCCGCCGGAGAAGTAGCGGCGGCGCATCCGGCGATGGGGGCAAGACGCCGAGCGTGCGGCTAGTGCGGCGTTGTTCGGCTTGGTGATGGGCTCGCGAGGCGCGGGGATGGGCGACAGCAACACGCCGGGCCGAGGTCTGCCGCTGCTGCTCGGTGTCGCCGGTCTGGTGGTGATCGTCGCGGGGATCCGGGCCGCGGCGCCGATCGTCGTGCCGTTCCTCCTGGCGAGCTTCATCGCGGTGGTCTGCTCGCCGCCCGTGTTCTGGTTGCAGCGCAAGGGTGCGCCTGCGTCCCTGGCCGTGTTCGCGGTGATCGTCGGCGTCATGGTGGCCGGTCTCGGCCTCGGCGCCTTGATCGGCACGTCGCTGCGTGACTTCCCCGCCGCCGTCCCCGGCTATCAGGCGCGTCTCAACGAGGAGGTGATGCTGTTGCGTGGCTGGCTCGCCGGGGTGGGCGTCACCGTGCCCGATGAGCTGGTAACCGGTTACCTGAATCCCGGCCAGGCGATGGAGCTGGTCGCCGGCCTCCTGGCGGGCCTGGGCGGGGTGCTGGGCAACGCCTTCCTGATCCTGCTCACGGTCGTCTTCATGTTGTTCGAGGCCTTGCTCCTGCCGGACAAGCTCCGCCGGATGCTGCGTGACCCGGAGACCTCGCTGCGACGCTTCGCGGCGATCACCGACGGGGTGAAGAGATACCTGGGGATCAAGACCGTGGTCAGCCTCGCCACGGGCATGGTGATTGCCGTGTGGCTGGCGGTGCTCGGCGTCGACTATCCCCTGCTGTGGGGGCTGCTGGCCTTCCTGTTCAACTACGTGCCCAACATCGGTTCGTTCATCGCCGCCGTGCCGGCGGTCCTGCTGGCGGGCATCCAGCTCGGCATCGTCCCGGCATTGCTCGCCATCGCCGGGTACGGGGTGGTCAACGTGGTGGTGGGCAACGTGGTGGAGCCGCGCTTCATGGGGCGCGGCGTCGGCCTCTCCACCCTGGTGGTCTTTCTCTCCCTGGTCTTCTGGGGATGGGTGCTGGGACCGGTGGGCATGCTGCTCTCCGTGCCCTTGACCATGGTGGCGAAGATCGTCCTGGAGAGTCAGGAGTCGACGCGGCCGATCGCCGTCTTGCTCGGCGCCGAGGTCTTCGTGCCAGCGATTCCGGAGGAGGATGGGGAGAAATCCCTTGACGAAATCCGAGGGTGACGGTGGTATTTCGCCAGCGCCATCCGCAGGGCGGCTGATATCGCGCAGCAAACGGCGCGATCGACGCTCGGTCCTGGCATGCGTCGCAGGGCCTGCGGCACGCGCGGCGGACGGCGGGTAGTGGATGATGGCGGCGCGGTATCTGGGAGTAGCTATGGCGCGAGAGAATATGGTCACGATCGAGGGCAACGAGGCGGCGGCCTCGGTGGCCCACCGGCTGAACGAGGTGATCGCCATCTACCCGATCACCCCCTCCTCCACCATGGGGGAGCTAGCGGACGAGTGGTCGGTCCAGGGCCGGCGCAACATCTGGGGCACGGTGCCGTCGGTCACCGAGATGCAGTCCGAGGGCGGCGCCGCCGGTGCGGTCCATGGGGCACTGCAGGCGGGGGCCTTGACGACGACCTTCACGGCGTCCCAGGGGCTGCTGTTGATGATCCCTAACATGTACAAGATCGCCGGCGAGCTCACGTCGTATTGCATGCACGTGTCGGCGCGGACCGTCGCCACCCATGCCCTGTCGATCTTCGGCGACCACTCGGACGTGATGGCCGTGCGCCAGACCGGTTTCGCGTTGCTCGCGGCCGGGTCGGTGCAGGAGGCCCACGACATGGCGTGCATCGCCCAGGCCGCCTCGCTGGAGTGCCGCGTCCCGTTCCTGCACTTCTTCGATGGCTTCCGCACCTCCCACGAGGTGGCGAAGATCGAGTCGTTGTCCGACGACGACCTGCGGGCGATGGTCGGTGACGAGCTGGTCGCCGCCCACCGGGAGCGGGCATTGACGCCCGACCGACCGGTGCTGCGTGGCTCGGCACAGAATCCGGACGTCTTCTTCCAGGCGCGCGAGGCGTGCAACCTGTACTACGAGGCGTGCCCGACCATCGTCCACGAGGTGATGGAGCGGTTCGCGGAGCGTACCGGCCGCCGCTACCGGTTGGTCGATTACCATGGCCACCCGGAGGCGGAGCGGGTGGTGGTCGTCATGGGCTCCGCGGCGCAGACCGCGGTGGAGACGGTCGATTACCTGGTGGAGCAGGGCGAGCGCGTCGGCGTCGTCACCGTGCGCCTGTTCCGGCCGTTCTCGCCCGCGCACCTCTTTGCCGCGCTGCCGGCGACCGTGCGCGGTATCGCGGTCCTCGACCGGACCAAGGAGCCGGGTAGCCCCGGTGAGCCTTTGTACATGGACGTGGTCACGGCGCTGCACGAGGCGCGGATCGCGGGACGCCTGCCGTTCCCGCAGGAGCCGCGCGTGATCGGCGGTCGCTACGGCCTGTCGAGCAAGGAGTTCACGCCGGCAATGGTCAAGGCGGTGCTCGACGAGCTGACCGATGATGCGCCGAAGAACCACTTCACCGTGGGCATCGTCGACGATGTCAGCCACACCTCGCTGGCGGTGGACGATACCTTCGACATCGAGCCCCCGGACGTGGTGCGTGCCGTGTTCTTCGGCCTCGGAGCCGACGGCACGGTGGGCGCGAACAAGAACTCGATCAAGATCATCGGCGAGGAGACGGACCACTTCGTCCAGGGCTACTTCGTCTACGACTCGAAGAAGTCCGGGGCGAGCACCATCTCCCACCTGCGCTTCGGTCCGCGGCCGATTCGCTCGGCCTACCTCATCCGCCGGGCGAGCTTCGTGGCGGCGTCACAGTTCGTCTTTCTCGACAAGTACGACGTCCTGGAGTCCGCCGCCCCGGGTGCCACCTTTCTCCTCAATGCCCCCTATGGGGCCGACGAGGTGTGGGACCATCTGCCGCGCGAGGTGCAGGACGAGATCATCGACAAGCAGATCCAGTTCTACGTGATCGACGCCCACGGCGTGGCTCGGGACCTGGGCCTCGGCGGTCGCACCAACACCCTCATGCAGGCGTGCTTCTTCGCCCTCTCCGGGGTGCTCCCCAAGGCCGAGGCGATCGCCAAGATCAAGGAGTCGATCAAGAAGACCTACGGCAAGAAAGGCGACGAGGTGGTACGCCGCAACTTCGCCGCGGTGGACGCCGCCCTGGAGCACCTCCACCAGGTGGCGATCCCGGCCGCGGCGACCGCCACCCGCACCCGGCCACCGATCGTCGCGGTCGCGGCGCCGGATTTCGTGCAGAAGGTGACCGCCGTGATCCTGGCCGGGAAGGGCGACCTGTTGCCGGTCTCCGCGTTCCCGGTGGACGGCACGTGGCCGATGGGCACCTGCCAGTGGGAGAAGCGCTCCATCGCCCTGGAGATCCCGGTCTGGGAGCCGGAGCTGTGTATCCAGTGCGCCAAGTGCGCGATGGTCTGCCCGCATGCGGCGATCCGCGTCAAGCTCTACCCGGCGCAGGCGCTGGCCGGCGGGCCGGGCGACTTCCTGGCCATGGACTACAAGTCCAAGGGGGCCCTGGCCGGCCACAAGTACACCATCCAGGTCGCGCCGGATGACTGCACCGGCTGCAACCTCTGTGTCCAGGTCTGCCCGGCGAAGGACAAGGCAGCGCCGCGGCGCAAGGCGATCAACATGGTGCCGCAGCTTCCCGTCCTCGAACAGGAGCGTGCGCGCTACGACTTCTTCCTGAAGTTGCCGGAGATCGATCGCACGGCGATCGAGAAGTTCGACGTCAAGCACGTGCAGCTCCTGCAGCCGTTGTTCGAGTACTCCGGGGCGTGCGCCGGCTGCGGAGAGACGCCGTACGTGAAGTTGCTCACCCAGCTGTTTGGCGATCGTGCACTGATCGCCAATGCCACCGGTTGCTCCTCGATCTACGGCGGCAACCTGCCCACCACCCCATACACCACCAATTCGGACGGGCGGGGACCGGCCTGGTCCAACTCGCTGTTCGAGGACAACGCGGAGTTCGGGTTTGGTTTCCGGGTAGCGATCGATTCGCATCGGGAACACGCCCTGCTGCTCCTCAAGGGGCTGGCGGCGCAGATCGGTGCCACCCTGGTGGACGAGCTCGTCGGTGCCGACCAGGGCAGCGAGGCGGGGATCCGGGCGCAGCGGGAACGGATCGCCGCCCTGCGGCGCAAGCTGGCTGGCGTCGAGCGCCCGGAGGCGCGCCGGCTCGACACCCTGGCGGACTATCTGGTGGACAAGTCCGTATGGCTGGTGGGCGGCGACGGCTGGGCCTACGACATCGGCTATGGCGGCCTCGATCACGTCCTCTCCATGGAGCGCGATGTCAACGTCCTGGTCCTCGACACCGAGGTGTATTCCAATACCGGCGGCCAGGCCTCGAAGGCCACGCCCCTCGGCGCGGCCGCCAAGTTCGCCGCCGCGGGCAAGGCGATCTCGAAAAAGGACCTGGGGCTGATGGCCATGAGCTACGGCCACGTCTACGTCGCCTCGATCGCCTTCGGCGCCAAGGACAACCACACGGTGAAGGCGTTCGTCGAGGCGGAGGCCTACCCCGGCCCTTCCCTGATCATCGCGTACAGCCACTGCATCGCCCACGGCTACGACATGGCCTTCGGATGCGATCAGCAGGATCGCGCGGTGAAGAGCGGCATCTGGCCCCTGTACCGCTACGACCCGCGCCGTCTCGCGGCGGGTGAGCCGCCGCTGATCCTCGACGCCCCCGCGGGTAAGATTCCGGTGGCGGAGTACATGCGCAACGAGACGCGCTTCCGCATGGTGGAACGGCTCGACCCCGAGCGCTTTCAACGCCTGGCGGTCCAGGCCCAGCACGCCGCCGAGCGGCGCATCGCGGTCTACGACCACCTCGCCAAGCTACAGGTGCCGCGCAGCCGGGGGAACGCCGAGGGATAAACAGTTTTTCACCACAGAGGCACAGAGGACGCAGAGATCGAGAATGCTGGCCGCGGAGCGGCCATCCTTCCCTAGGCCCTAGTCCCTAACCCCTAGCCCCTCTTCGAGAACCCATGGACCTTTCTACCACCTATCTCGGATTCAACCTGCCCCATCCCGTCATGGGGGGCGCCGGGCCGATTGCCGATAGCTTCGATTCCGTGCGCCGTGTGGAGGACGCGGGGGCCGCGGCGATCGTCCTGCGCTCCCTTTTCGAGGAGCAGATCGCCAGCGAGGGGTTGAGCACCCATCGGGCCCTCGATGGGCACACCGACAGCTTCGCCGAGGCGCTCACTTATCTCCCCGATCCGGATGACTTCGTCCTCGGCCCGCAGGAGTACCTGGAGCACCTGCGCATGGTGAAGGAGGCGGTGGGGGTACCGGTGATCGCCTCGCTGAACGGCACCTCCGCCGGCGGGTGGCTCGATTACGGCCGGCAGATGGCGGAGGCCGGGGCGGACGCCCTGGAGCTCAACCTCTACGATGTGCCCATGGACGCCGAGCGGAGCGCGGCATCGATCGAGGACCAGGCGGCGGTGGTGGTGGCAGCGGTCAAGGACCTGGTCGCCTTGCCGGTGGCGGTGAAGCTCTCGCCCTTCTATACGTCGCCGGCCCATTTCGCCCAGCGCCTGGTGGCGGCCGGGGCGGATGGTCTGGTCCTGTTCAACCGGTATTTCGAGCCGGACATCGACGTGGAGGCCCTGGAGGTGATGCCGCGCCTGCAGCTGTCGAACCCGGCGGAGCTGCTCCTGCGCCTGCGCTGGCTGGCGATCCTCTCCGCTCGGGTGGAGACCTCGTTTGCCGTCACCGGCGGGGTTCACACCGGCGTCGACGCGATCAAGGCGGTGATGTGCGGGGCGGACGCCGTGCAGCTCGTCTCCCTCCTCCTGCTGCGCGGTCCGGAGGCCCTCGGCTACGTCCGCGACGAGATGGCGCGCTGGCTGGAGGAGCACGAGTACGATTCCCTGGCCCAGGCCCGTGGCTCGATGAACCTCGACCACTGCCCCGCGCCCCACCGCCTGGGCCGCGCCAACTACATGCACACCCTCCAGACCTGGGAGCCGGTGTAGGAGCGACCTTGGTCGCGAACCCTTGTTCCGGATCGGCCGCCGCGGGTGGCCCGATCAACCGTCACGCGTGAAGAGGGCGCGGTTGGCAGCCTGCAGGACCGGGTCCCAGACCGGCGCGAACGGGGGGGCGTAGGTGAGGTCGAGGCCCGCCACCTCATCGATGGTGAGGCCCGCGGTCACCGCCACGGCCACCACGTCGCACCGCTTGGCCACGGACGGGTCGCGTCCCGCGAGCTGGCCGCCGAGGAGGCGGCGGCTGGGGCCATCGAAGACCAGCTCGACGTACAGGGGGACGTGGCCCGGGTAGTAGTGCGCGCGGGAGGGAGCGGTGGCGGCCACCCGCTGCGCGGCAAATCCCGCCTCCGTCGCCTGCTCGGCGGTCAGACCGGTGCGTGCGATGGTGAGGTCGAAGACCTTGGTCACGGCGCTGCCGACGACGCCCGGGAAGCGCTCGTCGTCGCCGGCGAGGTTGGCGCCCGCCACCCGTCCTTGACGGTTGGCGGTGAGGGCCAGGGGGATGTACGCGGACCTGCCCGTGACGCGGTGCAGCGCCTCGGCGCAGTCGCCGGCGGCGAACACCTCCGGGGCGCTGGTGCGCTGGCGGTCGTCCACGGCGATGGCGCCACGCACCCCGAGGCGGATGCCCGCCGCCGCGGCGAGGTCGCTATTGGGCCTCACCCCGAGGGAGATGAGGCACAGGTCGCAGGGGACCTCCCCGCCGTCGGTCGCCACGGCCCGCACTCGACCGGCGGCTCCCACCAGCCCCGTCACCTCGGTGCCGAGGCGCAGGTCGACGCCGTGGGCAACCAGCGCCTCTTCCACCTGGCTGGAGATCTCCGCAGCGACGCCGCCCATGGTGGTCGCCTGCTTCTCGATCACCGTGATCTCCAGCCCGCGGCGCTGGAAGGCCTCGACCGCCTCCAGCCCGACGTAGCCGGCACCGATCACCACGGCCCGCCGTGCGCCCTGCGCGATCTGCTCGGCGATGGCCATGGCGTCGCCCAGGTTACGCATCAGGACCACGCCGGAGAGATCGGTCCCCTCCCACGGGGGGATGATGGGCGATGCGCCGGTGGCGAGGAGCAGGCGGTCGAAGGCAAGGGACTCGGCCACGCCGTCGGGACGCCGCGCCAGGACTCGCCTGCCCGGCAGGTCGACGGCGACGGCCTCCCAGCCCGTGCGGACGTCGATGTTGCGTTGCGCGCGGAAGGTCTCGGGGGTGACCACCACCAGGTCGTCCACGGTCGGGACGTCGCCGGCCAGGTAGTAGGGGATCCCACAGGCGGCGTAGGAGGTGAAGCGCCCGCGCTCCAGGACGGTGATGGTCCAGTCGGGGTGGCGCCGGCGGACCTGGCTTGCGGCGCTCATGCCGGCGGCATCGCCGCCAATGATGAGGATCTCCATGGGGCCTCCGATCGTGGGTGGGCGCGGGGAGGATACCCCACTGGTGGCGGAGGCAAGACCCTGGTCGCGGTACCCGCGCGGGCGCCCGAGCCGGTGCCCCGTACGCCGGTGACGGGTGTTACACCGCCCCGGCGGCGTGGAGCAGGGCGTAGATGCGCTCCGCCAGCTTCCGGTAGCCGGCGGCGTTGGGGTGGATCGGGTCGGCCTTCAGGGTGGGATCGCGCTCGATCTCGGCGAGGCTCTCACCGTCATACGGCAGCCGGAGCTGCCGGGCCAGATCGGCGTAGAGGTCCGGTGGGCGAAAGAGGAGGCCGAATTGCGGTACGCCGAGGAGCACGACGGCCGCCCCACGGCTGCGCGCCGTCTCCGCCATCGCCCGCAGGTTGTTGGCCATCTCGCTCGCGCTACGCCGCTGCAGGATGTCATTGCCGCCGTGGAGGAGGACGACCAGGGCGGGGTGGTGCTCATCGAGGAGGCGGGGTAGCCGTGCCACCCCGGCAGCGGTCACCTCGCCGGGGACCCCGCCGTTGATCACCGTGCGGCCGGTGAGCTCCGCGAGCACCGCGGGGTAGGGGGCGCCCGGGGCGGCGCCGTTGCCGTAGGTGAGGGAGTCCCCGAAGCACAGGATGGTGGCGTCCGGTGCCAGGGTCGGAATCTTTGCGCCGCCGTTCGAGCAACTGATGGCGAATACGACGATCGCTAGCCCGGTTACGAGATGGCGTCGCGCATAGCAGGCCCTCAGAGCACGGTGTAGTCGCGACAGTCGCGTCAACTCGTTTCTCCTTTTATCCCCTGTGTACCGTCGATATACCTCTCATCGAGCTCCGTTTGTAGAGGGTCAGCGCAGGTTCGCGGTGCGGTGCACGACAAGGCCGCCGCTACCGCTTCGTGGCATGGAACCACGGTGACGGGTGTAGCCACCGATCTTCGCAAGGCCGGTATCGATCGAGGCACGGGTGGATGGGTGGCGGCGAGCCATCGGTTGGCGGGGGGGTCGGTGCGGCCAGTGGCGATGGCCCGGACCATGGGTGCGCCGCCTTGTCGAGCGGATCTGGGAAGCATCCTCCTCCCCGGGCGACATCCGGAGGCTGTTAAATGGCAAAAAGAAGTGTTATTTTGTCAGGATAGTCTGTCGTCCTCAGGGCCACGGGGAGGGCTCCGTCGGCGGCAGGATCGCAGATCGTAGCCACGGAGGTGTTTATGGGGACCACCGAGACGTTCTACGAGGTGATGCGCCGGCAGGGGATCACGCGGCGGAGCTTTCTCAAGTTCTGCACGCTCACGGCGGCCACGTTGGGGCTCGACCCCACCTTTGCCGCGCAGATCGCCCACGCCCTGGAGACCCAGCCACGCACGCCGGTGATCTGGCTCCACGGCCTGGAGTGTACCTGCTGTACCGAGTCGTTCATCCGCTCCGGACACCCCCTGGCCAAGGACGCGGTGCTCTCCATGATCTCTCTGGACTACGACGACACCATCATGGCGGCCGCCGGCCATCAGGCGGAGGAGATCCTGGAGCAGACCATCGCCAAGTACGACGGCCGCTACATCCTCGCCTGCGAGGGCAACCCGCCGCTCAACGAGGATGGGATGTACTGCATCCAGGGCGGTCGACCCTACATCGAGAAGCTGCGCCGCATGGCCGCCCATTGCCAGGCGATCATCGCCTGGGGCTCGTGCGCGTCGTGGGGCTGCATCCAGGCGGCGCGGCCCAACCCGACCCAGGCGGTGCCGATCCACAAGGTGATCCACGACAAGCCGATTGTGAAGGTGCCGGGCTGCCCGCCGATCGCCGAGGTGATGACCGGCGTCATCACCTACCTGGTCACCTTCGGCAAGCTGCCGCAGCTCGATCGCCAGGGGCGGCCGGTGATGTTTTACGGCCAGCGCCTGCACGACAAGTGCTACCGCCGGCCCCACTTCGACGCCGGCCAGTACGTCGAACACTTCGACGACGAGGGGGCGCGCAAGGGGTATTGCCTGTACAAGGTCGGCTGCAAGGGGCCCACCACCTACAACGCGTGCTCGACCGTGGGCTGGAACGGCGGCATCTCCTGGCCGGTGGGCTCGGGCCACGGCTGCCTCGGCTGTGCGGAGGACGACTTCTGGGACAAGGGGTCGTTCTACGCGCCGGTCACCGAGCTGGACGTGACCGGCGGCGTCGAGGCGACGGCGGACAAGATCGGCAAGGGGCTTGCCACGGTGGTGGGTGGGGCGGTGGCGGTCCACGCGGCGGTCACCGCCGCGACGCGCCTGAAGAGCGGTCACGGAGGAGAGAGCGATGGCTAAGACGGTCACCCCCAACGGTTTCACCCTCGACAATAGCGGTCGCCGGGTGGTGGTCGACCCGATCTGCCGCATCGAGGGCCACCTGCGCATCGAGGTCAACCTCGACGACGACAACGTCATCGCCAACGCCGTCTCCACCGGCAACATGTGGCGCGGCATCGAGCTGATCCTCAAGGGTCGCGACCCGCGCGACGCCTGGGCCTTCACTCAGCGCATCTGCGGGGTGTGCACCGGGGTCCACGCCATCACCTCGGTCAGGACGGTGGAGGATGCCCTGGGGATCGAGATCCCGGAGAACGCCAACTCGATCCGCAACCTGATGATGCTGGCCCAGTACACTCAGGACCACCTGGTGCACTTCTACCACCTCCACGCCCTCGACTGGGTGGATGTGGTGAGCGCCCTGTCCGCCGACCCGAAGGCGACCTCGGAGCTCGCCCAATCGATCTCGTCGTGGCCCAAGTCGTCGCCGGGCTACTTCCGCGATGTGCAGGATCGAGTGAAGCGCTTCGTCGAGTCCGGGCAGCTCGGTCCCTTCCAGAACGCCTACTGGGGCAATCCCGCCTACAAGCTGCCGCCGGTGGCGAACCTGATGGCCGTGGCCCACTACCTGGAGGCCCTCGATTTCCAGAAGGAGATCGTCAAGATCCACACCGTCTTCGGCGGCCGCAACCCGCACCCCAACTGGCTGGTGGGCGGCGTGCCGTGCCCGATCAACGTGGACGAGGTGGGCGCGGTGGGTGCGGTCAACATGGAGCGGCTCAACCTGGTCTCGTCGATCATCGACCAGGCGATCGAGTTCGTGGACAACGTCTACATCCCGGACCTGCTGGCGATCGCCTCGTTCTACAAGGGGTGGCTCCACGGCGGCGGCCTGTCGTCCAAGAACCTCCTCGCCTACGGCGAGTTCCCGGAGCGCGCCAACGACTGGTCGTGGCAGAACCTCCACCTGCCGTCCGGTGCCATCGTCGACGGCGACCTGAGCAACGTCCACGACGTGGACATCAAGGACCCGGAGCAGGTCCAGGAGTTTGCCACCCACTCGTGGTACCGCTATCCGGATGAGAGCCAGGGGCTGCATCCGTGGGACGGCATCACCGAGCCCAACTTCGCGCTCGGTCCCAACACCAAGGGGACCAAGACCGCCATCGAGTCCCTGGACGAGGGGGGCAAGTACTCGTGGCTGAAGGCGCCGCGCTGGCGCGGCCACGCCATGGAGGTCGGCCCCCTGGCGCGCTATGTGGTCGCCTACGCCCGCGGCCACGAGGAGATCAAGGCGCAGGTGGACGGCGTCCTGCGCCACCTCGATATCCCGATCACGGCGCTCTTCTCCACCCTCGGCCGCACCGCGGCCCGGGGGCTGGAGTGCTCGTTCGCGGCCCACAAGATGCGCCACTTCTTCGACAAGCTGATCGCCACCATCGCCGCTGGCGACTCCAACACGGCGAACATGGAGCTATGGGAGCCCGAGACGTGGCCCAAGTCGGCGAAGGGCGCCGGGGCCGCCGAGGCGCCGCGCGGCGCCCTGGGCCACTGGGTGCACATCGCAGACGGCAAGATCGCCAACTACCAGGCCGTGGTGCCCACCACCTGGAACGCCTCGCCGCGCGACCCGGCCGGCAACATCGGCGCCTACGAGGCGGCGCTCCTCGGCACCCCTCTGGCGGTCGCCGACCAGCCCCTGGAGATCCTGCGTACCGTCCACAGCTTCGACCCGTGCCTCGCCTGCGCCTCCCACATCCTGTCGCCGGACGGCCAGGAGCTGGCGGTGGTGAAGGTGAGGTGAGGGAGGAGCTTTCAGCGATCAGCGATCAGCGGTCAGCGGTCAGCGGTCCGCTCATGGAATAGAACAAATTCAAAAAGATCGGCTGAAAGCTGAGGGCTGACAGCTGATAGCGTTCCCGAAGGGAAACACCATGGCCTCGGCAGCGGCAGCAAAATTCCGTCACGATCCCGACAATCTCCGGCCGATCTACGTCTTCGAGGCGCCGGTGCGGCTCTGGCACTGGGTGGCGGCCGTGTGCATCGGCGTCTTGGCGGTCACCGGATACCTGATCGCCAATCCGCTCCCCACGGTGGGTGGGGAGGCGAGCGAGCACTTCCTGATGGGGCGGATCCGCCTCATTCACTTCATCGCCGCCTACGTCTTCGCGATCGGCTACGCGGGGCGGCTCTACTGGGCCCTGGTGGGCAACTACCCGTCCCGCCAGATCTTCATCGTCCCCATCTGGGAGGGGAGGTGGTGGCGCGAGCTATTTTACGAGATCCGCTTCTACCTCTTCCTGGAGCGGCACATGCACAAGAGCCCGGCGCATGACCCCCTGGCCCAGCTTGCCATGTTCCTCTTCGCCACGATCGGTTACCTGTTCATGATCTGCACCGGCTTCGCCATGTACGCCGAGGGACTGGGCCGCGGCTCCTGGGCCGACAAGGCGTTCGGCTGGGTGGTGCCGCTGATCGGCGACAGCGAGCGGGTCCACAACCTGCACAACCTGGGGATGTGGTTGATCCTCTGCTTTGTGATCGTCCACATCTACATGGCGGTGCGCGCCGACATCGTCTCCCGCCAGAGCAGCACCTCGACCATCATCAGCGGCTATCGGATGCAGAAGGACGACCTGGAGTGACGTGGGACGCGAGCGCGAGGCAGTCACGGCTCCCCCTCCCCCCGGGAGGGGGGCGGGGGGAGGGCGTTAAGATCAGTCGCTCGGCCCGGAGCGCTACCCGGCAGTTGCTAATTCCACGCGCCCCCGCCCCAGCCCTCCCCCGGAGGGGGAGGGAGTCAGCGCTCTCTGTTGGCCGTGTAGTTTCCGTCGAGCACCAACCCTCCTGGTAACAGGGCTCGCTGATGATGGACACACAGACCCTCATCCTCGGCATCGGCAATCCGCTGTGGGCCGACGAAGGGTTCGGGGTGCGGGCAGTGGAGGCGCTGCACGCCGCCTACCGCTTTCCGCCGCAGGTGCACCTCATGGACGGTGGCACCCAGGGGCTCTTCCTCCTGCCCTTCGTCCAGGCGGCGCGCCACCTCCTGATCCTGGACGCGGTCGACTACGGGCTGGTGCCCGGTGAGCTGCGGGTGATCCGCGGCGATGCGGTGCCGAGCTACATGGGGGCGAAGAAGGTGAGCATGCACCAGACCGGGTTCCAGGAGGTCCTCGCCTCCGCAGCGCTCCTCGGGGGCGTTCCGGCGCAGATGACCCTGATCGGGGTCCAGCCGGAGGAGCTCGACGACTACGGCGGGTCCCTGCGGCCGGTGGTCCGGGCGCGGATTCCCGAGGTCGTCGCCCTGGTCGTGGCGGAGCTGCGGAGCTGGGGTGTGGTGGTCGAGGAGCGCCACACGCCGCCGGTCGAGCCGATTTCGCCGCCGGAGATGGGGATTGCGCCCTATGAGGCCGGCCGGCCCGTCGGGCGGACGGCCTCATGATCACCGTAGGCCGGCAGGCCCGGGGAGTGTCGTGACGGCCGGTCTCCCCCCTGGCACGGTGCACGACGTGCTGGTCTGGCTCGGCGACGCCCTGCGCGGCCGCACGCCCGGCGCGCCGGCGCAGGGCCTCGACGTAGGGCATCTCGCCGCGGCGGAGCGGTCTGCGTTGGCGGAGGTCCTCGGCGAGGGAGAGGTGGTGGTGCACGACACGGCCGTCGGAGTGATCCGCGAGACGCGTCTTCCCGGGGTGTGGTGCCACCTGGATGGCGACGGCATGCACCTGCGTCTGGAGGTGGGGGAGCGGCCCACATTGTCCAAGAAGGAGACTGACTCACCCGCGCCGGCACTGTCCTTCGCCACGCCTCCCGAGGACCTGATGAACGGCCCGGCGGTACTGGCGGAGATCGCGCAGCAACAGGCCGCCTACCGGCCGGGTGGGGAGGCCCACGCGGTCAACCTCTCGCGCCTGCCCCTAACCCCGGGCGATCAGGACTTCCTCGGCGAGCGGCTCGGCGAGGGCGACGTGACGATCCAGGTGCGGGGCTATGGCGAGACGCGCATCACCGCCGCCAGGCTCCCCAACGTCTGGCGGGTGCGCCACTACAATGCCAGCGCGCAGCTCCTCCTCGACACCGTGGAGGTGAGCGACTTCCCCTCCGTGGCCCGCGCCACCCCCGAGGACCTTGCCGATGCGGCGGTGCGGCTGAGCGAGCTACTTGGCGGCACGTGACTGTTCCCGAGAGCGGAGCGCTGATTCTCTTTGGGGTCTCTCGCAAAGACGCCGAGTCGCAAAGGTCATTTTCCAAATCTTTGCGTTTTTGCCCCTTGGCGAGAGACTTTGGTCGTACAGTTTCTCTCGGCGTTGTTGGTTTTCGCAGAGGCGGGATGCGAAAGTCGGGTCATGCACGAGATGTCCCTGGCGCAGGGGGTGGTGCGGATCCTCGAGGAGCAGGCGGTGGCACAGCGGTTCACGATTGTGAAGACCGTGTGGCTGGAGCTCGGTGCCCTCTCCCATGTGGAGCCGGAGGCCCTCGCCTTCTGCTTCGAGGTCGTGGCGCGTGACACCGTGGCGTCCGAGGCGCGCTTGGAGATCCTTCGCACCCCGGGCCAGGGGTGGTGCATGGCTTGCTCACAGGCGATCCCGGTGGCAACAAGGCTCGACCCGTGTCCCCATTGCGGCGGCTACCAGATCCAGGTGACCGCGGGCGACGAGATGCGGGTCAAAGAGCTGGAGGTCGAGTGATGTGTACGACGTGTGGATGCGGCAATCCTGACGGCCCGCCCGGGGGTCATCACCATGGCGATGAGGGCCATGATCATGCGCACGACCACGACCACGGCCACGCCCATGACCACGAGGCCGAGACGCGGCGCATCGCCGTGGAGCAGGCGATCCTGGCGAAGAACGACGCCTACGCCGCGGCCAACCGCGCGCTGCTGGCGGAGCGCGCCGGCCTCGCCCTCAACCTGGTCTCCAGCCCCGGCTCCGGCAAGACCACGTTGCTGGTGCGCACCATCGCGGCGCTGGGCGACGATCTCGCCATCGCGGTGATCGAGGGGGACCAGCAGACCAGCCAGGATGCCGACCGCATCCGCGCCACGGGTGTGCCTGCCGTGCAGATCAACACCGGCAAGGGTTGTCACCTCGACGCCCACATGGTCGGACATGCTATGGAACAGCTCTTCGTGGAGGCAGCGACGGGCACGGATCTGCCCGGATCTTCGGGCCGTGTCCTCGGCCGTGCTCCTCAACGTACTACCGGTACGCCTGCGTCGCCCGGCCTGCGGGCCAGCCCGAATCTCCCGGCACCTACGCGCCCGCCTCCCCCTGGGCGGAGCGGGGCGGTGCCGCTGGAAAACGGAATTTTGTTCATCGAAAACGTCGGCAATCTGGTCTGCCCGGCGCCGTTCGACCTCGGCGAGGCCCATAAGGTGGTGATCCTGTCGGTCACCGAGGGGGAGGACAAACCCCTCAAGTATCCCGATATGTTTGCCGCCGCCGACCTCATGGTGATCAACAAGGTCGATCTCCTGCCGTACGTGGAATTCGATGTGGCGCGCTGCGTCGAGTACGCGCGCCGCTGCAACCACGCCATCGAGGTCCTGCAGCTCTCCGCCACCACCGGCGCGGGCATGGACGGCTGGCTCGCGTGGCTCGATCGGGAGCGCCGCGCCTTGCTGGCCGAGCGCAAGGCGGCCTTGCAGGCAAAGCTCTCCGCCCTCGATGCCGAGCTGGGTTGACGACCGATTTTCACCACAGAGGCACAGAGATCACAGAGGGCAACCGAAGCGAGCGAAGAATCGTGCTAACCGCTGTCCCGAACCCGATTGCTGGGCCGAGTTGGGGGAACCACAGGTGAACACAGATAGACGCAGATGATCGGGAGATATGCTCAGCGCGAACTGTGTCCATCTGTGTCCATCTGTGGTTCCTAACCCGGTTTCACCACTTCGTCCGGGAGTCAGCGAGCCCGGGCTAGGAACGACTCGGCTCTCTGTGTCCTCTGTGCCTCTGTGGTGAGAACCCCCGGCTGGGATCAATCGCGGCTGAACAGGGTCTCCTCCGGGTCGCGCCAGTGGCCGTGGATGCGGATGCGGGTGAGGTGTTTCACCAGGGTCCCGACCGGGTGCAGGAGGGGTAGCTCGCCGAGCTTGGCGCCGGCGGCGAGGACCACGCTGGCATCGATCGCGCCCGTGGCCAGGTCGCTCCGGCTGCCCGGTTCGATCGCCATCTCCGGCAGGCCGCTGGCCACGCGGCCGCCGGTGATGGTGGCGACCGTGCCGGCCAGGTCGAAGGCGATCTCCGCGTCGGCCGCGGCCAGGGGGGTGAGGTCCTCGATGGCGAGGAAGCGACACAGCTTGCGGGCCAGGCTGAGCCCGCGGAGATCGGCGTCCACCATGTGCAGCCGGCCGTCGACCGCCCAGCCGGACTCGGCATCCCGGTGGAGGGTGAGCTCCACGGTGGCGGTCCCGCGGCTGAGCTGTTCGCCTGCGGGCAGGAGCGGCGCGAGGGCGGCGAGGGGAATCGCCGTTGCCGTTACCGTGGCGCCGGCGAACCCCGTCTCGATTGCACCGTCGGAGGCGTCCATCTCGACCGACAACGGGGCGCCCAGGAGACGGCCCGCCAGGCCGTCGACGTTCAGGCTGGAGTCCCCAGACTCAAGGTCGGCGGCGACCGCCTGGGCGATCGGCACATCGCGGTAGGCGATGCGCCACCCGTTCAGGTGGAGCACCCCGCGGTGCGGCGTGGTCACCGCCCCAACCATCGTCACCGGCAGGGTGATGTGGCGCCCTGCCGGTCCCGGCCGGAGGGTGACCCCGAGGATCGCCAACCGTGCCGCGACCGGGCCGTTCCAGGCGGACCTCTGTACATCGACCGTGACCCGCCCGAACGTGGCGATGGCCTCTCCGGCACCATCCCGCACCGTCACCCCGCGCAGGTCGATGGACGCGAGGCCGTGCAGGCCAACATGGTCGACCGTGATCTCCCCGGGCCAGAATGCCGCTGCCTGTCGCTGGACCTGCCAGCGCACCAGGGCGGGTGCGAGGCCCCACACGGCGGCAGCCGCGGCGGCCACCAGGGCCGGCCAGAGCCAGTATCGCGGAAACGATCGGGGTAGGTGCGGAGCCATGCGGGTGGTAGCCGGGGGAGCTGCCATGGCGGCCTCCACGTCTGGCGAGCCCGTGGCCGTCCGGCAGGGTCGCCTCGCTATTAGAGCCGCGGGGCGCGGTGGCGGCGCGGTATAATGCTGAAGGATGCGGTTGCCGATGGATTATCAATTAGTTACCCATCGTTAGGGCCGCGTGCAGGGCCGCGGGGTCCACGTACCGCGGGCAACGGTGCCCGAGCCATGGCTCCAAACTCCTACGTGGTTCTCGAGAAGTCCGGCTTGCGGCGCCTCGTGACGGCGCTCCGCGAGGGGGGACGTTCCGTGGTCGGGCCGCGTCTCCGCGACGGTGCCATCATCTACGACGCCATCGAGTCGCTCGACGACCTGCCAATCGGGTGGACCGACGAGCAGGGGCCCGGGAGCTATCGCCTCCGTCGCCGCGACGATCAGGCGTGTTTCGGCTACGTGGTGGGGCCGCACTCATGGAGGCGATTCCTCCACCCGCCGCGGGTCACCCTGTTCCGCCTGGAGCGGACCGACGACGGATTTACCACCCGGGTGCCCGTGCCCGAGGGGCCCTACGCCTTCCTCGGGGTGCGCCCGTGCGAGCTGGCGGCGATCGCCGTCCAGGACCGGGTCTTCCTCCAGGGGCCATTCGTCGATGCCGGCTATGCGGCTCGACGCGAAGGCCTGTTCGTGGTGGCGGTCGATTGCGCCCAGGCCGGGGCGACCTGCTTCTGCGCCTCGATGGAGACCGGGCCGCGGGCCCGGGAGGGATTCGATCTGGCCCTCACCGAGGTGATCGACGGGGAGTCGCACCACTTCGTGGTGGAGGTGGGCAGCGAGGCCGGACAGGCGGCCATGGCTGAGGTTCCCCACCGCCCGGCGAGCGAGGCGGAGGTGGCGGCGGCCATGGCGATCTCCAGCGCCACCACTGCGGCCATGGGCAGGCAGCTCGACACCGATGGCCTCAAAGAGTCCCTCTACGACAGCGTCGACCATCCGCACTGGGACGACGTCGCCGGCCGCTGCCTGGCGTGCACCAATTGCACCATGGTGTGCCCGACCTGCTTCTGTACCACGGTGCAGGAGGTCTCGGATCTCGACGGTCGGTGCGGATCGCGGGTGCGGCTGTGGGACTCGTGCTTCACCACCGAGTTTAGCTACATCCACGGCGGTCCCGTGCGCTCCTCGGTCAAGGCGCGCTACCGCCAGTGGCTGACCCACAAGCTGGCCACGTGGATCGACCAGTTCGGTACCAGTGGCTGCGTCGGATGCGGCCGCTGCATCACCTGGTGTCCGGTCGGCATCGACCTGACGGCGGAGGTACGGGCCCTGCGCCAAACCGCCGCCGTGCCGGCCCATGAAGGGAGTTAGTCATGGAGACCCTGCAACCGATCCTCGCCGAGCACCCGTTCTTCGCCGGCCTCGAGCCCGCCTACCTGGAGCTCCTCGTGGGGTGCGCGAAGAACGTCCGGTTCGACGCCGACGCCTACCTGTTTCGCGAGGGTGACGAGGCCAACGACTTCTACGTCATCCGTCATGGGCGGGTGGCGGTGGAGGTGGAGGCCGGACACAAACCATCGGTGGTCGCCACCCTGGAGCCGGGTTGGATCCTCGGCCTGTCGTGGCTGATCCCCCCCTATCTGCGCAAGGTGAGCGCCCGGGCCGTGACCCTCACCCGGGCGATCAGCCTCGATGGCGCCTGTCTGCGGCGCAAGTGCGAGGCGGATCACAACCTCGGCTACGAGCTGTTGAAGCGGCTGTCCCACGAGATGGAAGAGCGCCTCCTCGGTGCCTGGCTACGGGTGGCGGACGTCTATGGAAACCCCAAGCGCTGACATCCCGGCCATGGCCGGGGTCGTGGGCGAGGCGATGGTGCCGGTGCCGTACCGCGTCGTGCATCGTCGGCGCGAGACCGCGGACGTGGTCACCCTGGAGCTGGAGCGGGCCGACGGGGGGGCGCCCCTCACCTTCGCTCCGGGCCAGTTCACCATGCTCTACCTGCCCGGGGTCGGAGAGGTGCCGATCTCGATCAGCGGCGATCCCCACAAGCCGCGCCTCATCCACACCATCCGCGATGTGGGTGCCGTCAGCCGGGCCTTGACCCTGCTGCGTGTCGGGGAGGCGGTCGGGGTGCGCGGCCCGTTCGGCACCCCGTGGCCGGTGGCGGCGGCCCAGGGGTACGACGTGGTGGTAGTCGCCGGGGGGCTCGGCCTGGCGCCGGTGCGTCCCATCGTCTACCACGTGCTCCACCACCGCCACGCCTACGGTCACGTCAACCTGCTGTGCGGCAGCCGCCGCCTGGAGGAGCTGCTCTTCCGCCAGGAGCTGGAGAGATGGCGGGCACGGCTGGACATGGACGTGCGGGTGACGGTCGACCGCGCGGACCTGACCTGGCGCGGGCCGGTCGGGGTGGTGACCAAGCTGATCGACAAGGCGACCTTCGCGCCGGACCAGACCGCGGCCTTCGTGTGTGGCCCGGAGGTGATGATGCGCTTCACCGCCCGTGAGCTGGTGGCCGCGGGCGTGGCCCGGGAGCACATCTACCTCTCCATGGAGCGCAACATGAAGTGCGCCATCGGTCTCTGCGGCCATTGCCAACTCGGCCCGATCTTCGTCTGCAAGGACGGCCCGGTCTTCTCCCTGGCGGCGATCGAACGATGGATAAAGCGGCGGGAGATCTAGCGACCATGCGCACGGCGAGATACGACCAGACGATCAGGTGCCACGTGGAAAGTACCCCTGAGGAATGCAGGAAGGCAGGAAGGGCGGTTTCACTTCGACGTTGCCTAGCTACGCTTCCTGCCTTCCTGCCTTCCTTAGAGGAAGTTCTGTGGCATCGGCACAGCGAGTTTGGCGCTACCGTCAGGGGACCCTATGGCGACGCGTAAACCCAAGCTCGCGGTGTGGAAGTTCTCGTCGTGCGACGGGTGTCAGCTCTCGCTCCTGGACTGCGAGGACGAGCTGCTCGCCGTGGTCGGGCAGGTGGAGGTGGCGCACTTTCTCGAGGCGTCGCGGGCCACGGTCAAGGGGCCGTACGACCTCTCCCTGGTGGAGGGATCGATCACCACCCCGGACGAGGCGGAGCGCATCTGTCAGGTGCGCAAGCGCTCCAAGCGGCTGGTGACCATCGGCGCCTGCGCCACCGCCGGCGGCATCCAGGCCCTGCGCAACTTCGCCGACATCGACGATTTCATCACCGCGGTCTACGCGCGGCCCGAATACGTCGAGACCCTGGCGACCTCCACCCCCATCGCCGAGCACGTCGTGGTCGACTTCGAGCTGCGCGGCTGCCCCATCGACAAGCGCCAGCTCCTGGAAGTGATCGCCGCCTTCCTCCACGGCCGTAACCCGCAGATCGAGCACGGCTCGGTGTGCATCGAGTGCAAGCGCCGCGGCACCGTGTGCGTGATGGTGGCCCACGGTCAGCCATGCCTTGGCCCGGTGACCCATGCGGGCTGCAACGCCCTCTGCCCCTCGTATGATCGCGCCTGTTTCGGCTGCTTCGGTCCCCAGGAAACCCCCAACACCGCATCCCTCAATCGCCGTTGCGCCGAGCTGGGGACCACGGACCTCGACCTGCGGCGCGTCTACGCCACCTTCAACGCCCACGCCGCCCCGTTTGAGAAAGTGAGCCGTCAACGTGAAGACGCGGACGATTAAGGTCGATCAGCTCGCCCGGGTCGAGGGCGAGGGGGCGCTCCACGTCCGCATCCGCAACGAGCGGGTGGAGGAGGTGCAGCTGCGCATCTTCGAGCCGCCGCGCTTCTTCGAGGCCCTGCTGCGCGGCCGTCGCTTCAGCGAGGCGCCGGATATCACCGCGCGCATCTGTGGCATCTGCCCGGTGGCCTACCAGATGAGCGCCGTGCATGCGATGGAGCGCATCCTCGGCGTGGAGCTGGATGCGCCGCTGCGTGACCTGCGGCGGGTGCTGTATTGCGGCGAGTGGATCGAGAGCCACGGCCTGCACGTCTACATGCTCCATGCCCCGGACTTCCTCGGTTACGAGAGCGCCATCCACATGGCCGCGGATCACGGCGAGACGGTGCGCATGGCCCTCGCCCTGAAGAAGGTCGGCAACGAGGTCGTCGCCCTGTTCGGCGGCCGCGAGATCCACCCCATCAACGTCTGCGTCGGTGGCTTCTACCGCCTGCCTAGCCGAGCGGAAGTGGCACCCCTGGTGGAACGCCTGCGTTGGGCGCGCCAGGCGGCACGCGACACCGTACTGTGGGCCGGCTCCCTGCCCATGCCCGAGCTGCACGGCGACTACGAGTACGTCGCCCTGCGCCATCCCCACGAGTACCCGATGAACGAGGGCCGCATCGTCTCCAGCCGCGGCCTGGACATCGCCGCGGACGAGTTCGAGGAGTATTTCGAGGAGATCCACATCCCCCACAGCAACGCCCTGCACTGCGCCCTGAAGGGGCGCGGCGCCTACCTGGTCGGGCCCCTCGCCCGCTACAGCCTGAACTTCGATCGCCTCTCCCCGGAGATTCAGAGCCTCGCCCACCAGGCCGGCCTCGGTCCGGTGGTGACCAACCCCTTCCAGTCGATCGTGGTGCGCGCCGTCGAGCTCCTCCACGCCGTGGAGGAGGCCCTGCGTATCCTGGAGGCGTACACTCCGCCGGCCGTGCCGCGGGTCCCGGTCACGCCCCGGGCCGGCGTGGGCCGGGCGTGCACCGAGGCTCCGCGCGGCATGCTCTTCCACCGCTACCAGATCGACGATGAGGGCACCATCGAGACCGCGCGCATCGTCCCGCCCACCTCCCAGAACCAACGGACCATCGAGAACGACGTGGCTGCCTTCGTCACCCAACACCTGAGCCTGCCGGATGCCGAGCTGCAATGGCATTGCGAGCAGGCGATCCGTAACTACGACCCGTGCATCTCCTGTGCGACGCATTTCCTCACGCTTACCGTGGAGCGGCGATGAGCGGAAATTCTCGTTCGGGGGATGCGGGACGCGGTGAAGATAGGCCCTCCGGGCCGCCGAAAGATCCTCGGGCCGCCGCAGGCGGCCCTCCATCCCCCCACCCCTCACCCGCCACCCCCCATGCCCCGCGGGTCATCGGCGTCGGCAACCGCCTGCGGGGCGACGATGCCGCGGGTCTGCTGGTGGCGGACCTGTTGAAGGGAAAGCTCGCTGGGGGTGGCGTGGTGACCAGCGACGGCGACGCCGCCGACCTGGTGATCCTGTGGGAGGAGGTCGACTCGGTGATCGTGATCGATGCCATGGTCTCGGGCCGGATGCCCGGGACGGTGGTGCGCCACGACGTCGCGGCGGATCCCCTGCCGGTGGACGCCTTCGCCGGCTCGAGCCATCATTTTGGCCTCGCCGAGGCCCTCGAGATCTCCCGTGCCCTCGGCACCCTGCCGTCACGCTTCGTGGTGTACGGCATCGAGGTGGAGGCCACCTCTCTCGGGACGCCCCTCTCGCCGCAGGTGGTCGACGCGGTGCACTGTGTGGTGGACGCCGTCGCGGCCGAGGTCGAGGGGATACGTGCGGCGGCCTCGCGTGCGCCGTAGGTCCGCTGCGAAAATCAGCGGAAACTGCGATTGGGGCTGGAACCAGCTCCCTGCGTAGGGCGGGCTTTAGCCCGCCGGACGCCAAACGACCTGAAAAGACGGCAGCGGCCGGTTGAAACCGGCCCTACGGGTCGGGGCGCGGCCCACCGGAAAGAGCGCCCCATCTCTATTCCTGCTGATCGTCTGTGAGAAATGCGAGGTAGGCCCGGGTCTCAACAGATCCGCGGCAGGGGGTCGTCCTCCAGCTCCTCCAGGAGGCGCTCGCCGCCCAGCTCGGTGGCCAGCACCACGTGGGCCCGGCCGCGGGTGATCTCGCCGATGACGGCCGCCTCCGTGGCGCCTGCGGTGTGCATGGCGGCGAGGGCCTGGGCGGCGCGGTCGGGCGCGACCACCGCCACCACGCGGCCCTCGCAGGCGAGGTAATAGGGGTCGTAGCCGAGCATCTCACACACCGAGGCGACGGGATCGCGCACCGGGATGGCGGCGGCGTCGAGGCGTACCCCGTGGCCGGTGGCGCGGCACAGGTCGTGGGCCACGGTGGCGAGGCCGCCGCGGGTGGGGTCGCGCATGAAGCGCAGGCCGGGCACAGCGACCAGGGCCTGGGCGATGGGCAGGACCGAGGCGCTGTCGGACTGGAGGTCGCCGCGCAGGCCGAATTGCTCCCGGGCCAGCAGCACCGCGGTACCGTGGTCGCCGATCGGGCCGCTGACCAGGACGCGATCGCCGGGCTGGATCTCCCCGGTTCCGAGGCGCAGGGCCGGGTCGCGTACCCCCACGCCGGTGGTGGCGAAGTACACGCCGCCCCCTTCGCCGCGGCCGACCACCTTGGTGTCGCCCGCCACCACCACCACGCCGGCCCTGCGGGCGGCCGCCGCCATGGAGGCGAGGAGGCGATCGAGCAGGGCGAGCTCCAGCCCCTCTTCGAGAAAGGCGTTGAGGGTGAGAAAGCGCGGCGTGGCCCCGGCCACGGCCAGGTCGTTCACCGTACCGTGGATCGCCAGGGAACCGATGTCGCCGCCGGGAAACTCCAGGGGTTGGACCACGAAGCCGTCGGTGGTCACCACCACCTGACCCGCGTCGAGATCGATCGCCGCCGCGTCCACCTCGGTGTCGAGGTGCGGCCCGCCCAAGTGATGGGCGAAGACCTCCCCGATCAGCTCGCGCATCCGCCGCCCACCATTGCCGTGGGCGAGGGTGAGATGGGTGGTATCCATACCGCTGTCTTTAACGCAAAGGCGCGAAGACGCAAAGGCGCAAAGCAATCGTGGGGAGCCACCGCCTCGGCTCGTGGGGTTCCTCAAAGGGGTGGACGATGGCCGCAAGATCCGTGGAGGGGCATTGAACGCGGGAACCCAGGAAACCAGGAAGAAGGCCACCGAGGCGTCGCTCGCCCGGTTTCCTGGCTTCCCGCGTTGCTCGACGTCGGGTGAGCCGACGATTCTGCCGCTCTCCACACGCGTGGCCTTTTCGCGCGACATCGGTCACTTTGAGTTCCCTTGGCGTCTCGGCGCCTTTGCGCCTTTGCGTTGATTTTTTTAGCTTCCACGATGGAAAACGAGATTCAGGCGCGGCGGGTCACCATCACCGGGCGGGTGCAGGGGGTGGGGTTCCGGCCGTTTCTCTACCGCCTTGCCCACGCGTGTGGCGTCGCCGGCTGGGTGCGCAACGACGCGGGGCGGGTGGAGGTGCACGTCGAGGGGGCGAGGGACGCGGTCGGGCGGTTCGTCGACGGGATCGTGGCCCAGGCGCCGCCCTTGGCGCGGCCACGGCTCGACGGGAATGCCGCGGCCGCGAGCGAGGGGCACGACGCGTTCCGCATCGTCGCGAGCCGCGCCGGCGACCCGCGTGACGCCCACCTGCCGCCGGACCAGTTCGCCTGCGACGACTGCCTCGCGGAGATGGCCGACCCCACGGCCCGGCGCCACCGCTACCCGTTCATCAACTGCACCCAGTGCGGGCCGCGCTACACCATCATCGCGCGGCTCCCTTACGACCGGCCCAACACCTCGATGGCAGCCTTCCCGCTATGTGCCGATTGCCGTCGCGAGTACGAGGACCCCCTGGATCGCCGCTTCGACGCCCAGCCCCTGGCCTGCCCGGCGTGCGGACCGCGCCTCTCTTTTCGCAGCGCCGAGGGCGAATCGGTGGACGAGACCGAGGCCGCACTTGCCGAGTGCCTTCGCTGCCTGCGCGCCGGGCAGATCGTGGCGGTGAAGGGGATCGGCGGCTACCACCTGATCTGCGACGCCGCGAACGAGTCGGCCATTGCCCGCCTGCGCGCGCGCAAGCCGCGGCCGGACAAGCCCCTGGCGGTGATGGTCGGGATGGCCGGGGCGGATGGTCTCGATGGCGTGCGGGAGATCGCCGCGCCGACGCCCGCAGAGGCGGCCTTGCTGGTGGATCCGATGCGGCCGATCGTCCTGGTACGCCGGCGCAGTGACGCGCCGCTTGTGGCGGCCATCGCCCCCGGCCTGGGCGAGATCGGGGTGATGCTGCCCTACTCGCCCCTGCACCACCTGCTGCTCGCCGAGGTCGGTGGACCCCTGGTCGCCACCTCGGGGAACGTGAGCGGCGAGCCGGTGCTCACCGAGGCGACCGATGTGGAGGCGCGCCTCGGCCACGTCGCGGACGCCTGTCTCCACCACGACCGGCCGATCCTGCGGCCGGCGGACGACGCCCTCTTCCGGGTGGTCGCCGGCCAGCCACGGCCCATGCGCATCGGGCGCGGTTCGGCCCCGGCGGAGGTGCGCCTGCCGCGCCCCTTCGCGGTGCCGGTGATCGGGGTCGGCGGCCAGATGAAGAGCACCGTCTGCCTCACCTGGGGCGACCGTGCCGTGATCTCGCCGCACATCGGCGAGCTCGACACCCCGCGTGGCCTGGCGATTTTCGAACAGGTGGTGGCCGACCTCCAGGACCTCTACGGGGTGCGGGCGCGGCGCCTCGCCTGCGACGCCCATCCCCACTACAGCGCGAGCGACTGGGCGCGGCGCTCGGGTCTGCCGGTCACCGAGGTCTTCCACCACCACGCCCACGCCTCGGCCCTGGCCGGGGAACACGGGATCACCAAGCCGATGGTGGTCTTCACCTGGGATGGGTTTGGCTACGGCGAGGACGCCACCCTGTGGGGCGGGGAGGCCCTCGTCGGCCGGCCGGGTGCGTGGCGGCGGGTGGCGTCCTTTCGGCCCTTCCGCATCCCCGGCGGTGACCGGGCGGGGCGCGAGCCGTGGCGCTCCGCCGCCGCCCTGTGCTGGGACGCGAAGCAGCCGTGGGATGGGGTGCCGGGGGACGTCGCCTTCCTGCGCCAGGCGTGGTGGCGCAGCGTCAACGCACCGGTCACGACCGCGGCTGGGCGGCTGTTCGACGCCGCGGCGGCCCTCACCGGGGTGTGCCCGGAGGCGAGCTTCGAAGGGCAGGGGCCGATGTGGCTGGAGGCGGCGGCGGTTGGGGCCGGCGAGGCGGTGGTCCTGCCGCTGTTCCCGGACGACCACGGGCTGTGGCGCACCGATTGGGCGCCGCTCCTGCCGATGCTCCTCGATGCCGGGTTATCGGTGGCGGAGCGCGCCGCGAGCTTCCACGCCTCCCTCGCCGCGGTGCTGGTGGATCAGGCCAAGCGGCTCCGGGAGCAACACCGGGTGCAGCGCGTCGGCCTCACCGGTGGCTGCTTCCAGAACCGTGTCCTCACGGAGGCGGCCGTTGCCGGGCTGACCGCCGCCGGATTCGACGTCCTCCTCCCGGAGCGGGTGCCGTGCAACGACGCCGGCCTGAGCTACGGCCAGGTGGTGGAGGCCGCGGCACAGTTGAGCGGCGTCGACGAGCCGCGCATGTAGGGGCACGGCATGCCGTGCCCCCCGGGGGCGAGCCGTGGTGACGGGCGGGGCCTGCGGCCGATGGAAATTCTTCCCCCTCTGGTTGAAGGGGCGGGGCGGTATACATTAGCGCCATCCGAGGCCCTTGCCGCGGGCCTCGCCATCGATCCCAGGGGGAATGACCATGCGTACCGTCATCGCGTTGTTCATCGGGTTGTTTTTCATGGCGCGGGCCGAGGCCGCGATCCACACGGAGCAGGTGGAGTACCGCGAGGGGGAGACCCCCCTGCGCGGCTACCTCGCCTACGACGACGCCTCGACGGCGAAGCGGCCCGGGGTGCTGGTGGTCCACGAGTGGTGGGGGCTGAACGAGCACGCGCGGCACAAGGCCGAGGCCCTGGCCAAGGCCGGCTACGTGGCCCTGGCCATCGACATGTACGGCGACGGCAAGACCACCGACCATCCTCAGCAGGCCGGCGAGTGGTCGGGCTACATAGGCCAGCACCAGGAGCTCGCCAACGCGCGCTTCCTCGCCGGGCTGAAGCTCCTCAAGGGGCAACCCCTGGTCGCCGTGGACAAGGTCGCGGCCATCGGCTTCTGCTTCGGCGGTCACGTGGTCCTGTCCATGGCGGCCCAGGGGGTCGACCTGCGTGGGGTGGTGAGCTTCCACGGGGCCATGCCAGGCGAGCCCGTGCCGCCCGGCACCCAGGTGAAGGCCAAGATCCTGATGAACCACGGTGCCGCCGACCCGATGGTGACCATGGACAAGGTGCTGCGCTTCCAGGAGATCCTCACCGCGGCTGGAGCGGACTGGGAATGCAACGTCTACGGCGGCGCGCAGCACAGCTTCACCAACCCCACGGCGGACAGCCGCGGCATCCCGGGCCTGGCCTACAACAAGGAGGCCGACCGCCGCTCGTGGCAGGCGATGCTGGATTTCTTCCGGGAGATCTTTTCGGAGTAGGCGGTATTTCGCCGGGCTGGGCGGTGCTCGGGGAAGGCGTGATTCCCCATCGGGTTGGGGGGTGCGGGAATGGATGGCCGGCTACGCCGGCCACACCATCGATCTGCCGGAAGGTGGCCGGGCACGGCATGCCGTGCCCCTACCTTTGTTTTTCCCGGCCCGCAGGGCCGGACCTTCCCCCCATCCCCCAACCCGCATCGCCCACCCCCTTCAGTACAGGTCGTATTGCAGCAGCCGGCAGTCGATGGGGCCGTTGCGCAGGGGGTAGCGGCGGGTGGCCTTGAGGTGGAGGGCGGCGGTCAGCTCCTTGGAGCCGGCCAGGATGAAGGCGCGCCACCCCTTGCAGCGCTGCTTGAGGAGGGTGCCGAGGCCGGCGTAGAGGGGGGCGAGGTCGGAGGCGTCGCCGAGGCGCTCGCCGTAGGGGGGGTTGGTCAACAGCGTGCCAGCGCCCGGCGGTGGCTGGGCGGTGTCGATCGGACATTGGGCCACGGTCACGATCTCGCCCACCCCGGCGGCCTTGGCGTTGGCCCGGGTGGCGGCCACCGCTCGGGGGTCGCGGTCGCTGCCGGCGATGGCGGGCAGGCCGTCTCGCCGGATCGCGGCGCGGGCCTCCTCCCGCAGCTCCTGCCACAGGCCCGCGTCGAAGTCGTGCCACCGCTGGCAGGCGAAGCCGCGCTTGCCAGCGAGGCCCGGGGCGATGTTGGCCGCGATCAGCGCCCCTTCGATCAGCAGGGTGCCGGAGCCGCACAGCGGGTCGAAGAGCGGCGAGCGGCGATCCCAGCCGGAGAGCAGGACGATGCCGGCGGCGAGGGTCTCGCGCAGGTGGGCCGGGTGGCTGGCGACGCGCCAGCCGCGCTTGTGCAGGGGGGCGCCGGCGGCGTCGAGGTAGATGGCCGCGCGGTTGTAGTCGATGCGGGCGTGGACCCGCACGTCGGGCCGCTCCTTGTCGATGTTCGGCCGCCGGCCGGTGGCCTCGCGCAGGCGATCGCACAGGGCGTCCTTCACCCGCAGGACGGTGAAGCCGGAGTGCTCGATCCACTGGTTGTGGCTGCCGAGGCGGCAGTCGACCGCGAGGGTGCGGTCGGGGCCGATCCACTCCTCCCACGGGATGCGCCGCACCCCCGCGTAGAGGCGGTCGTGGGTGTGGCTGTTGAAGTCGGCCAGCTCGACCATGACGCGGGTGGCGGTGCGCAGACCCAGGCAGGCGCGGTACAGGTCGCGGCGCTCGCCGGTGAAGGCGAGCCCGCCGGGGCGGCGCTCGACCTCCCGCACCCCGAGGGCGGTCAGCTCCCCAGCCAGGATCTCCTCGAGGCCGGTAGCGACGGTGGCGAAGCAGCGCATGTGGGTGGCGCTACGCGCCCCAGAGGAAGGGCTCGGCCCGATCGAAGTCCGGCAGTCCGGTGGTGGGGGCGGTGGCGAGATCCTGGGTGAAGAGGCGGGTAAGGCCGGCGAGGCGGACGGCGTCGAGCGCCTCATCGTACTCCGCGGCGGTGATCGTCCGGCACAGCTCCGGAAACTGCACTGCGGCCGCGGCGCCGCCGGCGGTGTGACCCAGGGGCTCCGGGTGGTACTGCCCCATCAGGGAGAGCCACAGGCCGTCGCCCACGTCGTCGGCGAGCATGCGCGCGACCCGGCCGGTGGCGGCGAGGCCACCGGGGAGGACCAGGTGGCGCACGATCAGCCCGCGACGGGCGCGGGTCGTGGCCTCGTGGTCAGCGAGGTGGCCCACCTGGCGGTGCATCTCGCGCACGGCGCGGCGGGCGCGGTCGACGTACCCCTTCACCCGGGAGAGATCCCAGGCAACCGCGTCCGACCCGTACTTGAAGTCCGGCAGGTAGAGGTCGACCAGCCCGTCGAAGTGGGCGAGGACCCGCGGCCCATCGGTGCCGTTGGAGTTGTAGACCACCGGCAGGGTCAGGCCGGCGAGGCGGGCCAGCTCCACCGCCCGGGCGACACCGCGCGCCTGATGGGTGGGTGAGACCAGGCCAATCGCCCCGGCACCACTCTCCGCCAGGACAAGGATGCGCTCGGCGCATTGCTCGGGTGAGAGGGCCTCGCCGCGGCGCGGGTGGTGGCTGGTCTGGTGGTTCTGGCAGAAGCAGCAGCGCAGGTTGCAGCCGCTGAAGAAGAGGTTGCCGACGCCGTCGGCGCCGCCGATCGGCGGCTCCTCGCCCAGGTGGACGACCGCGGCGGAGAGATAGATGGCAGGCAGATTCATGGCCGGTGACAGTTGATCAGTGTTACGCGCAAACGTAAATTGCGCTGCTGTCCTCGCCGACCCGTCTACTAAAGTTTAGCTGACTACTTTTCTTTAAAAATAGAGCGTTACGACAACCCTCAGAGGAGATCGTCATGGCGACACAGACCGAGCAGAAAGTGGACTTCGAGATTCGTGATGGCCTGCATGGGAAGGTCGTGGGGAAGGGATCCGGGACGACTCATTTCGAGGGCAATCCTAGCCAGTTCTTCGCGCCGGCGTGGGTGACCTACGAGGGCAAGGAGTGCCTCATCCACAATGACGTGGAAGGCGCCGGCCCGTACATCATCGTGAAGAAGAAATAATCAGGCGACGCCGCGCGCCGCGCGGTCGTTCGGTTTTTGAGGGGCCGATGGGCGTTGCCTGTCGGCCCTTTTTTTGCGATCGCCACGGGCGGGGCGGGTGCTCCCGATCTTCGCGCGGGCGTCGGTGTAGGGGCACGGCATGCCGTGCCCCTACG